>ERZ773207.789-NODE-789-length-11517-cov-12.629908_pt1 | contig 11517 bp, 2 predicted proteins | sample MGYA00580997_ERZ773207 | MGnify/ENA primary metagenome ERZ773207 (study PRJEB29015, sample SAMEA2738170) | human oral metagenome | biome: human oral; feature: human-associated habitat; material: saliva | place: China | collected 2239 ... | reverse complement strand
TTGATGGTAAAGGTGAGAAGATGTCTAAATCTCTTGGAAATACCATTGCTCCAAGTGATGTTGAAAAACAATTTGGTGCTGAAATCTTGCGTCTCTGGGTAACAAGTGTTGACTCAAGCAACGACGTGCGTATCTCTATGGATATCTTGAGCCAAGTCTCTGAAACTTACCGTAAAATCCGTAACACCCTTCGTTTCTTGATTGCCAATACTTCTGACTTTAATCCAGCTCAAGATGCAGTCGCTTACGATGAACTTCGTTCAGTTGATAAGTACATGACCATTCGCTTTAACCAGCTTGTGAAGACCATTCGTGATGCTTATGCCAACTTTGAATTCTTAACCATCTACAAGGCCTTGGTGAACTTTATCAACGTTGACTTGTCAGCCTTCTACCTTGATTTTGCCAAAGATGTTGTTTACATCGAAGGTGCCAAATCATTGGAACGCCGTCAAATGCAGACTGTCTTCTATGACATTCTTGTGAAAATCACCAAACTCTTGACACCAATCCTTCCTCACACTGCGGAAGAAATCTGGTCATATCTTGAGTTTGAAGCTGAAGACTTCGTTCAATTGTCAGAATTGCCAGAAGCAGAAACTTTTGCTAATCAAGAAGAAATCTTGGATACATGGGCAGCCTTCATGGACTTCCGTGGACAAGCTCAAAAAGCCTTGGAAGAAGCTCGTAATGCAAAAGTTATCGGGAAATCGCTCGAAGCCCATTTGACAGTTTATCCAAATGAAGTGGTGAAAACTCTTCTTGGAGCAGTAAACAGCAATGTAGCTCAACTTCTGATCGTGTCTGAATTGACCATCGCAGAAGGTGTAGCTCCAGAGAGTGCAGTAAGCTTTGAAGATGTAGCCTTTACAGTTGAACGTGCTGCGGGTGAAGTATGTGATCGTTGCCGTCGTATCGATCCAACTACTGCAGACCGTAGCTACCATGCAGTCATCTGTGACCACTGTGCAAGCATCGTAGAAGAAAACTTTGCGGACGCGGTCGCAGAAGGATTTGAAGCCAAATAATCAGATTAGAAATATGTCTTCTCATAGTTTAAGATGAGATGAAAAGGAAAAAGAGAGGAAATCATTTCTCTCTTTTTTGCTGGATTCTAGTCTTCTTATATCTGAAATAAAATTACATAAAATACGATTTTTGAGTATATTTTTGGATTTTTTTATAATAATCATGAAAATCTTTAGTGCTTGATAAAAATGCTTTTAGAAGCATTGGTTTCCTTAAAAATTGTGACAAATAAATTGAATAATCTAGTAAATTTCGGTAGAATAGAGGGGATTCAAATCATGATGAAGGAAAGATTAGGAATGAAAAGAAGTTATTTAGGAGAAAAGCACCAGCGTTTTTCACTGAGAAAAGTTTCGGTTGGTTTAGTTTCTGCTCTGGTAGGGACTTTCTACCTTTTTAATGGAGGAGGTTCTCTTGCAAGTGTAGCAGCTAGTGAACAGACGACATCCATTACAAAACAGATCCACTATAGATACGTGACAGAGAGTGAGCTCACGGACCAAGAGAAGCAATTGGTAGTCAAAGAATTGCCACAGTTTGCTGAGGAAACAGATGATACTTACTATTTGATTTATCGTCCGACGAGACAGTTGCCTGCAACTGGTCACAGCCAACTCATTAGCTCAATTGCAGCGGGGGCAGGCATAGTTTTACTGGTCGTAGCAATTAAACTGGGCAGAGATGATCGCAAGAAACTAGCTTCATTTATGCTTTTGACCAGTTTAGGAAGTCAGCTGATTGCGCCAACTTCCTTGGCTTTGACAAATCAAATGCTGGCAAACTATAATCAGGAACTGACTGTACAGGTCGGGGAAGCATTGCAATCCCCACTTACGATTGAAGGCTACCAATATGTAGGGTATTTGAAATCTCAAAAAGAAGTGAAGTCTTCAGTTGATGGCAAGAAAGAGTTGAATCATTCGGCTCCTATTGATACTCCAGTTCAAACTTCAAACAGAAGCCAAGCGCAGGAAGAGTATCGTACTCAGAAACCAAGTGATGCTCCTGTATTTGAACAACCAGAGCTAAAAGTTGATAGTAAAGATACGAGTCGTACAGAGATCATTCCTTTCCAAGTGGAGGAAGTAGAGGCAGCTGATTTGCCACAAGGTCAAACTGAGGTGATTCAGGCAGGGAAAAATGGTAGTCGTACCATTGTGACCCGCAGCTACATTTTAAATGGTCAGGTGATCCATACAGAGGAGGTTTCCAATCAGGTAACGACTGAGCCGACTTCTGAGATTAGAAAAGTCGGAAGCAAGGTCCTTTCTCCTACAAAACCAAACCCAGGGGAGTCCATTAGTGACAAACCAACAGACGCCCCAATAAATGAAGTTCCAAGCTTAAACGTTGAAGAAAAGGATGTTACTACGACGGTAGCAGAACCCTATACTCGAGAACGAGTAGAGAGTGATAGCTTGCCAGTTGGCCAGACCAAGATAACACAAGCTGGACAAGATGGTGTGCGCACAATCGTCACCCGTCAGTACATGGTAGATGGAAAAGTAGAGAGAAGCCAGGAAATCTCCAACGAAGTGACAACTCCAGCAGTCTCAGAGATCGTAACAGTCGGAACAGCTCCTGTTAGCGAGAAACCAACAGATGCCCCTGTAAATGAAGTTCCAGGCTTAAACGTTGAAGAAAAGGACGTTACTACAACAGTGGCCGAACCCTATCCAACTAAGGAAGTGGAAAGTGCAGACCTGCCTTTGGGACAAAGGGAAGTTAGCCAAGCTGGACAAGATGGCGTCCGTACGATTGTCACTCGTCAGTATTTAGTAGATGGAAAAGTCGAAAATACAGAGGAAATTTCTAACACTATCACAAAAGAAGCAGTTCCTCAGATCATCAAAGTCGGTACAAAACCAATTTCTACAAATGCGGATCACGCTCCTGTGGAACAAGAAAAAGGAACCCTCGACCTTGAACCCTTACACCAATTAGTGGAAGAGGCCGATAGCATCCAGAAAACGCATCAGTATTTCAATGATACCACTGCAGATCAGGAGTCTTATAAACAGGCAGTCGCAAATGCCCAAGCTCTCTTTGAGACATCTCACGCTAGTCAAGAACAGGTTGATTCTTTGAAAAAGGCCCTTGAAACTGCTAAGAATAATCTAGACGGCCAACCTGTTGATAAGAAAACTCTTGGAGTTGAATTTGACATGAAGGATGTGACTCAGTCTACAGTTGCTTACCAGTATGCTGATGAACAAGCCAAACTCCGCTATCGCCGTGCTCTAGATCAGGCCAAGCTCGTTTTGGACAATCCTTTCGCCAATCAAGCCTTGGTCGATCAAGTTCGGACGGATCTCGAGGCAGCTCGTCAAGCTCTGGATGGTGTCAAGAGAAAACCAACCCTCTCTCTAGTCCGTGTCGAGAAGGAAGAAAATCAACGCCAAGTTTCTCTAAGCTATCACTTGACGGATGCTACAGCTAGCTATCAATCAGCCAAAGTGCAGCTATACAAGGGTGAAACGTTAATTAAGGAAGTTGACCTTGTGGACCTCACTCAAAAATTGACACTTGGTGACTTGGACTACTATACTCCTTATACCCTCAAAACTGTCATGAAATATGACCTGGGTCAAGGGGAACAAACTAGTATAGAGGATCAACGTCCAGTTCAGCTAGATTATAAGAAGGTTGAAATCAAAGACATCGACCGTATCGAACTGTACGGTAAAGATGGCAGTCACTACCGACGTTACCTATCCTTGTCAGAAGTGCCATCTGATTTGAACAACTATTATGTCCGCATTCAGTCAGACAAGTTCAAGGATATGCTCTTACCCGTTTCTAAGATTACAGACAAGGGCAATGCCTACTCCGTAACTGTATCAGCCAATCAGCTTGTTGAGGGAGAAGGGGACCATTATCGTCCAGATTACTCTTTTGAACTGCCGAAAAGGCCTCTTAGCCAAGAAGGTGTCTATACGTCCTTCAAAGCGCTCGTAGAGGCCATGAAGTCAAATCCGACTGGAAACTTCAAATTAGGAGCGGATGTTTCAGCAGATGAGATTGAGTTCGAACAGTCTGCAACAAGCTATGTTCCAGAAGAATTTTCAGGTAGTCTAACTAGTCGAGTGGATGGCAAAGATTATACTATCTACAACTTGGCAAAACCACTCTTTGCAACTTTGAAAAATGCCACCATCCAGCAACTGACCTTGAAATCGGCTGCAGTTACAGGCAAGGATTCTATAGGGGCCTTGGCTAGCAACGCTCAGAACGCCACGATTACGGATGTTTCTGTAAGTGGTAGTCTATCTGGGAACAAGCATATCGGTGGACTCGTAGGAGTTGCCCAAAACACAAAACTTACCAATGTTGCCTTTAAAGGATCCATCACTAGCACCCAAGATGGGGGGCAGGAGTATAATATTGGTGGTCTAGTTGGTAATTTCCACGGCAACCAATCACTGGCGCAGAAGAGTCAAGCAGATGTATCTATCCAAGTAACGGGTCGAAATGGAGACCAGCGTGTTGGAGGCTTGATTGGTCGCATTCAGAATGGAGCTAGATTAGAAACTTCTTACGTGTCTGGTTCTATCCAAAATGGAGGCCACTCTGGCCAAGTCGGTGGAGCGATCGGGTCTACTTGGAACAATGGACAGGTCCGAAATGTCTTGACAGGTGTCAAGGTTCAAAATGGTCATGCCATGACAGGAGACCCGTATCCTGAGGCTTCTGTTCGGGACTCTTATGTTCTTGAAGGGACTACAGCAAATAGAAAAGACGAGCGTTTTGTCCGTTCTATCTTAGAGGTAGATGGACAAGCCAAACGTCAGTCCTTTGGAATCACTTCGAACTTGACGGATCAGGACCCATTGCAGCAAGCTTACCAGCATCAAACAGACTATAGTCGAGTGAGGGGAGCTCAGGAGTCCAGAAAGCAAGCCTATGAAAATGTAGAAAAACTATTACCATTCTACAACAAAGACTTTATCGTTCATACAGCCAACCAATTAGCTGAAGATGATAAACTCAACAAAGTAGCCTTGTTAGATGTGGTTCCGATGAAAGATGGGACACTGATAACGGATGTCAACAGCCATAAGGGTGAAATCAATAGACTGATGCTGCATTATGCAGATAAGACGATTGCTTATCTTGATCTGACCTACAAGGGAGATTTTGCCAATGGCCAGATTGCTGAATACAGCATCGCTGATAAGAATTTACTCTATACACCAGAGGCCTTCTTATCTGACTACCAGTCCATTAAAGAGAGTGTCTTGGATGAACTCAAAGCTGTGACTTACGACTCAACTGCAGTGCGTAAGGTACTGGGAATTGGTGAAACAGCTTCCTTAGATGATCTTTATCTGGAAAAAGCCTTTGAACAAATCAAAGCTGAACTAGGTCAGGAGCTCCTCAAGGTACTTTCAGTTGATAAGTCGGTTAACACTCTAGGTTCTGCCGTAGCGGATGCGATTAGCCAAAAGATTCTGAAGAACAAAGAGGCCTTCATGCTTGGTCTAACCTATCTCAATCGTTGGTACAATGTCAACTATGGAACTTTCAACACCAAGGACCTTAATGCCTATAAGTTTGATTTCTTCGGCAATCAAGCAGCTTCGACACTCGATACCATCATTGCTCTCGGGAACTCTGGAATGGGCAATCTTCGAGCGCAAAACAACTTCAATGCTTACCGACAATCCCTAGCCAAGGAAAAAGGCAAAGGAGACCTCTTTGCTTACTTAGAAAGTCTGCGCGAACTCTTCTTACCAAACAAAACCAATAGTGAGTGGTTCAAGGAAAATACCAAGGCTTATATCGTAGAAGCTCGTTCAAGTCTGCCAGAAATTCAGGCTAAACAGGACAATGCAGATCGTAAGAGTAAGTATACAATCAAGGTCTACGACAGACTGACTCAGGGAGATTGGGGCTTCAAGCAAATGGTCCTCCAACTTCTGACCTTACCTGAAAGAGATGTCTATATCATCAGCAATATGTCGACCATTGCCTTTGGTAGCTTTGGAAGCTACAGGAAAGAAGGTGGCAGAGTTCTCTCAGGCGAGGAACTTCATCGACACGTTGAAAAACTTGTGGATCAATCAGCTGAATGGCAACGAAACCACTATGACATGTGGTACAACATTCTAAGTCCAAACAGGAAAGACACTCTATTCAGACGGGTGATCGTTACAGACGGTTTCTTGCGTTATAATGATAAAGGCCAGCAATATTGGGCTCCGCGTAATGATAAGACCTCTGTTGCTATGTACAATTTCTTTGGCCCTGCTGGGAAGTATCACGGAGACAATGGACTAGGGGCTTATGCCAATGGTTATGAAGTCTTCTACGTCTATGACCAGATGCTGGGAGCTTCTGGAACCATGGTGTATACCCATGAAATGACCCACAACTCGGATGGTTCTATCTATTTTGAAGGACATGGTCGTCGTGAGGGTGAAGGACCTGAGAGCTTTGCTACAGGAATGTTAGAGTCTGTAACCAATGTTAGCGAAAAAGGTCTCGTGCTCAATAGCTTCTATCAGGGAGATAAAGATTCGACCACACGTTACCATACCTATGATCCTGTTGCTCGATTCTCCTCAGCAGATGCTCTTCGCGACTACATGCATGGAGTTTTTGACGTACTGAACCTTCTGGATTATGTAGAAGGGGATATTGTTACTGGTGTTCTAACTGATCAACAGAAAATGAAATGGTACCGCAAGGCTGAAAATTATAAATTTGAGAATACGTCTTATGGTAAACAAGCCCATGCTGATGATCGAATTGTCCCTATAACAGCCGAAGAAGCAGCTAAACTAAAATCTGTCGATGCTCTGGTTGATCATAATATCATTGGACGTCGCGATGGTTGGGATACAGCTAGCTTTGGACGAAATGGCTACTATGTCATCAATATGTTTGCTTCCTTCTATGCAGCTCTGGACAATCCAACTGGTGCTCCTGGGGGACTTATGTTCCGCCGTAGAGCCTACGAATTGCTAGGAGACAAGGGCTACCAACAAGGATTTGTCCCATATGTATCTGGTCAATACGCTGGCCAAGCTCTCAAAGAAGGATACAAGACCTACTCAATCTGGAACCGTGGAGATGTCGGAGTAGTTGGAGATAATCTGATCCTTAAAAACCTCTACGGTAGTCAGTATGAATCATGGAAGGATTTGAAGAAAGCTATGCTAAATGAGCGATACAACAAGGCTCAAAACTTCCTTCGCCCCATCACTATCGAGTTTGAAGCAGGAAAATTAGATAGCAAACGACAAATTACGATTTCTTCTTATGAGGAATTACAAGATTATATGTACTTAGCAGTACTAGCGGATGCCTCAGCTAAGAACATTGATCGTGCCTTATCAGATAGCTCTAAGAGCAGTGTCGCCCAACTCAAGTATCGTATTTTTAATGCTTATCTACGTGCCACAGATGACTTCAGACAGTCCATCTTTGAAAGATAAGTCTCTTGCAAAAACAGACACGAAAAAAGAAGATCACTTGGATCTTCTTTTTTTAGGGGAACGGCTTGCTTAGTACAAAAACGAATGAATTTACAAATAAATTGATACATGACATATTTCTTACTCTAAATGTCTGGATAGAAATTTGAAACCATTCACCATCTAGTATCCTCATTTTGAAATTCCTTTTGTTTTTCATGAAAATATGATAAAATGATAGCTGTAAAAATTTTTTTAAGGAGATTCGGATGAAAACAAATACACTTGCTCGCGTAAATGCGATTTTTGGTCTTATTTCAGGTATTGTCTTGCTGTTGGCTCCAGTTGTTATGTTTATGATAGCTGTCGGTGCTGCTGCGGCAACGGAGGACTCAGATGCAACAGTTGGGCTATTGACGATTTTTTCAGTTATTTTATCATTGGTGAAAATTGCAATCTTGGTTTTAGGAATTGTAGCTATTGTTTATTACAAGGATGATGAGCGTGTGACTCCTGCACCGTCTGTCTTGTTTATCGTGGGTGGTGCTGTTGGATTGATCCCATTCTTGGGCTGGGTAGGAGGAATTTTGACAATCATTGGTGGCTCCCTCTACTTTGGACTTTTGAAAAAATTCGATGTTCAAGAATAATGACTTTTTGTTAGGAATATTTTTAAATAAGAGAAGGCGATTAGCCTTCTTTTTTCTTACCAAGTAAGGGATAAATTTAACAGGATAAATAAACTTTCAAATTCGTAAAATCAAAGCATTTATTTGAGACAAGGAACTCTTTTTATAGTATAATGATGAATGTAAATTACCTATATCAAAATATAATTCTAGTTATTTTCTTGATAGAGGTTAAAAAGCGAGAGGATTTAGAATGAAAAAGTTTTTTGGAGAGAAGCAGCATCGTTTTTCCTTACGAAAATTAGCAATTGGTCTTGTGTCAGCTTCGATTTCAAGCCTATTTTTTGTGTCCATTTCGAGCAGTGGAACTGTATTTGCTCAAGAAAATGTAGCTGTTCACTACAAATATGTGACGGATACGGAGTTGAGTGGGCAAGAGAAAGATTTGATTGTAAAGGACATTCCTAAAATTGCTGAAGATAGTGAGAGCACCTATTATCTAGTCTACCATATGGATGAGAAAGCTCGGCTAGGTCAGTTGCCCAATACAGGTGGACAGCATAGTCTTACTAGTGTTTTATCAGGTGGAGCCCTAGCTTCAATTGGCCTTCTTATTTTTGTTGTATCCAAAAAGAAAGGCAAGAAGAAAGCCCTCTTGAATGTGATTTTGGTAACAGGGATGGGCAGTGGTTTGGTTTCTTCAGTTCAGGCTATTGAAAATCAGCTTTTGCTACAATACAATCAGGAATACCAATTATCCCAAGGAGATAGTCTGCCTTTGCCACGCGCCTTATCGGGTTATACCTACCTAGGCTATATTAAGCAAGACAAAGAGCTTAATCAGCAAGAAACTGCTACTAGGGATCAGAAACTAGAGGATACGGTTCAACCTCATTTTCAGACCAAGAATGATGGACAAAAGTCAGGAGATGGGCAGAAAGCTCAGTCTCCAACAAGCCCTGCTGAGAAGCCAATCCCTTCTCAAGATTCATCCAATCCAAAACTGTCTGGTATTTCTAGTGTGGATCCTCAGGATGAAGTCTTGACTGGTCGAGTGAACAAACCAGAGCTCCTATACAAAGACCAAGAGATTGTAACCAAACTAGACTTTTCAGAAGTGGTTCAAGAAAATCCAGATCTAACAGAGGGAACCATTCGTGTCAAACAAGAAGGTCGTGCTGGGAAGAAGACCGAGCTTGTTCGCATTTTCACTGTTGAAAACCAAGAAATTTCCCGAGAGGTTCTCTTGACTAAGGTAGACGAAGCCTTACCACGTATAGTAGAAAAAGGGACTAAGAAGGCAGTTGTACCGAGTGAAATACCCCAGTCTGCAAGAAAAGGTGAGCCTGAGATCCATGCTTCCTTACCAGAATATAAAGGTGAGCAATCGGGAGCTATTGTAGCCCCAGAGACAGCTGAAAAGCCAGAATATAGAGGAACTCAATCAGGTGCTATTGTCGAACCTGAGCAAGTAATTCCACAACCAGAGTACAAGGGAATTCAATCTGGTGCCATTGTTGAACCTGAAAAGCAGGAACCAGAGGTTGGAGGTGCCCAGTCCGGAGCAATTGTTGAACCAGAGCAAGTAACTCCACAACCAGAGTACAAGGGAACTCAAGCTGTTGCCATCGTCGAACCAGAACAGATACCATCGAAACCATCTTATACAGGCACCCAATCCGGAGCGATTGTTGAACCAGAGACCCATGCTTCCTTACCAGAATATAAAGATGAGCAATCAGGAGCTGTTGTAGCCCCAGAGACAGCTGAAAAACTAGCCTATACAGGCACCCAAGCAGGAGCAGTCGTTGAACCCGAGCAAGTCGCTCCATCACCTGAGTATCAGGGAACCCAAGCTGGTGCGATCGTCGAACCGGAAAAAGTTGATCCAGAGGTTGGGGGTGTCCAGTCAGGGGCTTTGGTGGAACCAGAAACGACTGACAAACCAGCCTATACAGGCGAGCAGTCTGGAGCAATCGTAGATCCTGAACAGGTGCTACCAACACCAGAGTATACAGGAACTCAAGCGGGAGCGATTGTAGTCCCAGAGACAGCCGACAAACCAGAATATAAAGGTGAGCAATCAGGAGCTGTTGTAGCCCCTGAGACGGCCGAAAAACCAGAATATACTGGCACCCAATCTGGAGCCATCGTCGAACCAGAACAGATACCATCGAAACCATCTTATACAGGTACCCAGTCTGGAGCGATTATTGAACCAGAGCAAGTAACTCCACAACCAGAGTACAAGGGAACTCAAGCTGGGACCATCGTCGAACCAGAGACCCATGCTTCCTTGCCAGAATATAAAGGTGAGCAATCGGGAGCTGTTGTAGCCCCTGAGACAAATGAAAAACCAGAATATACTGGCATTCAATCTGGAGCAATAGTCGAACCAGAACAGGTACCATCGCAACCATCTTATACAGGTACCCAATCCGGAGCGATTGTTGAACCCGAACAAATTGCCCCTCTTCCAGAATATACTGGCAATATTGAGCAAGTAAAACCAGAAAATCCGGCTGAAAAACCAAAAGAAAAAGATCCAGAAAAAACACTCGAATTAAGAAATGTTTCTGATCTGGAGTTATATAGTCAGACCAATGGTACTTACAAACAACATGTTTCTTTAGACAGTGTTCCAAGTAATCCAGACACTTACTTTGTTAAGGTAAAATCGTCGTCATTCAAAGATGTCTATCTACCTGTCGCTTCAATAACTGCAGAAATAAAAAATGGACAATCAGTTTATAAAATCATAGCCAAAGCTGAGAAACTCCAGCAAGAGCTAGAAAATAAATATGTCGATAATTTCACCTTCTATCTCGCAAAAAAGGCCACAGAAGAAACAACAACCTTTACTTCCTTTAGCAACCTGGTTAAAGCTATCAACAAGAATCTCTCTGGAACCTATCATTTAGCGGCCAGCTTGAATGCCAACGAAGTGGAGTTGGGACCTGATGACAGATCTTACATCAAGGGCACCTTTACTGGTCAGTTGATTGGTGAAAAAGATGGCAAGCATTATGCTATTTACAACTTGAAAAAGCCTCTTTTTGAAAGCTTGAGAGGGGCCACAGTAGAAAAGTTGAGCCTAAAAAATGTCTCTATTTCTGGTAAAGATGATATCGGTTCACTGGCCAATGAAGCTACGGATAACACAAAGATTAAGCAAGTTCATGTCGATGGTGTTCTGGCTGGGGAACGTGGTATCGGTGGTTTGTTGGCTAAGGCAGACCAATCAAGCATCACAGAGAGCAGTTTTAAGGGAAGAATTGTTAATACCTACGAAACGACTGCTGCATACAATATTGGTGGTCTGGTCGGTCATTTGACAGGAGGCAGAGCTTCACTGACTAAGTCAAAAGCGACAGTAGCCATTTCCTCCAACACCAATAGTTCAGATCAGACTGTTGGTGGGCTAGCAGGTCTAGTAGACC
>ERZ773207.788-NODE-788-length-11522-cov-4.872242_pt1 | contig 11522 bp, 7 predicted proteins | sample MGYA00580997_ERZ773207 | MGnify/ENA primary metagenome ERZ773207 (study PRJEB29015, sample SAMEA2738170) | human oral metagenome | biome: human oral; feature: human-associated habitat; material: saliva | place: China | collected 2239 ... | reverse complement strand
GAATCTGCATTTTACAGAGGAAGACATTGAATATCTGCGTTCAAAGGGGATTTTTAGCGAAGAGTTTCTAGACTACCTACGTGACTTCAAATTCACATGTGATGTATGGGCTGTTCCCGAAGGTACTCCGATATTCCCTCACGAACCGATTATCACGGTGACTGGTCCGCTGATTCAGGCGCAGTTCGTTGAGACATTTATACTTCTAACTATCAACCACCAGAGTCTAGTTGCCACCAAGGCAAGCAGAGTCGTAAGAGCGGCTCAGGGTAGACCTGTTATGGAGTTCGGTTCCAGAAGAGCTCAAGGTGCGTCTGGTGCGATATATGGCGCGAGAGCTGCCTATATCGGAGGCTGTGCTGGTACCGCTTGCGCAATTGCAGATAGAGACTACGGAGTTTTGGCGCTCGGAACTATGGCTCATAGCTGGGTGCAGACATTTGACAGCGAGTACGAAGCATTTAAGGAATATGCGAGGATTTATCCTGACAATGCAGTTCTGCTGATAGATACATACAACGTTCTAAAGTCGGGGCTTCCTAATGCCATCAAGGTATTTAAAGAGATGAAGCCTGCCAAGATGGGCGTTAGAATCGACAGCGGTGATATCTCATACCTCACTAAGAAGACGAGAGAAATACTCGATGCTAACGGTCTCGAAGATTGTGCAATTGTAGTTTCCAATTCTCTTGACGAGTGGCTGATAAGAGATATCATCCTCGAGGGTGCTAAGGTTAACTCATTTGGTGTTGGCGAGCGCCTAATCACGGCTAAGTCTGAACCTGTATTTGGCGGAGTGTACAAGCTCGCTGCCATTGAGCATAACGGCGTGATGGTTCCTAAGATGAAGATCTCAGAGAATGTTGAGAAGATTACTAATCCAGGATTTAAGAAGGTTTACAGATTCTTTGATAAGGATACTGGCAAAGTCATGGGAGACTTAATTGCACTTCATGAAGAGGAAGCCCCAACTAGAGACGGTGTTGAAATTTTCGACCCGAATGCTATCTGGAAGCGCAAGAGGCTAACGAACTTCACGGTCAAGGAACTGATGGTAAAGATATTCGACAAAGGCGAGTGCGTATATGAGTCACCTGATCTTGAGACTATCCGTGCATACTGTCTAGAGCAAATTGAAACACTTTGGAGCGAGATGCTGAGATTTGAAAATCCTCAGACATACTACGTTGACTTATCCAACAAACTGTGGACTATGAAGCACGAGCTACTAAGCAAGTACAACGAGATACCTACGGATAAATAGGATTTAAAACTTTATGATTTGAATCAATGAAGAGGCTGAACCTAAGTTAAATTAACTGGTTCAGCCTCTTTTTCATCTCTAAATAGATTTGGTAACGCATCGCACGCCACTTATAAAATCTATCACTATCTTAGATACACTATCAGCTAATAGATATACTCTTCTGTTAACTGTGATTTTCTAACCATATCGCCATAAAGCTTCGAACTCTTCATTAGTTCGTCGTGCTTACCAGCACTAACTACTTTACCGTCATCCATTACCACAATCTTGTCAGCATTCTCAATCGATTTCATCCTGTGGGATATTATGATTACGGTCTTGTTTTCAATGAGCTTGTTGATGCTTTTTTGAATGTCCATCTCATTTTCGACATCGAGCGATGCTGATATCTCATCCAGCAGTATTATAGGTGCATCCTTTAGAAATGCCCTCGCTATAGATATACGCTGTCTCTCCCCACCCGAAAGCTTGGATCCATTTTCGCCGATTAGTGTTTCGTAACCATCTGGCATTTTCGCTACTATCTCATCGACATTAGCAAGCTTCGCAGCTGCCAAAACCTCTTCATCTGTAGCATCCTTACGCCCTAGCCTGATATTCTCCATTACACTCGTATTAAAGAGCTCAACGTTCTGAAATACGATAGATATCTTGCTGAACAGCGATACTGTGCTGATAGACTTTATATCCTCTCCGCCGACAGTGACTTCACCTTTATCGTAATCATATAGACGCGAGAGTAACCTAAGCACGGTAGTCTTACCGCACCCTGAAGGACCTACTATAGCCGTAACAGCATTCTGATTTGCTGTAAAGCTAACCCCATTTATAACCTTATTATCTCCATATTGAAACTCCACATCATTAAAGCAGATATCGTACTTCTGTACTTCCTTATCTATACCAGGCTGCACTTCCTCATCCATAAGGTCACGGATTCTGTCATAGCTATCTTCGAAGAAAAAAATCGCTGCGATGAACTCGGAGAGCGAAGCATATTGATGAGATATGGTAGTTACTGCCATGAGATATCCCACGTAATATAGAAGGCTTATAGAACCTTTTGCGTAAAGAGTTGCTCCGATTACAGCTACTAGCACTGGTCCAAGCAGTGGAACTACACGCAAAACTGTAGCACTTATCGCCATTGTAAATTCTGCGACAGTATGTATTCTCTCAGTGCTTTCTATCTTAGAAGTTACATCGCGTCTCACTTCATCCTGCATGGAATAGCTCTTAATTTCCTGCTGCATTTCGAATGCATCTTGGAACGCATTGGCATTGTCGAGAAGCTGCTTGTAATACACCTTGACTTTCCTGGTCTGGAAATTCTTGAATACAAACATAAGTGCTATCCCCATCCAGATAGGCATAACCACTGCAAGCCCTAGAAAGATGTTTCCAATACACATTATGATGCTTATAATCGCAAAGAATACCACGAATCCTATGAATTCCGGCACAGCATGAGATATAGCCATCTCTATATTGCTTACATCCATCATGATTGTCTGCGAGAGATCTGATAAGTTATGTGTCGAGAAGTACGAAAGCGGTAGCTCCTTGATTTTCTTCGCGAGCTCGATGCGGAGATTTACGCTTTCTTCGTAAGTGACATCGTAAGTGAGCTTGTATTCCCTAGCTGCCGCTAGATACATGAGAATGGCAATTACAGCTATGATTCCGATATAGTGCGCTATTGGTTTTAGGTTGCTATTTATCATATCATTCAGAAAAATGAACACGATCATAGGTGGAAGCATAAAAGTCACATACTTGAAAAACGATGAAACCGACGCTCTCATCATGTTGTCAATCCCTTTGTCTGTAAGCGAAAAATGTCTCTGTAATTTTCGTTTCATTATGATAGCCTCCATTCGTTAGCCTGGTTGTATAGATTCTGCAGCTTCTTGTACTTGCTATCCTTTGCGATAAGTTCATCATGGGAACCACGTTCAGTGACTTTTCCATCCTCTACAACCAATATCTCATCTACATTTCTGATACTTGAAAGTCTGTGCGCTATCATGATTACAGTCTTACCTTCCATTAACTTCGAAAAGGCCTGCTGCATCTCATACTCATTTTCCGGATCGCTGGCAGCACTCGCCTCATCGAGTATTATTATCGGAGCATCCTTGAGGATTGCCCTAGCTATTGCAATCCTCTGCGTCTCACCACCAGATAGATGAACCCCTTTTGCTCCTATTATCGTATCCTCACGTGTTTCAAACTTATCAAGAATACTTCCGCACATCGCAAGGTCAAGCGCTTTTATAACTTCTTTGCGTGATGCATCAGGTCTTCCAATTTTTACATTTTCATATATGCTGGTCTTAAACAGCTTTGCGTTTTGGAATACGAAAGCAATTTCGTGTTCCAATGTCTCCCTTTTATACTTTGAGATGTCCACTCCACCGATTTTTAGTTCCCCACTAGATACCGGGTAGAAGCCAGAAATTAGCTTGGCTATAGTGGATTTGCCACTACCAGATGATCCCACAAGAGCATATTTCTTACCGCTCTCAAGTTTAAGACTGAAGTCTGTTAGAACATCTACACCCTCTTCATATCTAAATGTAACTCTTTCAAACTCTATATCATGATTTGCCATTTCTGAGACATCTCCATGTGCTAGCTTGTTCTTATCCATCTCGTCAAACAGCGATTCCAGCTTGCTGATTGCATCGTTAGCCATCTCAAAATTCTTACTGAAAAACATGACCTTCATAAAGGCACTCATCAAAAGACCTGAAAAAGATGCGAAGAACACAACAAGGCTGATAGTCTCACTAGCATGTGGTGATTTCGGCATCGCGACATATGCTACCGGTACAATTAGTGCTGAGAGAGAAAGCATGCACACCTGAAATATTACGTATGGTCTTCTACACATCTGGCATTCCTTGTTAACAACCTCAGAGTATCTGATAATCGACTTGTATAGACGTTCAAATGATTCAACGACTAGATTAAATATCTTGATTACCTGTATGCCACGCACATACTCTACCGTTTCCGAGTTTATGTCGTCTAATGCACCCATGTACTCTTTCATCATATCTGGTTCAGAATACATGAATTTGAAGCAAATACTCGCTGCAATTATCGCAACAATAATCAGCCCTCCTACGTACCTGCTAACCATGAACGATAGCACAAGTAGGCATATTGGAAATAGGACTGCATTTACAGAATCTGGCAGGATATGCGCTACGATTGTATGCGTATTTCCTGAATTATCATCTATTATCTTTCTAGTCTTTCCAGATGAATTCATGTCGAAGAACGAAAAAGATCCGTCGAGAAGAGCATTTAGCCCCTTCTTCTTCATGTTCGTTTCAAGTCTGAAAGCAAATAGGTGGCTACACATGAGCGCTGCGATATACGTGAACATGTATACAATTGTCGTTCCAAATATCAGATACGACAGTTTGCTAATCCTCGAATAGTCTGCATCTCCTGTTATCTCATGAAGCATTTTCCATAGAAAATAATACGGAACGAACGACAGAATCGTCGCTACGGCAGATAGTAGCAAAGCCGCTACCATGTATCCTTTGCGGTCTTCCGCATAGCTAAATAGTTTTTTAAATACACACATTCTAAGCCTCCTTAAAGTGCTTTCTGAGTATCAGATATCCGAGATAAGCTCCTATCACCGCCATCACGAATACAACAGCTGTCGATATCACGCCCCACGTGCCTGCGGTATACTTGATGTAGTTGTTCATCTCAGCTTCAGTTTGCCCTTTCTGCATCCAATAGCTTTTGTATCGGCTGACAAAGAAGCTTGCAGGGATAATTGCACCCCAAGCCTGTCCTACGTGCAGAACTCCAGATGCGATAGCAACCCTGTGAGGACTAACCTCTTTACCTTTCCTTGAAGCGATGAAGTCGGCAATTATAGCCATACCAATTGACGTTATATACCATGGTATATAACCGCCACCCATAAGTGTAAAGCACGCCATAACGAGCACCGTCATAATCGTGTACTGCCACATCTTACCGAGCTTCTTTGCCATAAAATATATGACGGTTCCAGAGAAAATAGCGCATATCCCCGGGCTTACCGAGTGTCCGAGTGCTCCAAGCGGGGTGATTACGAGCATCGATACCATGTAGATAATCATGTACACGGCTGTCAGCAGCGCAATGAGTATAAAATCCTTAGTCTTAAGCTTGTTATTCATAAAAAGCCTCCATTTCTTCAAAAGTTTTATTTAACTGACTTACGTTATCCTCGTCCAAATAAAAATTTCCCCTTATACGCCCATCCTCGAGATAGAAAATTCTATCTGAAATGTTTCTTATAAACTCATAATCATGAGAGATAATTATGATAGTGTGGTTTTGCTTCATCGATTCAAGTTGATCTACAACACGATGCATCGACCTTTTGTCGAGACCACTAGTCGGCTCATCTAGGATTATTACCTTGTTTTGACTCACCCTGCTTATCGCCATCTGTAATCGCTGCTTCTGACCACCGCTAAGGCTGTACGGATGAGCATCTCTAAATTCATATAGATTTAGAGCTTTCAGTGCTTCAGTATTGAGTTCTTCATCCCTACTGCTGATCTCAAGTTCCTTTATGCAAGATGCTCCAAACAGCTGATAATCCGCATCCTGCATTATATACAGAGCCTGACCTTCAGTCTCAACGATGCCATCATCTGGTTTAACGACGAGAGAGATGAGTCTAGCAAGTGTGGTCTTACCTGCACCATTTACCCCTACGATGGTTGAGATTTCACCGCGCCTAAACTCAGCACTCACCCCTTGCAGGATTCCCTTGTAAGAAACGTTCTCAATTCTTACATCTACAGGACCTGCCCTTGCGATTAGTCTGCTTTCATATTTCTCATCAAAGAGATTTACAGCTCTCGCCGCGTAATCACTACTGAAGTAAGCCTCTTCACTTTCATACTCCGTTACCGTATTATCGTTAAGAAGCAGCACCTTGCCTACAAGTCCACGCAGATAGAAACATCGATGGTCTGCTACTAGCACGGTAATCCCCTCACTCTTCAGTTCTTCAATCTGCCTTCTTAACCTCATAGCGTTTCCGTAGTCGAGATTTGCAGATGGTTCATCGAATATCACTATACGAGGATTCATAATCAGGGCTGACATCAGTGCTAGCATCTGCCTTTCTCCAGAAGAAAGTTCATAGATGTCTCTATCGAGAAGGTATTCTAGTTTATATTTCTTAATTAAAGCCTTAAGACGTCGCTCCATCTCCGGTCTCAATGTGCCGAAATTCTCCATCGCAAATACGAGCTCCGCAGTCGTATTAGTTGTAAAGAATTGACTCCTCGGATTTTGAAATACATTTCCGATAAGCATGCTTCGCTCAGTCATCGTCACGCTACTTTTCCCACCTATAAGCAGTTCTCCGCGTAGCTTCCCGTCTATAATCTCTGGAATAAGGCCGTTTATTACATTGATTAATGTGGATTTTCCAGAGCCACTAAGTCCGGAGATAAATACTATGCTACCTTCTGCAATTGAAAAGTTAACATCTTCAAGTACGGGTGTATGCTCACCTTCATAAGCGAATGTCAGATTTCTCGCCTCCATGACATCCTTCATATTAAACCTCCGATGATTAAGACCATTCCTACTCCTCCGATTGCAAACATCATGTAATCCACTCCATGAAATCGATTATCAAAATAGCTCGTCCGCTTCTCCTCTGTAGCAATCCCTTTTGTGAGTCCTGCCGCTGTAAGCTCTGCACTGAGGCTCACGCATCTAAAAAGCTGTGGTACGAGCAAGTACTCAAATGTCCTTAATGGATATTTCACCGAGAATTCAACCCCTCTAATATTCATAGCTTGCTTGATTATGCGAAATTCTCTTCTAAAAGTCGGAATATACCTGATAGTGATAGTGAGTCCAATTATAAATATCTTTGGCAGATGTAGTCTCTGTAGAGCAGAGAGTATTTCCGATGAATTATAATCGGTGACTATCAATACCGCGATTAGTATGCACGGTGTAAAGTAGACAGTCATGTTGATCATCATTCCCAAAATGCTACTCTTAATATAGAAGCTATTTAAAAGGATAAGCAGAACCCCTACCGCTACCCATATAAGCGTCTTAAGGGCAGTTTTATATCTGCGAGCGACGAGTAACGCCGTATACCCTAGACATAGTCCGATGATTATGCTTTTATCAGTGGGGAAGAACATCGTTACAACTGGAAGAACTGCATTGATGATAATTAACGTAAGTGGGTTAATCTTTCTTCGGTTAAGATGTCTCACATCCTCATTGTTCACCTGTTCTGCTAAAGTAAGTTCAGTCATCATTATCTCCTGAAACATTAATGTTCTCTTTCATGCTGTACATAATGTGGGAAAGAATACTGTAAAAATTTAGTTAGTGCTATCTAACTTAAATGCATGTGGATGTTAAAACAAAAAGTACCATGCACAAGTTTTGATTTGCAATGAGTTAGGCTTCACTAACCGCAGTATTAGTATATTCTTGTTCGGATAAAAATGCAATATTATCAAGACAATGGCGAATATTTATATTTATATTTCAATGTATTTGCTTTGTTCAAATTTTAAAAATTTAAAAAATATGTTGTGATTTTTAATAAAACATGCTATGCTCTTTATTAAATTTATACAAATTATTTGAAAAGGGGACAAAAAATGGATAAGAAATTCACTATGAAGGAATACGTAGTTCTAGCCTCCCTCCTCTTCGGATTATTCTTCGGAGCAGGTAATCTGATATTCCCAGCACTTATGGGTCAGATGGCAGGCAGTCACACAGCAGCGGCAACTTTTGGTTTTATCATTACAGGAGTAGGATTGCCATTGCTCGGTATTATTGCGATTTCCTTATCACGTAGTGAGGGTCTCTATGACCTAGGATGCAAGGTGTCGAGACCGTACAGCTTGTTCTTTACGTGTCTACTATACCTTACTATAGGACCGTTCTTCGCACTTCCTAGAACCGCAACTGTGCCTTACTCTGTCGGAGTAGTTCCTGTAGTTGGCAAGGACTCTCCAGTTGTACTCGGGGTTTTCTCCCTGTGCTTCTTCGCAGCAGTTCTGTTCTTCGCGCTAAGACCTTCCAACATCCTTACTAACGTTGGTAAGTATCTCAATCCGCTATTCCTTGCATTCCTTGCAGTTCTAGTAGTTATGTGCTTCGTTAAGCCAATGGGTTCTGTTTCAAGTGCTGCTCCAACAGGAGAGTATGTAGCTCACCCATTCTTCAGAGGCTTCCTCGAGGGATACAACACAATGGATGCTCTCGCATCACTTGCATTTGGAATCATCATCATCAATGCAGTTAGGAACCTAGGAGTAAAAGAACCTAAGAATATCGCTAAGTCTACAGCTTTTGCTGGTGTGGGATGTGCACTACTTATGGCGGTTATCTACCTAGCTCTAGTAGTTGCAGGTGCTCAGTCAAGAGGAATCTTTGAAGTACAGCCAGACGGCGGAACACTTCTCAACAAGCTCGCTAGCCACTACTTTGGCGGTGTAGGCGGCGTATTCCTGGCTCTGATGATCACACTTGCGTGTCTCAAGACCGCTATCGGACTTGTAACTGCATGCGCAGAGACATTTGGCGAGATGTTCCCTAACAAGCTTTCGTACAAGGCTTGGGCGGTAGTGTTCACACTCATCTCGTTCACATTTGCAAACTTCGGACTAGTTAAGATCATCGCTTACTCAATACCAGTACTGATGTTCTTATATCCGCTAACTATCGTTATCATACTAGTCAGCCTCATCGGTGGACTGTTCAACTACCACACAACAGTTTACAGATGGGCTATCGGATTCACTATGGTGCCTGCTTTATTTGACGGTCTAAAGAGTTTACCTCCAGCAACCGTTTCAGCACTTCACCTAGAAGGATTCATCAAGTCTGTAGGTGGCTTCCTACCACTATCTGATATCGGAATGGACTGGGTTGTACCAGCAGTAGTCGGATTCGTAATCGGACTTGTGCTATATGCACTTAAGTCAGACAAGGGGCAGGCAACTGCTTAACTAATTCAGATAAACTTAATAGCAAAACAAAACTCCCTTTGAGGTTTTCCTTCAAAGGGAGTTTTTATATATTGTTAGATTGATTAATATAACTTGCATTTACACTAACGGCTTACTTATCATGATTTCTCTTTAGATGCATCTCATATAATTTGTAGATAATTCCGTAAATCACTCCTGCAACTGGCCATATAACCCATGTCTTATCCCAATAACCTAGTAAAAATCCTGGTATTAGGTATATGAATGCTACAGCAATCCAGTAAATACCGGCAAATGGCTCCATCTTCTGCTCAACACGCTTGTGCTCTGGAGTGTAATCACCTTCTTGAAGGAGTTTGCTGTAGCTACCACTTATTATGCCCACTTTCACAAACATATATACAGCAGCTGCAACCATGATTAGCATAATCGGTGCCGAAATTTTCGCTAGACCAGAAGTGTATTTATCCCCATCATCAAAGAGAATGCCTGGCAGAGCTCCGACTATACAAAGAAATACGCCTCCTGCTATTCGCTGTCCCATAAACTGTCTAAATGGCTCATATTTGCGCTTAACCGCCGCTTCAACACCGTATCCAAGTTTTATCTGTTCTTTTGATAGATACTCATATTTAGATATGGCAAAACCTGATATTACACATAGCGCAACCCCAGCTCCGATCAGTAGAACCATTATAGCGATTGATATTCGCTCAAATACATCACCATCATTTGCTCTTCCCATCGCTTCAGCTATTAAGTTTGATACTGGCGATAGAATAAATAGCACCACAGCACCGGCAATCTTATTCGCATGCTTTTCTGTAGCATCCATATACTCGTTAGCTTCTTCAAGCGATACAGTTCTAGTCGAGCTGTCATTCTCCACTCCTATATCCGCAGTACTAGAGACATTTGAACTTTCTGGTAAATCCATCTCATCTTTAAGCAGATAGTCTACCGACACTCCGAATACTTCACTCAGTTTTATTATCTTCTGTATATCTGGCATCGATGCTGCTGACTCCCATTTAGATACGGACTGCCTCGATACACCTACTAGATCAGCCAGCTCTTCCTGACTCCAACCATACTGCTTGCGTAGGCTCATTATCTTTTCAGAAATTATCATAACACCCTCCTATTGAGCTCCATACTATATTGTGGATATGAAGCTTTTAAATTTCCAAATCCATTAGAATTTCTTTCGAGTTTCTTTCTCATTTTTAATTTTCATTTCATAGAGCAGCTGCGTTCTATGGTTTTATTCTATGGTAGCATTGCCCATTTCACTACCAACTTAACTTGGAAATTTGTCAACTTACGGTTGCAACTAGCAGTTGCACTTATGTATTATACATTAAAAATGCGTATTTTGAGAGATTTAGTTGTTACGATAAAGACTCCCGCCCTTACGGACGAGAGTCTCAATCATGATTCTATATTTAGAGCAAATAATTCCTATTTTAAGGGCTTTTCTTCGTTAAAATACTCTCTTGTCAGCCTGATAACTGTTCTTGATAACAAGAATACTGCAATTAAGTTAGGTATTATCATCAGTCCATTAAATGTATCAGCAACATCCCAGATTAGCCCTAAATCCATAGTAGCTCCTATAATAGCTACAAATGAATAAACGACTATGAATGGCTTTATCGCAGCCTTACCAAATAAGAATTCTATGCATCTTGAGCCGTACAGACCCCATCCTAGGATAGTCGAGAAGGCAAAGCAGCAAAGTGCCACAGCCAGCATTACCGATACCCAACTGCCGAAAGTAGCTGTAAAGCCCGAGATTGTAAGCTCTGCACCTGCAGTCTTACCATACTTAATATCAACGCCGCTACAGAGAATTACGAGTGCAGTAATCGTACAGATTACGATTGTATCCGCAAAGACTTCAAAGATTCCCCATATTCCCTGCTGAACTGGGTGACTTACATCAGCTGATGAGTGTGCAATTGAGCCAGTACCTAGACCTGCTTCATTAGAGAAAATACCTCTCGACACACCTCGTCTCATTGCTATAACCATCGAACCTACAACACCGCCAGTGATAGCTCTTGGAGCAAATGCGCCTTCAAAGATATCTCTGAATACTCCAGGAACGTTCTTGTAGTTCAAGATAACTACTAGAAGACCAAAGATTATGTAGTATAGAGCCATGAACGGAACCAGCTTCTCTGTTACACTTCCTATGCGCTTGATTCCCCCGATGAGGATCACTAGTACAAGCAACG
>ERZ773207.785-NODE-785-length-11533-cov-12.454347_pt1 | contig 11533 bp, 8 predicted proteins | sample MGYA00580997_ERZ773207 | MGnify/ENA primary metagenome ERZ773207 (study PRJEB29015, sample SAMEA2738170) | human oral metagenome | biome: human oral; feature: human-associated habitat; material: saliva | place: China | collected 2239 ... | reverse complement strand
AACTGCCACTTGAGTGGTCTCTCCATTTCAGAATTGGTGTGGACCTTTGCGTCCCGAGGTGGGAAACACAGGGGCCGCATCGGACCGGGACACGACGACACGCAGTGAGAGGGTCTACGTTCCGCCGGGTACAGCTAGCGATTATGCCATAATTCGAGCCGGAATCCCACAGGGGAACGCCATGCTTGACACTGCGGCGCGGTTAGATCCATCACTACACACACGTGGAGTGTCTAGGGGCGCTCCCACGCACGCTTGCCCCCGATATACACGGAGGCCGGCCTCGCGAGAGCGAGCGGGTCGGCGCGCGGATCATCGTCGAGTATCAGCAGATCAGCGTCCGCTCCTTCGACGAGGCCGAGACGGCCCAGATATCGGAGGCTGACCCAGGTGGATGCGTCGATGACGACCTGGGACGAGGCACCCCAGCGCGACCACAGGTCAAGCTCGCCCGCGATGGAACCGTGCTCCTGGTATCCACCAGCATCGGTTCCCTGCAGGAGGAGGATGCCTGCGTCCAAAAGCATCTGGAAGTGTTCGACACGCATGTCATACATGCGCTGCATGGTGGCCGCGTAGACGGGGTACTTGGTCCCCGCCTGCGCGGCGAAGTTCGCGAAAAGCTCGACCTGGCGCAGGGTCGGGGTTACGGCGATGCCGCGCGCTGTGATCTCACTGGCCTGGTCCGCGTCGATGCCGCTGCCATGCTCAATGTCATCGACACCCGCTTCAATGAGCGAATCAATGACGCGGTGAGAGAAAGCGTGGACAGCGATGCGCGCCCCGGCCTCGTGCACGGCGGCGACCGCCTCACGCAGGACGGAGGAATCCCACAGCGGCATGAGGTCAGCGTCCGCGCCGCCGCTGCGGTCGATCCAGTCACCGACGATCTTGACCCAGCCGTCGCAGCGCCCCGCCATGTCGGCCAGGACGCGGGGCAGCTCGCGCTGATCCTCGACGTTCAGCGGCAGGTCGCGCATGTAGCGCTTGGGCCGCGCGACGTGGCGGCCGCAGCGGATCAGGCGCGGACCAACAAGGTCGTTCACGCACGAGTTATCGACGGGCACGCCACAATCACGCACGAGCGTCACGCCACTGGCGAGTGTGAGCGCCGACTGCCGGATCATCTCCTCGGGCGGCACCGGGCCGGACGAGGAATAACCAATGTGGCAGTGCGCGTCCACCATGCCCGGCACGATAAAGCCGCAGCGGTCGGCGCGATCCGCCAATTCGTCACCGACGCGACGAATGAGTCCGTCGGACACAGACCACGTACCGCTCACCCACTGCGGGCGAGCGAGCGCATCCTCAGCCCACAGGCCGACGCCGGTGACGAGCACGGCTCAGAGCTGTCCGAGCATACGCTTGACGTCGTCCGGCAGATCGTCAATCGTCGGACGCGCGGCGGGGGCCTGAGCGGCACCACCGAAGGAGGATCCCTGGGGGGCGCTGCGCTCCGATGGGGGCAGCATAGCCTCGAGTTCCTGCTGACGGCGCTTCGCGGGATTACCGGAGCGAGCCTTCTTCTTCACGCGAGCGCGCTGGGCCTGTGCCTTACGGGCATTCACCTTCTGCTTGGCCTTGCCGCCACGTCCCGGCAGGGCACCCATGCCGGGCACTCCACCACCCATCTGGCCCATTTGACCCATCATTTCGCGGGCAGCCTCAAAGCGCTGGACAAGCTGGTTAACCTCTTTCACCGTCGTTCCCGAACCGCGGGCGATACGCGCGCGGCGCGAGCCGTTGAGGATCGAGATATCCTCACGCTCGGCGGGCGTCATCGAACGGACGATAGCCTCGACGCGGTCGACCTCGCGCTCGTCGAAGTTGTCGATCTGCTCGCGCAGCTGGGCGGCACCCGGGATCATGCCGAGCATCTTCTTCATGGATCCCAGCTTCTTAATCTGCTGGAGCTGGCTGAGGAAGTCGGCGAGGGTCAGTTGGCCGGCCAGGGCCTTGGAGGCGACCTTTTCGGCCTCCTCAGCGTCCATCTTCTTCTCGGCCTGCTCGATGAGAGTGAGGATGTCACCCATGTCGAGGATGCGCCCGGCCATACGATCCGGGTGGAAGCGCTCGAAGTCATCGAGCCCCTCGCCCGTGGAAGCGAAGAGAATCGGAGCACCGGTCACGCCGCGCACAGACAGGGCGGCACCGCCTCGCGCGTCGCCGTCCAGCTTGGACAGGACCACGCCGGTAAATCCGACGCCATCGCGGAATGCCATCGACGTAGACACCGCGTCCTGACCAACCATGGCGTCCAGGACGAACATGATCTCGTGCGGGTTGACGGCATCGCGAATCGCAATCGCCTGGTCCATCATCTCTTGGTCGACGCCGAGGCGGCCGGCGGTATCGACGATGACGACGTTGATGCCGCTCTGGCGGGCGAACTCAACACCGCTGCGTGCGACCTCGACGGGGTTGCCCACACCGTTGCCGGGTTCGGGAGCCCACACCTTGACGCCGGCGCGCTCGCCGACGACCTGAAGCTGTTGGACGGCGTTAGGGCGCTGGAGGTCGGACGCCACGAGGAGGACGGTCTTGCCTTCCTCACGCAGCCACTTGCCGAGCTTTCCGGCCAGGGTGGTCTTACCGGCACCCTGAAGGCCGGCGAGCATAAAGACGGTGGGACCGGACTCCGCGAAGGTCAGTTCGCGGGTGGCGCCGCCCAGGATCTCAACAAGTTCGTCGTGGACGATGGAGACGACCTGCTGGCCGGGGTTGAGAGCCTTGGAGCGGGCCGCACCGTAGGCCTTCTCGCGAACCTGGGAGGTGAACTGACGGACGACGGGAAGAGCGACATCCGCTTCGATGAGGGCGCGGCGGATATCGGAAATCGCCTGATCGACGTCGGACTCGGTCAGGACCCCGCGACTGCGCAGGGTGCGGAAGGATTGGGTCAGGCGGTCTGACAGGTTTCCAAACACGTGTGTTCTCCCAAGATGGCTACAGTACTAGGTCAGGTTAGCGCACCTCGGCCCCGGTCGTGTGACCGGGGCCGAGGATAGTGGCGTGGTGAGTGGGTGCTTAGGCGCGGCCCACGATTGCGTCGACGAAACCCTGCGGGTCGAAGGGTGCCAGATCGTCCGCACCTTCGCCGAGGCCGACGAACTTCACGGGAACGCCCAGGGCCCGCTGGACCGAGACAACGATGCCGCCCTTCGCGGATCCGTCAAGCTTGGTCAGCACAATGCCAGTCACTCCGGTCGCTTGCGCGAACACCTCCGCCTGCTTCATACCGTTCTGGCCGGTGGTGGCGTCCAGGACCAGGAGGACCTCGGAGACGGGGGCCTGCTTTTCCATGACGCGCTTGATCTTGCCAAGCTCATCCATGAGTGTGGACTTGTTCTGCAGACGGCCCGCCGTGTCGACGAGGACGACGTCGACGTCGCGTGCAATGCCCTCGCGCACAGTCTCGAAGGCGACGGATGCCGGGTCGGCACCTTCTCGGTCGCTTCGCACAACGTCGACGCCCACGCGCTCGCCCCACGTGGCGAGCTGGTCGGCGGCGGCGGCGCGGAACGTGTCAGCAGCACCCAGGAGGACGGACTTGTCCTCCGCGACGAGGATGCGCGCGAGCTTACCGACGGTCGTCGTCTTGCCGGTACCGTTCACACCAACCATGAGGACGACGGCTGGCTTGGACGTTCCGTCCGCCTCGGGGCGGGTCAGATCAAGAGAGCGGTCCATGTCGGGACCGACGACGGCCAGGAGTTCCTCGCGCAGGATCTCACGAATGCGCGCCTCGTCAGTCGTGGACTCGACGGCGACGCGGCGCTTGAGCGCCTCCATGAGGGAGTCGGTCGCCTCCAGGCCGAGGTCCGCGATGAGCAGGGACTCCTCGATTTCTTCCCAGTCTGCGGCACTGAGCTGGCCTCGGCTGAGAACTCCGAGGATCGCGCGGCCAAGTGCGCCGGAGGAAGCGAGACGTTCACGCAGGCGCTCCATGCGCCCGCGCACGGGTTCGGGACGTTCGACGGTCGGCTCGGCGGTGATCTCCGCTTCAGCCGGGGCGGCGGACTCTTCCGATGCCTCAGGACCGGCGCGAGGCTGCTCTGGGCTTTCCTCATCGGCTTGCGTCGGCGTTGGGCTCTCGCCGGTGGCGGGCACCTGGGGCTGGGCTGGGACCGAAACGTCGTCGGACGGGCGCTGACGCGAGCTGACGACCAGGCGGATGACCAGGCCGACCAGCACGGCGAGCACCAGGCCGACGACGACTGCCCACGGCGTTTGAAGGAATGAAACAAATGCGTCCATGGGGCCATTATCCCCCATGGACGCATCCGGATGAAAGCGTGAGACCCACCAGGTGCGTTACTGCCCCTGCGCCTTGCCTCGCGAGCCGCCACCGTGCTTGTTTCCCTTGCCGTTGCGGTCGAATCGACCACTGACACGCCCGGTGACATTTTCGAGGCGGTCGACGCCGGGCAGCCGATCAGCATCGAAGTACGCGCTAGAAGAATCAGCGGTGCTCAAGAGAGCATCCAGTGAGGCCGTACGCGGAACCACAGGACCATCGGAAGACGACGAGGCACGCTTGGGTAAGGAATGCGTGCGCACATCCTGCGTGATTTCTTCGCGCTCACGTTTGATGACACCCTTCCAGTCGTCGGCGCTGCGTCGCGACAGCGCGAGGACGGCCACAACACCGGCCGCGACGACGATAACCAGAATGACAGTCACAACGAGAATCAGCGTACCCTCAAGCATGTCTTCATCCTGCCCTACCAACCCCATTTAATGCGACGAAGCCACCCGAAGCTGACAGCATTGTGACGATGTTGTCATGGGGGCCAGGAACATACGTTCCTGGCCCCCATGTATGTACGATGTACGTCAGTCGAGGTAGTCGCGCAGCACCTGCGAACGCGAAGGGTGACGCAGCTTCGACATCGTCTTGGATTCAATCTGGCGGATGCGCTCACGCGTGACGCCGTAAACCTTACCGATCTCATCGAGCGTCTTAGGCTGGCCATCACCCAGGCCAAAACGCATGGAGACGACGCCGGCCTCGCGCTCCGACAGCGTGTCGAGGACGTGGTGGAGCTGTTCCTGAAGCAGGGTGAAGGATACGGCGTCGGCAGGCACGATAGCCTCGGAATCCTCAATGAGATCACCGAACTCCGAATCGCCGTCCTCGCCCAGCGGAGTGTGCAGCGAGATGGGTTCACGGCCATACTTCTGGACCTCGACGACCTTCTCGGCAGTCATGTCGAGTTCCTTCGCCAGTTCCTCAGGGGTGGGTTCACGACCCAGGTCCTGCAGCATCTGGCGCTGGACACGGGCAAGCTTGTTAATGACCTCAACCATGTGCACGGGGATGCGGATCGTGCGAGCCTGGTCGGCCATCGCTCGGGTGATCGCCTGACGGATCCACCACGTGGCGTAGGTCGAGAACTTGTACCCCTTCGTGTAGTCAAACTTTTCGACCGCGCGAATAAGACCGAGGTTACCTTCCTGAATGAGGTCCAGGAACTGCATGCCGCGACCGGTGTAGCGCTTAGCCAGCGACACGACCAGACGCAAGTTGGCCTCGAGCAGGTGGTTCTTCGCCTGCTGACCATCCTGGGCCAGGAAGTGCAGCTCGCGACGCTCGCGGCTGGTCATCTCGTCGGCCTGGTTCTTCAACTTGTACTCGGCGTACAGGCCAGCCTCAATGCGGCGGGCCAGGTCGACTTCCTGCTCGGCGTTCAACAGGGAGACCTTGCCGATCTGCTTGAGGTAGTCCTTCACAGGGTCGGCGGTCGCGCCAGCGACCGTCACCTGCTGGACGGGCTCGTCGGTCTCGTCGGAGTCGGAGACGACGAATCCACCCTTGACGTGAATGCCGGCGTTCGTGCGTTCGCGCAGCGCAGCACCCTCGGCTGCCTTCGTCTCTTCCTCCTCAGGCTCCTCTTCGCCCTCGGTCACGTCCTCGTCGTTGGTATCGGTGTCCAGGTCCGGATCCTCAAGGTCCTCGCCCGTGGGATCAAAGTCTTCTTCCGCAACCTCGAGATCCGGCGTCACCTCCTCGATAACCTCCGCGTCCTTCTTCTTGCGGCCGCGAGGTTTCTTGGCGGCGGGCTTCTTCTCCTCGGCACCCTCCGCTGCCTGCTTCGCGGTCTTCTTGGGAGCGGCCTTCTTCGCGGGAGCCTTCTTCGCGGCGGACTTCTTGGCGGCGGGCTTCTTCTCCTCGGTGCCCGAGGCTGCCTCAGCCTTCGCAGTCGACGCGGCCTTCCTGGTGCGCGTCGTCTTCTTCGCGAGGGCTTTCACCTCCGGGGCGTCCTCAGTCGTCGCGGAGTCCTTTGCCGAAGCGCGCGATGCACTCACACGGGTCCCTTTCATTGATGGGTATGCAAAACAGCGCCGATTGCAAATCGGCATACCATCACCAGTTTAGTGCTTTGCTCGATAGTTTTCCTGACGGTAGGTGTGACGCTTCCCTGCCTAAGGCCCGCGCGTACCCTCGCCCGTCAGTTACAGTGACCACATGAGTCTGAGCAAAAGTTTCTCCGTGCTGCGTCCCCACATCGACGAGGCGACCACGACCGCCCTGGCACGCCTCCTTGCCCGCGCGGGCGCGACACCGCGCTCGTCCGCATTCTCCGAGGCCGTAGTTTCCTCGGCGGAAGGAGGCAAACGCTTCCGTGCTCTCATGGCCCACGTCGGCTGGTCACTGAGTTCGGGCAGGCCCCTGTCGGAGGCGCGCCTGCCCCACCTGGCCGCCGCACTCGAGCTCTACCAGGCCAGCGCCCTCGTCCACGACGACATCATCGATCATGCGGATGAGCGGCGCGGTGCACCGACGCCTCACCGCCGCCTCGCAAACCTCCACCGGGGCGCGGGATGGATCGGGACGTCAGGGACCTTTGGCCGCAACGCCGCGATTCTCGTGGGAGACTTCCTCTTCTCGGCAGCGAGCGCCGAGGCCGACGAACAGGCGTTGGACCTGCCCGAAGCGAATGCGCGCGCTTTCGCCCGCAGCTTCGCCGACATGCACGCTGAGGTTGCACTGGGCCAGTACCTCGACATCATGGCCGAACAGAGTCCGCTGGACCCCCGGCGCGCCGACGCGCTGAGCGCAGCCGATTCCCTCGATGTCGCCCTGCACAAGTCCGCACACTATTCCGTCGTGCGTCCCGCCCAGCTCGGCGCGATCTGCGGAGCCAACTCGACACACGTCATCGACGAACTGACCGACACCCTCGATGCAATCCTGACGCCTTGGGGGCTGGCCTTCCAGCTGCGCGACGACGACCTCGGCGTCTTCGGAGACCCAACAGTCACCGGCAAGCCGGCCGGGGACGACCTGCGCGAGGGCAAGCGAACCGTCCTGCTTGCCCTGACCTGGGCGACCTCCTCCCCCGCCGAGCGCACAGCTCTCGCGAACGTACTCGGGGTTGCTGAGGCCTCGGCCGACGAGATCGCGGTCGCGACACAGATCGTCGAACGCAACGGACGCAACGCACACGAGGCTGAGATTGCGAACCTCGTCGCACAAGGACACCGCGCGCTTGACGCGTCAGCCTTCGGCGACAAGGCATCCGCCATGCTGCGTGAACTCTGTGATATCCTCACCGCCCGGCGCGCCTAGGCACCGGGGAGCGAGGGCATCAGAACGCCAGGGTCGAGGCGATGCGATTGACGCGGTGGTGACGACCCGAGGTGAGCGCGTCGATGGGGCGTTCACCCAGCTCGTCCTGCACGGTGTACAACCAGGCCAGGGACTCCTCGGGCGTGAAGCCGTCATCGGCCAGGAGGGTCAGCGTCCCCTGCAAGAAGGGCAGCGGTTCCCAGCCGTTCTCACCCTTCACGATGATGTCGCGGGGTACCCCGCGTTCGCCGGACGCGGAGCGCGCCTCGATCAGGACGCGGTCACGAATCAGCTGTTTGAGGCGGCGTTCCTCAATACCGAGCAGACGGCACACCTCGTCGGTGGATAACAGGGACATATCAGCACTGGTCATGACCGCAACACTACCGCATCGCTGCGCCGCACCGGTGTCCACACTTCCAATGATTTGCCGAAAACTCCCATAGAATCAACACAGTGAGCGACGAGAAAACACACGACCAAACTGACCCACTGATCGGCCGCCTGATTGATCAGCGATACCGGGTCACGCGCAGACTGGCGCGCGGCGGCATGGCGACCGTATACGTCGCCCAGGACGAACGCCTGGAGCGACCCGTGGCCTTAAAGGTCATGCACCCCTACCTCGCTGAATCCGATGCCTTTGTCGAGCGCTTCCACCGAGAGGCGCGCGCCGCGGCCCGCATCGTTCACCCGGGCGTCGTCTCTGTCTTCGACCAGGGAGTCGTCTCAGGCCAGGGTTTCCTCGTCATGGAGCTCATCGATGGGACCAATCTGCGCGAACTCCTGAATGCCCAGGGCGCGTTCACGATTCCGCAGGCATTGCGCTACACGACCGACATCCTCGAAGCTCTGCGCGCAGCCCACCGCATGGGCGTCATCCACCGCGACATCAAACCCGAGAACATTCTTGTTCCCACCGATGGCCCCGCGAAGGTCGCCGACTTCGGCCTGGCTCGCGCGGTCTCGGAAGGGTCGATGTTCACCACGGGCAACATGCTGGGAACGGTTGCCTACATCGCGCCCGAGATCGCTCTGACCACCGAAGCTGACGCGCGCTCCGACCTGTACTCCGTTGGCATCATGCTCTACGAGATGCTCACCGGTGCTGTGCCGTGGGCTGACGAATCCGCCCTGCAGATCGCCTCTCACCACGTCTCGGACGACGTTCCGAGTCCCTCGGCCACCCTTCCGTGGATCCCCCGCGAGATCGACGACCTCGTCGCCGCGCTCACCGCACGCGACCCCGCGAACCGATGCGCCGACGCTTCCGACGCCCTCGACCTGGTGGCGCGGGCCGCCGCGTCCATCCCCTCCGACATCGCCAACCGCCGCGCCGAGGTAGCACACGAGGACAGCCGAAGCGATTCCGAGACAACCGCCTTGAACACGGAGGTCATGTCCACCCAGCTCACGCAAGCGATACCCGCGCTCGCCGTCACCACCGCGACTGCTCTCCCCGCCGCGACCGCCGTCACCACCGTGCATACCTCCACCTCGACCGAGACCCCTTCCGCGGGCGAACTTCCTGCGAAGATGTCCACGCGAGCGATACTCCTGGCTGTCATTGCCTTTCTGCTCATCGTCGCCGCCAGCTTCGGCGGGAGCTGGTGGTGGACCGAGTATGGTCCCGGCTCTTACCTGACGATGCCCACCACAACGGGACGGGACCTGGCAGACGTGCAGGCAGACCTGGGTGCCATCGGACTGGCTTCTTCCGTTGAAGAGGAGTTCTCTGACGACGTCCAATCCGGCATTGTCACCCACTCCGACCCAGAAGGCGGCAGCTCCGTGCATAAGAGCACGAACGTCCAGCTGTACGTCTCCAAGGGCATCGACATGAAGGACGTTCCAAACGTCGTCGGAAAGGGACAGGACGAGGCCTCGCGTACCCTGACAGACGCCGGGCTTGCCTTGGGCGCTGTCACTGATGCCTACTCCGAAGACGTTCCCCCAGGTCAGGTCATCTCCCAGTCCGTCGCAGCGGGCACCTCCCTGGCCCACGACTCCACGGTCGACGTCGTCCTATCCAAGGGCCGCGAACCCCGGACCGTGCCCACCCTGACCGGTAAGGGTGCTTCCGCCGCCAAGAGTTCGATCGAAGCCCTCGGCCTCGTCGCCTCACCCACCGAGGCCTACTCCGACACAGTCCCCGAGGGACAGGTGATCTCCCAGCAGACCCGCGAGGGTTCCACCGTGTACCGTGGTGACTCCGTCTCCTACACCGTATCCAAGGGACCCGAGATGGTCACCGTTCCCGACGTCGTCGGCCTTCAGCGTCAGGAAGCACGCAACAAGCTCGAAGGAGCCGGGCTCACCGTCCAGGAAGACCTGATCCTCGGAGGCTTCTTCAACACCGTGCGCTCGTCCAACCCCGCCGGCGGCAGCAAGGTCAAGAAGGGATCGACCGTGACGATCTCCGTCATGTGACGCCACGGCGCGGCGACTATCCGCCGCTCGCCGCGCTCACCACACGCGGGGTGCCTCGAGCACAGAAAGATCCCCGGCCTCGTCCACATGAATGAATGAACGAGGCCGGGGATCCTCTATCCGCGATAGCTCACTCCTCGTGGGAGGAACCCTTCGCCAGATACTGAGCAACCTGGAATGCCATCTCCAGGCTCTGCTGGTGATTCAAACGAGGATCGACGAGCGTCTCGTAACGATCACGCAGCGACTCGTCGTCGATATGCTCGGAGCCGCCAATCACCTCGGTGACGTCGTCACCGGTGAGTTCGACGTGCAGGCCGCCCGGCACAGTGCCCGCTGCCTCGTGCGCCTCGAAGAAGCCACGGACCTCGTCCATGACCGTCTCAAAACGACGCGTCTTATATCCGGTCGACGACGTGATCGTGTTGCCGTGCATCGGATCCGTCATCCACGTGATCGGTCGGCCATCCTCGCGCGCCGCCTCAAGCAGCGGAGGCAGCACCTCACGGATGCGTTCCGCACCCATGCGCGTGATGAAGGACAGGCGTCCCTCCTCGCCATCCGGGTTGAGGCGGTCGATGAGCGAGAGCATCTGATCGCGTGTCGTGGACGGACCAAGCTTGACCCCAATCGGGTTACGCACGCGCGACAGCAGCTCGATATGAGCTCCCTCCTCCTCGCGCGTCCGCTCCCCCACCCACAGGAAGTGGGCAGACGTGTTGTAGGGTTCGCCCGTACGCGAATCAATGCGCGTCATCGCCGACTCATACTCCAGGAGCAGAGCCTCATGCGAGGAATACAGGTCCACGTCGCGCAGCGTCTCAAAATCAACGCCCGCTGCTCCCATGAACTTGATCGCGCGGTGAATGTCGGCGGCCAGCGACTCGTAGCGCGCATACGCCGGATTCGACATGAAACCCTGATTCCAACGGTGTACCTGCCGCAGATCCGCATAGCCGCCCTTCGTGAAGGCGCGGATCAGGTTCAGCGTCGACGCCGCATGGTTATACAGGGACAGGAGGCGCTGCGGGTCGGGCTCGCGCGCCTCGGGAGTGAACTCGAACGAGTTGACCGCGTCGCCGCGATAGCTCGGCAGCGTCACGCCGTCGCGCGTCTCCAGGTCGGAGGAACGAGGTTTGGCGTACTGCCCCGCGATACGACCAACCTTGATGACCGGCAGCGACGCACCGTACGTCAGGACGACAGCCATCTGTAGCAGCGTCTGGATCTTCAAACGCACGTGATCGGCAGTCGCCTCCGCGAAGGTTTCGGCACAGTCTCCGCCCATCAGCACGAAAGCCTCGCCGCGGGACGCCGCACCCATCCACGTGCACAGGTCATCGACCTCGCCCGCGAACACGAGGGGTGGCTGACGGCGCAGCTGAGCCGTCACCTCGGACACGGACTCGGCATCCGCGTACGAGGGCTGTTGGGCCGCGTCCAGGCCGCGCCACGTATCCCAGGGAGCGCGCTCCCCGGACTCGGGCGACCACAGACGCTCGGGGACGCGGCGGGAGCGCGGCTTGCGCA
>ERZ773207.783-NODE-783-length-11537-cov-3.031266_pt1 | contig 11537 bp, 8 predicted proteins | sample MGYA00580997_ERZ773207 | MGnify/ENA primary metagenome ERZ773207 (study PRJEB29015, sample SAMEA2738170) | human oral metagenome | biome: human oral; feature: human-associated habitat; material: saliva | place: China | collected 2239 ... | reverse complement strand
TATAAAATAGCTATACAGGAAAAAGTTCCTAGTTTTTACCGCTATTTTGTACCTATGTTTTTTCATTTCATCGGGATCAAAGATATTTCTGAAAAAAACTACACCCTCGATCTCCTCTTCGAGGCTGAAGATATCTCGCAGATTAAAGATTTTCTCAATTTTCACAAAGCGATTACCCTTTCACTTGAAGAATACACTAAAGATCCACAAAATTTTGGATCAGTTTATATGGTTATCCAATTTAAAGAATTTCAGTTCAAAATCATTACCCAATTTGACTCTGTACAATCCTGTCTTGATAACGTTATCCCACTTGAACTCACTCTCATCGAAGTAAACGACACAAAAAGCCCGCTCTCCCCTATCGAATACCAGGATCTTATTGTAAAATGAAATCAAGCACATCAAGCAGAACTCCAAAAAATTAGAGAACAAAAAGAAAAAAAACAAAAAGCTGAAGCAAACCTTAGCGATCCTCGTCTCCAAAAAGCCTACCATGCTATCGAGGAAATCATCAATCAAATTGAACAGGTACAAGCAATCTGAGGAGATAAAATCGAGCCCATAACAAGAAAAAAACTTGAAGACATGAGATGAATTATTTCAAAGCTCCGTCTTGCCACCAATTACGACAAAATTATTGAAGACCTCCACAAAGCCATGAACCTCATCGTAGCTACGCAAGATTTTCTCTTAGAAAGACTCGAAGCCGACAAGATTTTCCCTATCTTTGAATGAACTCAAGTCCAAAATACAGAAATTATCAGAGAACAAACAAGACTAGCTAAGGCACAACTTCTACAAGCCCTTGGAGCTCAGCTCTCCAGAGAAGAATCTATGTATGTTTCCTTAGGTTATCTCAAACTCTTCTCTGAATATCTCCAAAAAGATCTCACCTTCGCATTCCAAAATAAACTTCCTATTGTCAAAAATTTCTGTAAGGCGTTAGAGGTAACCTCTCTCCTAATGATTATTGAATGCGCATTGCTTCTGGTACTATCTCCATTTATAGGCATTGAATTCTGAGTTAAAAACTTTTCAATTGCCCTCCTCTACATCGCTCCTTTTGCGCTACTCATCTGAATTTTTAACCACAAGGTTAAACCACAAAGCCTAAATGCTTATGGAATATGGCTTTTTTGAGGCGTCTTGCTTTATATGAGCATCATAGCCTTTCTCAGAACTCTTTTAATTTTTTAATCAAAAGGCCGTGTCTTATGTCATCGTCTTACTCGTTTGTGGGGCTTTCATCAGTTTTTTCTCCCTCATAAACCTCCGATACTTTGCACTATTTCCACTTTTTTTTCTCGTTTTCTTTTTTTCCCAAGGATTTTACGACTTCAAAATCAACCTCCCAGAAAATGAAATAAGAGAAAAATACTGACTCTACCTCCTCGCCCTCCTAGTAATGCTAGGGCTTTTCTGAATTTTTGTTTTCATAGGGTTTAGCAATGCTGGAGCTTTTTGGACACTCCTATTCCTTTCGAGTATTGCACGAGGAGTTTCCTATGTCCTCAACTATACCGACGGAAAGCACCTGTTCAAGTATGGACAAATTCTTTTAGCATTTCTCATCCTTGCAAATCACACTATTTCTGTAGGAACATTCTGACTTCTTAACCAATTTGGACGAGTAATCCTAGAACTCTTACTAAGTTTCACTATAATTTATCATGGAGTTTGACCCTACTTTCCTGTTGAAAAGGACCAATATTACGGTCAGCTTTTACTGATTTTAATATGCTCTATACGAGGAGTCTTTGCGATTCAAGACAACACAATGTATGGTTTCACTTTTGGATTAATTAATGTCTTGCTTGCTCTACTTCTCCTCTCCTACGCTCTTTCCTACACATTCAAAACACCATCTACAAAAAGAGAAATTTCATTAAGAAGAGTCCTTGCATGAGAAAAAATCTTACAAAAAGAAAAACCTGATCCCTTTCAATGGCGAAAAGATTTCATCCACGATCTCAAAGAAAGTCCGCACTTTCTTCACTCTAGCATTGAATACCTCAATCTATTCCTCCTCCTAGGAGTAATTGTAAGCTATCTTTTACCACTCTTTTGAGGAAATCCTTTTCCTCAGCTACGATATCGAACAGGAATAGTCCTCTTTGCTTTCAATGCCTTTTTCCTCAAAAAGACTCAAGCATTTAGTACTGCCACAAGATTTGCATTCTCTCTTGTGATCAACTTCTCGCTCTATATCTCTATTCTTCTACTAGGACAACAAAATCAAACCTGAAGCTCAGGACTCCAAACTGCAGTTCCACGACTTATTTCACGAAATATGCTCTGTGGACTCTCAATCCTTTACGCAAATCACGCCCCTCTAACAAACTATCTCAAAAAATCAGATCTCATCTTTCGGCTATTTTCATCTTTGATGGCAATGCTCCTCAATATCTACCTCCTTGCACTACTTCCATACAATGGACAGTTTATCTTCTCGCTCATTATTCTCTATCTAGGAATCCAATGAACAATCTCCTATTATGCATATCAGGTCATCAAAAATTACGGAAAAACACCTAGTGAACAAGATCCTAATCTTATCAAACTTTAAACTCCTAAAATACAAAAAAAGAAATCAAAAATCTGATTTCTTTTTTAATTTTTTACTTTCATTCCAAAGACATCTCCATTTCTCGTAATCCATCCATACTGCTTATTCAGTTCTTTATTCAAAATTTTATTCTCTGGCTGAAGTTCAATAACAAGATCTCGAAAATCTTTCTGGTGATGGGGGAATTTGAGATGTGCAACTTCATGCACAACAACCTCTTCCAAATACTTTTCAGGCAAAAAAACCAAGGCCCTATTAATCATAATCTCTGAATTTCCCCTTCCTTTCTTGCAATGTCCTCGCTTACTTTTAGCAGCCTTGATAACCAAAGATACCTGAGCAAAACCGATCCTTTTACAATAATGATCTATCAATGGCTCAGCCTTAGTTCTTAATTCACCATCTACCCAATTTAGATAATCTCTCTCACTATCAAAAGACGGCATTTTCTGAGCGCTTATCTCTTCTCCCCAAAGCTTAAAACCTTCAGGAAGAACAAAAGATAAAACCTGACTTTTCTTCCTTGATTGTTTTTGTTGAGAAGCTTTTTTTCTTCTCGGTTTTTGATCAGAGAGAGAAAGTGAACTTTTTAAAAGCTTCCAAAGCTTTTTCTTATCTTTTGGCGTAAGGAATACAGAAAAAACCCAAGTAAGAACTAAGACAATTAAAATCATTCATATCGTCTCTGATTTTACCTTTTCAAGCATCTCCTCAAAATTACACTAAAAACTAGTTCCCAAAAAGTTTATTCATCAACAAATTTTTAACAATTTTCAAACTATTTGAAAGCTTTTGCCCTCTTGCCATACTATATTCAGTATACAAAATCGTATTTGGAACCTCAATATACTTAATCCCCTGCTGACCAATCAGCTCAAGGATTTCAGAAGCATGCTCCATCCCATTAAAAGTCAACTTAAGCTTAGGCAAAACGGACCTTTTCATCACTCTATAGCCATTATGCGTATCGCTAAGCCACATTCCACTAAAAATAAAAGTGAACAAAATTCATATCTTGAGGGTAAACACCTTCATAGCCGGAATATTAACAGCCTTCCCCATAAATCTTGACCCCAAAGCCACCTCTAAATGCTCATCTTGCTCAAATGGCTGTAAAAACCCTGGCAAATCACTAAGCAAATGTTGCCCATCAGAGTCAAAAGTCACCACAAACTGAGCAGAAGGAACCTCCTGTTGAATATAGGAAAACCCAGTTTGCAAAGCAGCTCCTTGCCCCATATTAACAATATGCTTGATCAAAACAAACTCCTCTCTTTCCTTAAAAGCCTCTTGCAATCTAGCAAAAAGACCATTCGAGCTTCCATCATCCACAAATACCACACCATACCCTTGATCCAAAACCTCATTTACTACCTGAATACAGTGATCACTTTCGTTATACGCAGGGATAACAAAGACTATCTCAGATTTTTGAATCTTTCCTATCGCTTTCTCCAAGGATAAAGTACGAATAAGATCTGTTTGTTTAAGCTGATAGGTAGCATTACGATTGTACTGACTCAAAAGCAAATAAAAAAGAACCATAATTGACACATACACAATCAAGTCTGCACCTCTATTGAGTCCAAACGTAATCCCGATAGCATTCAACCATTCAACACGCAGCGAAAAAATTCCAATCGCCATTGCTCCGCAAAAGAAAAACAGGAATGGGAAAAGTCTAATTTTTCTCCTCTTATACACCAAAAGAGCAAAAAGCATAAATGCCCCACTCATCACCAGCAAAAGAAGCTGTAGATTTGTCAAAACTCACATCACTAGAGAAAAAACAAATAAATCTGACTCTAGACTACTTTTTTTCCTCAAGAATACAAGCAAAAGTCTTGTATTTTATTGTCAAAAGTATATAGTGGGAGCGTTATCTTTTATCATTTATCATGGAAAAAAGTATGAAAAACTTTTTTAGTAAAAGCGGGATTATCCTAGGAAGCATCTTCCTTACAAGTCTGTTTTTTGTCCTTTTTGTAGGAAGAACTTTCAATACACAGACCCTTCAAAGAGATCGAAATCTGACCCTCAATGGACTTTCAAACTTTAGAAAGGGACTTGATATCTCAGGAGGTACTAAACTCGTTTACAAGATCGACTATAGCAAGTATGATGAACAATACTGAGCAAACGAATCTGCAGAACTGGCTCAAGTAAAGAAAAACATTGAAGCAATTATCATCAAAAATATCGATGCGAGAATTTCTGCACTTGGAGTAAGTGATTACAAAGCTTACACTCAAAACCTCAACAATGAAACTCAAATCGTAGTTGAAATTGGTGGAGTTGCAGATCTTGACCAAGCAAAAAAAATGATTGGTAAGACAGTTGAACTTGAATTCAGACTCTTAAATGATAAAGCAAAAAATGCAGAAACTATCGCTCAGAGAAGAGCCCTAGCAGAATCTCTTAGAGCAGAAGCACTTGCAAATCCTGATCAAATGATTGCAAACAACGAAAACAAAGGTTGAGATGGAATCACAGCAAATCTTCTTCACGGAACTCTTGATCAACTCCCTACTATCTACCAAAACAATAAAAATCTACTTGATAGTATTGCAACAGGAGAAGTTTCTCAGGTTCTCAGCGGAGTGTATATCTCAGCAAATTACAGTGGACTCAATCTTTCAAAAGATATCGAAGGATTTGTATTCTTTAGACTTCTCCAAAAAGACCCAGCAACCGCTACTTATGTAATTGAAGAAGTATTTGTAAACAATCGACAAGAATGGATCATAGCAAAAGGTAATGACGGTGCAATCCTTAATGGAGCATACTTTACCCTTGCTCAAGCATCTGTAAATCAAGTTGGAGGAGAACCTACTGTAAGCATCAGCTTCAATGAAAAAGGAAAAGAACTCTTCTGTCAAATTACGAAAGGGAATATCCATAGACAAATGGCCATCTTTATCGGAGGAGAAATCGCTACCGCAGCAACTATCCAAGATGCCATCTGTGATGGTAGAGCTCAAATCTCAGGAGGTTTTGATTCAACTCAAGCTCGTCTTGTAGCAGAAAATCTCAACTCTGGAAATATGCCAGCACCACTTACACTTATGCAAGAAGAAAAAGTCTCTCCATCTCTTGGAGACAGCGCATTTAGAGGTGCATTAATTGCTACACTTGTTGGAACATTGGCAATTATTCTCTACATATTCTTTATCTACGGATGGAGAAAAGCTCTAGTAACCACTCTTACTATCATCTTCTACTTTACTATCCTCCTTGCTATCATCAAACTTATTGATTATGCGCTCTCCCTCAGTGGAATCGCAGCAATCATCCTCTCAATCGGTATGGCAGTTGATGCCAATATCCTCATCTTTGAAAGAATGAATGAAGAAGTACAAGAAGGAAAATCACTCACCTCTGCAATCAACGCAGCAGAAAATAGAAGTCGATCAGCAATTAGAGATGGTCAAATTTCAACACTTCTTATCTGAGTTTTGCTCTTTGCTTTTGGAATCAATATGTTTAAAGGATTTGGATATATGATCGTTTTGACTGCAATCCTAACCCTTACTCTCAATGTTCCATTTATCAAAGAAACTCTTCACCTCATTTATGGAGCGAAGAAAAACTAAAAAAGTTTAAAATTCAGACTATAAAAGACGACCTCACTTTTGAGGCCGTTTTTTCTACAAGAAAAAACAGAAATTCAATCGAGCTCATTTTCTCAAAAATGTCAATCTCAAAAAAAAATCTACCCTTGAAAATCAGATTTCTTTCTTTATTATCTTTTGTGTAACAAGCTTTTATTCTTTCATCCAATATTCAAAATGAGCACTCTACACCAAGACTTTTTCACCAAAAAGCCATCAAAAAGCTGATTTTCTTCAGGGACAATCAGAACAATCCAAAAATCCGAAAACGACTCTAAACTCTGGATTCTCATAGTTCTCTTACTGATCATAATAGGAGCAGGAGCTTATTATATTTGGATGGGAAGTTGGAATATTACCCTTCCTACGACAGAAAACAGCATAGAAAATACGGGGTACAGCATCGCTTCACAGATACAAGAAGAAGGGATCCTCAAACAAGATAATTCTGATCTTATCAACTATACCCATACCCTTACGACACTAAGTGGAGAAGTCTTTTTACTAAAAAGTAGTAAAATTGCACTTGCAAACTATACCAATAACCTTACAGGAACAGTACAAATTATTGGAAAAATTGAAGCATTTTACCAAGGGAAACCTCTCGTAGAAGTAGAAACTATCGGAACACAAACAACCCAAGATCTAGCACAAAATCCACTACCTAATACAACAGTAACATCAAAGGGGCTCTATATTGCAAAAGCAGGACTCTATTTCTGATCAGAATTTTTAGAGAACTATACTTTTATTGGAAATCCTGGAGATAATGATCAAATCCAGATCCAAAACCTTGAAAACAACAAAATCACAACGATCTCATTTTTCAACTGTAATAACAAAGGAGATACCAACTGTCAACAGCTAACTCAAACATTCAAAACCACTGCAGTTAGAACCTCCACTTCTATCAACGGAGATACTTTCTACACGCTAGAAAATTGATCCTACTTCTTCCAAAACAACAACTGGCGAGGATATTTTATCCACGATGCAGATGCCCAAGAAGTAGACAAAATCAAAAATCTGATTACATTGGCAACTCCAAATCTCATAGCAAAGGCTGTTTCTCAACACGGAATCAAAACCTGCCTCGGAACAGACAATGGACTCAACCACATTAGCTCACATACAACTCAAAAAACAAACGACAATCTCCAAATTACTATGCAAGGAAGCTGAGAAAAACTCTTCACATGTCAAGCAAACTTCGATCTCTCAAAACCTGATCAACTAACATTCCTTGACATCAAAACAAGTTCACTTCCAACCCAAACACAAGAACCTCAAGCTCAGACAACAAAAGAAGAACAAAAAACAACCACAACTACATCAAAAACAACATCTCTTAACCCAAATACTCCTCAATTTCCAACAAGTACAGAAAAAACCTTTACCTATACTTCAAACAGAGGGGGTTATAGCATCACACTACCTTCTATGAATATCGCCTATGAAGCCTTTACACCAAGCCAATCCTTTGAAGAACAAGGTGTAAAATGTAGCTACGGTCTTAGAGTTACCGCTCATAAAAATAAAGATCTCTTGCAAACCTCCCCAGCACTAATCATCTACGAATGCCCAGCTAGCGAAAAACTCAATAACCTTGGAGCAAATCATCTCGTCAAAACCGTAGGAAACAAAACTTTTGTATTCCAAATCTTAGATAGCGCTTGGATAAACTTTGCAAATGCAACCATCATACAATAAATAATATCAATAAAAAAAGGGAGAAGTCAGACTTCTTTCTTTTTTCATTATCAAAAAAAGGGGACATCCTGTGAAACACAAGACATCCCCTCCCTCTAAATGTAAAGGAAAGCTTATAAGCCAAACTTCAAAGATCGGGCAAAGTCCGAAATAGCCTGTTCACGAGCAGACAGAGCTGCCTTAAGTGCCGCTGGAGACATTTTAGAGATCATAGCTTCTAACAAAGCTATCAGACTATTCATCTCCCAACGAGGACGAGACTCTACTGGAGAATTACCTCGTCTAATAGGAAGATAGAGTGGCTGGTTTGCTTTCAAACACAGCAGACATTGCTTAAATCGATACCCAGCCAAGAATGCCCTAAGATCATTCAAAGACCGTTTACAGAGATCTATGATCTCTACCTTTCCCTGCTTCAGATCTTTTTCAAGCCCTGAAAGCTCAGAGTTCACATAGTCTCGAATCTCACGATTCTTCCAAGTCATCCCAAGGGATGAACCATACTTCTCAAAACAAAGCAACAGCTTCGTTAAACAAACTTGTTTCTTTTCCATACTCATAAAATCTTAGTTATTTTTTGTTTACAAAATCAACCATACACTTTTTTGACAGAAAGTCAAGAGAAGTTAATAATCAAAAAACCAAGGAAAATCCCTGGTATCTATTCTTCTTGTTCATTCAATTGATCAAGCTGACTCTCTAACTCTGCAATTTTACTCAAAAGCTCCTGCCTATCATCTTGCATCTTAAGAGAAAAACCAGAAAGCTGATCTAATTTATCGTAAGCCTTAATTCTCTGTACATTCATTAACCCCTTTTGCTCAAGATCCTGGAGTTGAACATGATCAAAAGTCAGATTTCCTTTTTTATCTAAATCTACCTTTACCTTAACAAACAGATTAAAAAACTGATCCGAAAGCTTGAGGAGAAGATGGTGATCATCAATCCATCTCATACTATGCAATTTCCAGTACTGCCCATCACTTTTATCCATAAAACTATATTCCCAATTTTTACCTACAAACGGAGCAATGGTATCAACATAAGTTTCTATTTGCTGCTCTATGAGAGCCTTCTTAATTGCTGGGGAAATCTCCACATCACAATAAAAAGCATTTGAAACAGATTGATAACTAATAAGTCCTGTACAAGGAAGATATCCTGGATATTTTGAAAATCGATCAGGCTTCTTCAAGTTTGAATGATAATATTCGCTACCTTCAGAAGAAAAATCAAACTTTACATGCTTTGGAATATACAAATCCACACTTACCCCCATTGGTAAAAACGGTGTCCTCTGTGCAAACAATTGATCTTTAAAGAGTTGTAGATTCAAATTATTTCCAGAAAGATTCATCACTGGAGTATTGAGATTATCCTTAATCTGGATCAGCTTAGGATCCTCTTTGTTTTTTGCCTGAATATCATAGTTAAAAACTACTCTGATATCCTTCTCATCTGTTGGAAAAAAGTTATAAACATTTGAATAATGAAGCAAATCAAGATTAGGTTTTAGATCATTTAACTCATCATCCAAACCTTGTATAGAAATATGAAAAGCTTGCTTTTGATCCAAGATAGGAATAGTAAGTTCCTTTTGAATCGTTGCTTTATAGGGATTTTTTAGATAGGATAAAACATCTACAATACTCACTGCTGCAATACTCATTGCTCCAGCTCATAAAACAAGCGATGAAATCAGAATCCAAGACTTGACTTTCTCCCTCAACAAAGCTTGCAATCCAACCGCCAAGAATCCTCCTGCAGACAAGAGTCCTAAAATCACTCCTCACTTCATCACGCTAGGGAAAAACGAGGTCACATCAATATTGCTACGAACAAATCCCACAACTAAATAATAAAATCATACTCCAAGCAGCACAATAAGCCAAAACATTGCAAGACACCAAGCTACCAAAACCATAAATCTCACAATCTTCCAAGCTACACAAAAAACCTTACTACAAAGAGAGGCTCCCTTTGGCAATCCATCAATAAGTAAATTCCACACAAAGCGCAATCCGTTAACAAAAATCAACCTAAAGTCCCAAATCTGAGTCAAAAAATAATTTAATACTGACCTATTCCCATAATTCTTTTCTGTCCTCGGAAAAATAAACGCCAACAAAAAATAAACAGGCAAAGAAAATCAAACCAGCTCTCGCAATCCCAAAAGGAATCCCACAAACAATAATCCTCTCAAAATTCGGACATTGATACCTAGCTTACGTGCAAACATCGCATACACTCAGAGCAATAAAGCACTTTCCTGAGGTCTAGATCGTCCTGAATCCTGAAGTCTTTGATAAAAAGAATGCAATCCTGAATCAGATTTCTTTTCTTTTTCAATATCCACTGGAGAAGATTTTACACTATCTTCTTTTGCATATTCCAAACTCTCAGCAAAAATCTCCTCAGGCTCACCAAGTTCATTTACAATTTGAATAGCCTCTTTTTGAGAAATTGCACTTGCATCTTCATAAAGACTCAACTTATCCTCAAAAATTTGCAAAATATCCTGGTAAAGTTCAGTATCAATCTGATTTTTCCTTACAAAAGTGTTAATCCTCTCCAAATAATCATGAAGAAATTTAAAAACATCTTTTTTAAGGTTAAAAACTTTATCATTTACTACCAATTCTTTCATCATCCTATCAATAAAAAACTAAAAATATACACAATCCCGTTCTTCATCTTTAAAAGATTAAAAATCTGATTCACTCTTTGTCTGAATAGCCGAAACCGCAGTATTAAGCTGATTCCATACTTGCTCCATTCTCTGCATTACTTGCTGACCATTACTCGTCAGCTTATAGTATTTTCTCGGAGGACCACTCGTTGACTCAACCCAAGAATAAGTCAAAAGCTGATCTTTTTTGAGACGAGAAAGCAAAGGATACAAGGTTCCCTCAACAATCAAAAGATCGTAAGCCTTGAGATGAGCAATGATATCCGAAGCATATACCTCTCCCCTACTAATAATCAGCAAGATCAAATATTCTAAAACTCACTTCCTCATCTGCACTGCAATATTATCATTTTCATACATCATTCACAGCCTCAAAATAAAAAAAATACTACCTTGCATTACAAAGTAGTATATAATTATATGGAAAGAAAAATCAAGAGAAATAAATCTGATTTATACAAAGTAAACAACGCAAAGCGATATTTTTTATTAAAAAAGCCCAAGAAATCAATTCTTGAGCTCAATCTAATAAATCATTTACCAACTATCACCTCAACCTCATCATCCTCAGCCACCTGAACTTCAGCTATCAGAACTACCTGAGCTGCCTCCGCCGCTTCCTCGATCTGAGTGATGGTCACTACTTGAAGAAACAGGTTTATGGTCATTGGAATATACACAAGAAGTTAAGCCTGTCATTATCTTCATAGCCGACAAATCTCAATCTCCTGTTCCCCACTGTTGTATAGTTTGTTGCATCAAATCTTCAATCTGTTTTGCAAGCTTATTTTGAAGTCCAAAGAGCACTACCCAAGGCAATATTTTATTGATATATTCCGGATCATCCTTCAAAAGGAGCTCTATCTGAGGTCTTTCAACAGTTTCCAAATAATATTTAAATCCTCTAAGTTGATCATAGAGAGCTCTTCCCTCTGAATTTAATGTCGTATAATAAAAC
>ERZ773207.781-NODE-781-length-11548-cov-2.505699_pt1 | contig 11548 bp, 11 predicted proteins | sample MGYA00580997_ERZ773207 | MGnify/ENA primary metagenome ERZ773207 (study PRJEB29015, sample SAMEA2738170) | human oral metagenome | biome: human oral; feature: human-associated habitat; material: saliva | place: China | collected 2239 ... | reverse complement strand
CAATTAGCCAAATTGAAATCGATTAACGATAATCGTTCAGTGTTGTCGCGAGTTTTTCCGGTGTTAAAAAATCTTTTTCCAACCAATAAAGACACGATTAAAATTTCGGATTTGAATGTAAACCTTTCGACTTCGACAATCAACTTTGATGCGCAAGCCAATGCGGGAGAAGAACCATATATTGATTACCGCGTACTGGAATCATTTAAGAAATCAGTGAATTTGATGAAATATGATTATGGTCGTTACGTGGATGCACAGGGGAATTTGATTCCATCACGTTGTATTGAGGAAACGGATGCGGCGGGTAATATTTTGACCGATAATGGCAATACTTATGCGATTTGGAAGCGCGGTCTAACAGATTGTGATCCTTCACGAAATGATCATCAAAAGAAATCAGCTTTGACTCAGTCAAATAATAATTCGAATGTTTCGAATACAAACTTAAAGAGTGATTTTGGCAAAGTAAAAGCTAAATCAAATGTTTCAGACGACGTCGAACATGTGGAAAATACGGAAAAGAGTGGCAATGTAGAGAATAATGGCGATGTGGTCAAAACAGACATTCAGACAATTATTCCAGATGAAAAGATTTGGCGTAGCCCACTATTCGATCTTTGGTATAAGCACGAAAAAATGCGTACGGCGGATGACGGAATCCAAGATACGCTTGATACCAACGCAGAAGTTTCAGAGTCGGAAGTTAATGGTGTGAAGACTCGCACGCAAAAAATTAAGAATGTGAAAAATTACATCTATACACCTTCGATGGGATTGGACGGTAAAATTTCGAGCGTGCCACATTTTGAAAGTAGTTGTATTACTTATAAGGGCGAAAAGAACGGTGATAATGTGAAATGGTCAGCGGAAAATAAATGTAAGATGGTGCCAAACGGCATTCGTGTGACGGATTCTTCGAACGGTCGTGATTCGAGTTCTAACCTAGTTTTGCGCTTCTCGACAATTATTACTGTGGATCCAGAACTTTTCAAGTTTACTAATAAACACATTTTGACATTCGGCCCTTCAGGTCAAAACGTAACCGACTCTTATCTCCAAGTGGAAGGTATGTTCGCAGCACCAGCCAAGGATTGTGCAAAAGATGATGCGGAATGTGTGGGGCAAAAAACTTCAGCAGGAACAAACAATTAAAGAAGGTAAAAATGAGTGAATTAATTTTAACAAAACGCGTACGAATTAATAAAATTAGGCAACAAATTACCTTGATTGTTTTAGCGGCTTCGGTCTGTTTCGGGGTTTGTTTGGTGCTTTCAGTTTACTTTATTAAATATATGAGCTTCAATGGTAAGGTAATTGCGGCGCGAGATACTTCCATCAATAATTATTACCAGACGATTAAAAATGTTGGTATCTGTGAAGATACGGATAAGGATGGTAAATATAACGATAAGGAACTGGCGAAATGCGATCCAAATAAGGTGGACGTTTCGAAGTTGGCTAATACGTTGCGTTATAACGCTTTGGTGACGATGGCAAATAATACAAATTTGGAATCGATTGCGAGAGACGGTCAAAAGAGCTGTTTTGATGAAAACAAAAATCGCATCGATTATTCGAAGTTGTATTTGAATTCAAAAACCGATAACGAAAAAGCTTACAATCTCAATATGATTAAGATGTGTTCGGCTCTAAGGGTAATTCCAGATGCCTTGCCAGCACAAAAGAATGATGAGGCACTTTTAGCTTCAATTAATCAGATTTTCCTCTTGTCAGGATTTGAACCGGAACAATTGTCACCAGGGAATTCTTATAAGAATAGTGGAATTGTCGGTGTCTCAACGATCCCAGTTTCGATTTCGGTGAAGAAAGACGAAAAAGATACGATGAAAGTGCTCTCGAATTTGGAAAAATCCATTCGTTCATTCAATATTGAAAGTGCGCAGATTAAATGGAGTTCGAATTTGACCACAAATTCTTCGAGACTTGAATTAACGGCTCAAGGCGCGGCTTATTACACGAAGGGTGCGGCGGTTCGTGAAAAAGACTCGACGGTTTATGCTTCGGGTAAGGCTCGTACACAAGAGTCGAAAGATAAGGCAGACGCGGCAGCAAAGAAGAAGGCAGAAGAAAAAGCCAAGAAGCAGGCGGAAGAAGAAAAGAAAAAGCAGGAAAAGGAGGACGAGAAATGAGACGCTCAGACATCTTCACGGTAACTTTTGTAGCGAGCGTGGGGGTCTTACTAACATTTATCGCTTGTAGTTTCTTGCTGGGCGATCCAGATACGCGTTATTTGAAACATAAGACGATTGGTAAAATTACGGCAGATTTGACGAGTCCTGATCCGGAAGTCTTCAATGTGGATGCGATTAATCCAACGGTAGAAGTTTACGTGGGTAGTTGTGAAGACGTGGACCGTAACGGAATTTTGGACCGCGCCGAATTAGTGGCTTGTGGTCGTGCAACACCAGAAACGGCAGCGGAAGAAGAAAAGAAAGAGAAAGACGCAGAAAAGAAAAAAGAAGAAGCCGAAGAAGATAAAACTTCAGAAACTAAGAAAGAAAATTAAAGGAAAAGATTTTGTTTACACATGACTCGCAAGAAAAAGTAATTCAGCTCTTGATTAAAGAAGGGTTGGTTTTTGAGTCGGATGTAAAAAGAGTAGTCGAAGAGGCAGAAAAACGTAAGCAGCCGCTACTAGCCAATTTAGTTGCGCAAAAAATCTGCGATGCGGAAACAATTTCGCATGCCACGGCGGTAATTATGAATGTGCCGTATGTGAGTTTGCATAACGTGAAAATGGACCGTGAAATTTTGACTTTGCTGCCTTATGATGTGGTGTCGAGGTTGATGGTGGTGCCACTGGGGGAGAAAAATGGGGTTCTGTATGTGGCGATGCTGGATGTGTCGAACGTACAGCAGATTGATTATCTTTCGACTTTGACTCAGAAGCAAATTCGCGGCATGGTGGCCAGCGAAGCGGGAATTAAAAGTGCGATCGCGCAATATCAGGGTGATTTTCGCGCGGTAGAAAAAGCGGTCAAAAGTAGCGACGAGGAAGATGCGAATTCTTCGAGTGTAAAAACCATTACGCAGGATTCACCAATTTCGAAAGCTTTGACTACAATTTTAGATTATGCGACGAAGACAAAGGCTTCGGATATTCACATCGAACCACTAGAGGCGGCACTAGTAGTACGTTGTCGTATCGATGGTGTGTTGCGTAAGGTGATGGAATTGCCGAAATCGATTGAGCCGGCTTTGGTTTCAAGAATTAAGATTTTAGCGAATTTGAAAATCGATGAGCACCGTGTGCCACAAGACGGTCAGTTTACGGTATCGGTGGAAGGTACGGAGATTGATTTACGTATCGCGGTTTCGCCGGTGATTTGGGGCGAGCAGGTGGTGATTCGTATTTTGGATAAAAGTGGAACGACGCTCGATATTGAGCAGATGGGGATGACTGGTCACGCGCTGGCGATGGTGCAGCGGGGGATTGAACGCCCGAACGGGATGATTTTGACTTCGGGTCCTACGGGTTCTGGTAAGTCGACCACGCTTTATGCTTTGATTAAACGAATTAAATCGGACAAAATTAATATTGTGACTCTGGAAGATCCGGTCGAATACAAGATGGACGGCGTGAACCAAATTCAGGTGAACGTGGATGCCGGACTGACTTTTGCGGCGGGGCTGCGTAGTATTTTGCGTCAGGACCCAGATGTAGTGATGGTGGGGGAAATTCGTGATGCAGAAACGGCGAACTTGGCGGTGCAGGCATCACTAACTGGACACTTAGTATTTTCGACTTTACACACTAACTCGGCGGCCGGTATTTTACCAAGGCTTCTCGATATGGGGATTGAGCCATTTCTTTTAGCTTCGACCTTAAACACGGTGATCGGTCAGCGTTTGGTGCGTCGTGTGGCGCCGAAGCGAGAAGTGGTGCATTCGACAGAAATGGAAACCAAACAAATTAATGATTTGGTGGCGAAATTATTGCCACAAAGCCAAGAGCAAGTGGCGATGGTATCGGAAGATTTGGGGTATCCAGGACTTCCGGTAGTGAATCCGAACGGTTATTCGATGATGCGGGGGATTGACGAAAGGGAGACGCCAGGTGGGTACAAGGGGCGTGCGGGCCTTTATGAAACGATTGAGATTGATGATGATATTCAGAAGATGATTGTCAAGCGTGCAACTTCTTCGGAGATTATGCAACTTGCGAAAGAAAAAGGAACTTTGACAATGCGACAAGACGGAATGCTGAAGGCGCTGACTGGGGTGACGACCGTAAGTGAGGTGAACCGCGTAGCATCAGATTTGGCGTAGTGAAGATGAAAAAGTTTATGGTAAAATAAAGATAAGAGGTAAATATGCAAGAAAATCAAGCACAGACGAGCGTACGTTCAACAGCCGCAGCGCAGGCTGCTGCAGCCGCTTCATCACCAACCGCCGTGCCAACTTCGGTGAAAATTGAAACATTATTAGAGGCTTGTATCAAGCACGGGGCTTCAGATTTGCATATTCAGGTGGGGTTGCCACCAATTTTACGTATTGATGGTTCACTGGTGCCAATTCCAAATACGCCGATTTTAACGACGGAAATTGTGGATACTTTAATTTTCTCGACGCTAGATTCAATGCAACGTGAAACTTTGGCGAAAGATAAGGAATTTGACTATTCATTCGCTTTCGGGGAAATTGCGCGTTTCCGTGTGAACGCTTTTAATGAAAAAGGACACCTCGCGGCAGCATTTCGTTTGATTCCAACCAAGATGCCAACGATTGAAGAATTGGGTATGCCACAGGTAATTTCTGGTTTTGCAGACTATCCACGTGGTTTGGTCCTAGTGACAGGGCCAACTGGTTCTGGCAAATCGACGACACTGGCGGCAATTATTAATAAGATTAATAGTGAGAAGTCAGTACATATTTTAACGATTGAAGATCCGATTGAATTTACCCATAAATCGAAGCGAAGTTTGGTGGCACAACGCGAAGTGCATTATGACACTTATTCGTTTAGTCGAGCTTTGAAGTCGGCTCTACGTGAAGACCCGGATGTGGTGCTACTCGGTGAGATGCGTGACCTTGAGACGATTAGTGCGGCGATTACAATTGCGGAAACTGGTCACTTGGTGTTCGCGACATTACACACCAACTCAGCAGCGCAGTCGGTGGACCGTATGATTGATGTGTTCCCAGCAGAGCAACAACCACAAATTCGTTCACAGCTGGCGGGGATTTTGATGGCAGTTTGTTCGCAGCGTTTAGTGCCAGCAATTGGTGGTGGACGTGTTTGTGCGGCAGAAATTATGGTGGCGAATACGGCAATTCGTTCGATTATTCGTGAAGGTAAAACTCACCAACTTGATACAGCAATTCAGACCGGGGCTTCAGAAGGTATGCAGACAATGGACCGCACTTTGGCGAAATTAGTCCAACAGGGAACGGTGACTTATGATAGCGCAAGAGAGTATGCGGTAGATGTACGTGAATTTGAAAGGATTGTGAAAGGCGCCTAATGAACCGATATATTTATAAGGCCCGCGATAGTAAGTCGGGCGCAATTATTAAGGGTGTAATCCAGGCAGAGAACGAACGCGCAGCTGGTAAGCTTTTGATTGAGCGTGGTTATACGCCAGACACAGTGACGGAAGATACTTCGGGCGACAGTTTTTTTGATAAATTTAAAAACAAGGTTACCACGAAAGATAAAATCGTTTTCACGAGACAATTTTCCACGCTGATTGGGGCGGGCTTACCACTTTCGAATTCTTTAAGGGTTTTGATTGAGCAAACCGAGAGTAAACCAATGCGTCGGGTGACGGAATCGATTTTGGCGGACGTGGAAGCGGGTAAAAGTGACGCAGGCTTGTGCGAAATTTCCAGATGTATTTAACCGAATTTATCTAGCGCTTTTGAAGGCTGGTGAATCTTCTGGTACGCTGGATAAATCTTTAAGACGATTAGCCGATCAGCAAGAAAAAGATCACGCGATGGTGACGAGAATTAAAAACTCTTTAACCTATCCGGCGATTGTGCTTGCGGTGATTATTGCGGTGTTGGTTTTCATGGTGATTGCAGTGGTACCGCAGGTGCAACAGCTTTATCATGATCTGGGGAAGGATTTGCCATTGATTACTAAGTTATTGGTGGAGCAAACGAACTTCTTGGTGAATATGTGGTGGCTGGTGACAATTGTGATTGGCCTTGTGATTTACTTTGTTTTTCAATTCGTGCGCACGGATAGTGGACGTCATGTCCTAGCGAGAATTAAATTAAATATTCCGGTATTTAAATCGATGTTTTGGCGTCTATATAATGGACGTTTCGCACGCACGGCGGAAAACTTGCTTTCGACAGGTGTGTCGATTCAGGATACTCTGTCAATTTCGGGGGAGGCAATGAATAACGTAGTGCTGGAGAAAGAGATTGTTGAGGTCGCCGAGAAGGTGAAGCAGGGTAAAACGCTGTCGGCGTCACTGAAGGAACTGGATTATATTTTGCCATTACTTCCGCAAATGGCGGCAATTGGTGAAGAATCTGGTAAAATTGATGAAATGCTGGGTAAGGCAGCGAACGTCTATGAAGACGAATTAGATCAGCAAATTAATACAATTTCGACATTGATTGAACCAATTATGTTGGTGATTATGGCTTTGATGGTGGCAGTAATTATTGCCGGTGTGCTTATGCCGATTTACCAATTGGTGTCGCAAATTCAGAAATAGAGGCAAAATGAGAAAATTATGGACAGATGGAAGTGCGTCACCGAATCCGGGGCCGGGGGGATTTTCTGTAATTGAAGACAAAAAACCGATAGCGATGGGGCGAGAAGATCTGACGACAAATATTCGAATGGAGGGTTCGGCAATTCTCGAGGCCTTAAACGTATTAGCCGGTGAGGAAGCGGAAATTTGGACGGACTCAGAATTTTGGATTAACGTACTGACAAAATGGGCGCCATCTTGGGAAAAGAATGGCTGGAAAAAGAAGAGCGGACCAATTAAAAACTTAAGTTTAGTAAAAAAAGTGTTCAAAACTTACGGGGAAGCAAACGCGAAATTGGTTTGGGTGCGTGGCCATAATGGTACGGCAGAAAATGAATTGGCTGACGAATGGGCGAACAAGGCACGAGAAAATACAAATTATCCGGGGCTAGAAATTTTAACGGTGGAAACGAGTGAAGAATGAAAAAAATTATTGTCAAAGCAGAAGTAAAAGATGTCGACAAGCTAGAAAATCGCTTGATGAATTTGGGTTATGATTTTGACCCAATGTATTGGCAGCACTCGCGAATTTTTGTGCCACGCAATTACGAAGAACATAATAATTTTGCCAGAATGATTTTAAGAATGGACGTAAAGGCGGTGGATCGCCCGGCACGTTATAGCCTGATTTGTAAGAGGCATCTCGAAAAAACGAAGATTGATTTGGTGCATGAAACTTTGGTTTCAAGTTATGCAGAAGCGGCGAATATTTTGTTGCAGATGGGACTAATTATTCAATCAGAAGTTTCGAGAACACGTCAAGAAGTGGTGCTAGATAACGGGATTACGATTTATCTTGACCAAATCGAGCATGGCCGAAAATCTTATATTAAGTTCGAGGCGGTTTTGGAAAATGAATCAGAGGCGGAAGAAATACGAAATCGCATTGAAGTTTTGATGATGGATTTGAATATTTTGCCAGATTTGGTGGTAAAAGACACTTACGGTGAAACAGCGAAGTAAAAGTGTGCTAAACTAATAGAAAAATAGTGAGGTGATATGGATTCCGAAAAGACTGAAATTACGAACTCTGAAATTCGAAAATTGAACGATTTTGATGTATTTTTGTGGGCAAATGAGCTTGATGAAGTGAAAAACAATGTGTCGTGTGAACTATTTTTGTTTAATAAAAACTACACACCATTTAAGATTCGCTATTCTGAAAAATTAACCAATTCGGTGAAGCAGATGTTTATGGGCGAAGCAATTGCCTATGTGATTTCGGGTGCGGAAAAAGGTCTGGAATGCCGCGAATATGAAAAATCGGACGGTGAAGATAAGGTGATTTATCGTACGGACCTTTCGAAAGTGATTCGCGCGGAAAGTTTACTAAACTTGATCGAAAAAGAATACAAGGATATCGATTATTTCACAGATAATGAACATCAATTCAAGAAGATGAAGGGAATTATCGCGAAGTTTTCTTATCCTGGTGGCGACGATGGGACAAAAGTTTTTTATATTGCGAAAGGTATTTCCGCGGCCTCGGCTCTCAGTGCGAAGACTTCTTGGGAATTGAACGGGGAAAGTTTTGAGCCATTTTCTGCGGAAGTGGCTTTGAAGATGCCAGATGATAATCAGGTAGCCTTTGTCGATGGATCGGTAGTGATTTTTAATCAGACGAAGTTTGAAAATCTTTTCCAGTACGATTTTAAGTCGCAGATGCTCGCCGAAGCGAAGGCAAAAGAAATTGAAGAAAAATACAAACTATCTTTTGCGGAAGGTTTGACTTTGAATGCGCTTTTAATGGATAAAAAACCGTTGGTGAAGAAGTTACAAGACATGAATATCGAAGAGCAGATGTCGCAAGAACAATTGGTGGACTATGCGGACGAGATGAAACTCGAACTTATGACCGATGATGACGGCGCGATTATCATGATGGATGATAAGGATTTGACGATGTTTGTGAATCTTTTGAATGAAGATTATTATGTTTCACCGATTAATGGTAAGCGCTACGAAATTAAGTCAAAGAAATTATTAAACGAGCCGGAAGGCGAACCACCAAGAGGCTAAAATGCACCATTGTCGACTTTGCGGACATGCGGTGGAATGTGGGAGTCGGAAAGATACTTCCCGCATTTTTAGTGGTTTACTGAGATTTTCGATTTGTGCGCGATGTTTGTTTCGGATTTTTCATCTGAGACTTTTAGATAAGCGTGGAGTGAATGAGATTTCGCGAGGGAATTGTTTGATTAATTAAATTTTTTACTCAGATTTTTAATAGTAGAATAAGGAGTAAAAATGAAAAATTTGAAAAAGTTATGGGCGATTTTTGGCCTAGTTTTGGTGGTGGGATTATTGGCTTTCTTGGTATTAAACCGAGAAAAGTTTGAACAAAAAAAGTATTCAGTAGTGTCGACGAGTTTTCCGGGCTATGATTTTGCCAGGGCGGTGACGAAAAATACGAATATTAGTACAAAAATGTTGGTGAAGCCGGGAGCGGAAACCCATACCTATGAGCCAACACCGCAGGATATTATCGATATTAAAAATGCGGATATGTTTGTCTATGTGGGGGGAGATTCCGACACTTGGGTGAAGAAAATTTTGAAGGACGTAGATACGAAAAAGACCCATGTCGTGAAGCTGGTAGATTTAGTGTCGACGGTGGAAGAAGAAATCGTGGAAGGAATGGAAGATGAGAATGAACATGATCATGACCACGATCACGACCACGATCACAAACATGACCACGACCACGAATCGCATGAGCATAAGCATGATCACGACGAGGAAGAGGAAGGTCCAGAAATTGATGAGCACGTTTGGACGAGTCCAAAAAAGGCGATGGAAATTGTAAAGAAAATCGCAGAAGTGGCTTCCGAAATTGATGTTGCGGAGAAAAATAAGATTGACGATAATGCCGAAAAATATGTGGCGGAAATTGCGCAGGTAGATAAGGATTTACATCAAGCGATTGATGGTAAAATCTCAGAAATCGTGGTGGCGGATCGTTTTCCGTTCCGTTATTTTACAGATGAATTTGGCTTAAAGTATGCGGCAGCTTTTTCGGGTTGCTCAGAACAAACTGAGGCAAGTGCGAAGACGATTAGCTTTTTGATTAACATAGTGAAGCAAGATAAGGTGAAGAAAATTTACAAGATCGAACTTTCGAATGGTAAGATTGCAGAGACTGTGAGTAAAGATACGGGCGCAGAAGTTTTGGAACTACATTCGGCACATAATGTGACGGCGGATGATTTTTCGAAGGGCGTGACTTACGTAGATTTGATGAAACGTAATCTGTTGGCTCTAAGTAAATAGGATTTTTATGAAAAAACAGCCAATCATTGCAGTAAAAAATTTGAGCGTAGAATATGCGAAAACGCCGGTGTTTAGAAGAATTAATTTTGAAATTTTGGCGGGAGATTTTATCTGCTTGGTTGGCTGTAATGGGGCCGGGAAAACTACTCTAATTAAGACGATTTTAGGTTTGATAGAATCAAGTGCAGGAAGCGTGGAGTTTCTCGGGATGAGCCGTAAGGAGATTGGTTATATTTCGCAGGAGACAGTAGTAACGTCGAACTTTCCGGCGACAGTGGAAGAGATTGTATTAAGTGGACTACTCAATCAGAAGCGGGGGATTTTTTATACGAAAAGCGATAAGGAAAAATGTGAGGAAGCGCTCGCGAAATTTGGCATGAAAAAATTGTTGAAGAAACATTTTGCGGAGCTTTCGGGTGGACAAAAACAGAAAATTTGGTTGGCGCGGGCGGTGGTAGCGACGAAGAAATTATTAATTTTGGATGAACCGGGGAATAATTTAGATTCGAAATCGAAGAAGGAATTATACGCAGAGCTTTTGAAATTAAATGCGCAGGGAATCACGATTGTAATGATTACACATGATCTCGATCATCAGAATTTGGTGGGGAATAAAATTTTGGCGCTAGCGGACGGGGTGGCGACGATGGAGACTACGGAAGAGTATGTGAAAAGAATTCATCGCCATGAACATAGCGAAGGTGAGGGGAAATAGGAGGTGGCGATGAACGGAATTTTGGAAAAGTTTCTGGAAATGTGGCAGTACCAATTTATGGTGAAGGCTTTGGTGGTGGGGGTGGTACTGGCGGTGACGGCAGGACTGATTGGGGTGTCTTTGGTCTTAAGGCGAAAGGCGATGATCGGTGATGGGCTTTCACATGTGGGATTCGGTGCCTTTGCGATTGCGACGGTGATTGGCGTGATGCCACTGCAATTTGCGTTACCGATAGTGATTTTGGCGGCAATTTTGATTTTGCAGGTGAACCAAAAAAGCAAAGTGGATGCGGATGCTTTGATTGCGATGCTTTCGGCGGGGGCGCTGGCGGTGGGAACTTTGGTGATCTCGGTGGTAAAGGGAGTGAATACGGATATTAATAATTATTTATTCGGCAGTATCCTGGCGTTAGATGATTTCGATGTGGTGGCGGGGGTGATTTTCTCGCTGGTGGTGATCGTATTCTTTATCGTGAAGTACCATGAGATTTTCGCGATGACGTTTGATGAAAATTTTGCTAAATCGATTGGATTAAAAACTGAGCGACTGAATACAATTTTTGCGATTTTATGTGCAGTGGTGGTAGTGCTGGGAATGCGGCTAGTGGGGGCGCTTCTGATTTCGAGCTTAATAATTTTCCCGACGGTGACGGCGATGCAGGTGGTGAAAAGTTTTAAGGCGGTAGTGATAAGTTCGGTAGTGGTTTCGGTGTTTTGTATGGTGATGGGGATTATCTTTTCTTATTTTGTGGCGACACCGACCGGAGCAACGATTGTGATTTTTAACGTGATGGCGTTTTTGGTGGCGAAGGCAGTGGAAGTTTTGA
>ERZ773207.779-NODE-779-length-11551-cov-10.634830_pt1 | contig 11551 bp, 7 predicted proteins | sample MGYA00580997_ERZ773207 | MGnify/ENA primary metagenome ERZ773207 (study PRJEB29015, sample SAMEA2738170) | human oral metagenome | biome: human oral; feature: human-associated habitat; material: saliva | place: China | collected 2239 ... | reverse complement strand
AATCAGCATGCTTGACCATGAGTTGCTCTGAGAATTTCCAGTACTTACGAACTGGTAAGCTCCATTTTGCTCGTAGCCATTCATGACCATCTGGATTTACCAGCAACCGGCCACCGATCGCACGAATCTTTTTCTTAAGGCCAGAAATAAAGGGCCCGATGCGACAAGCTAGAATGTAAAAAATAGGAGTCTCGTCCTTGTTTTCCTTAGCCAATTCAATAGCCTTATTGACCGCTGCAATATCGTAAGCGATAGCACGAGCCGGCCCAATATTAGGCACATCAATGTTGAAACAAACGGCGCCATTGTGCTCAAACTGGTCATCCGTGATACCAGATTTAGCTGAATTTTCACGCATACAAGCAACATAGTATTGTATGTTGCTGTCTTTTTGGTATTCGGTTAATTTTTCAACAAAGGTTTCAAATCCTCCATACTTGGCAGGAATCCCCTTTGAACCAATGATATAAACTGACTGTTTCATCTCTCTCCTAACAAGACTGAGGGGCAGAAACTACTTCGCCCCATCTCTCATAAATACAACCTTAACGGTCTTCAGTAAAATTTCAATATCTTTCCAAATAGTCCAATCATCAATATAGGCTACATCTAATTTGACAACTTCATCGAAATCCTTGATCTCGCTTCGTCCACTGACTTGCCACAAGCCTGTTATCCCAGGTTTAAAACTGAGACGGCGTTTCTGTTCAGGTGTATATTTTTCATACTCATCCACTGTTGGGGGACGGGTCCCTACCAGACTCATATCTCCCATTAAAACATTCCAAAACTGAGGCAACTCATCTATGCTGGTCTTACGAATAAAGCGACCAATCGGTGTGATACGAGGATCATCATCAACCTTAAACATACCACCTTGCATGGTATTTTGAGCCAAAAGTTCTTGTTTGCGCTTTTCAGCATTCACGCACATGGATCTAAATTTATAGAAAGTGAAATGTCGACCATTTTTTCCAATACGAGTTTGAGAAAAAATCGCTGGTCCACCATCTTGTCTGATCATCGGAACCAGAACAATACTCACCAAACCACAGATAATCAATCCGACAATCGCACCACAAATATCAATGATCCGTTTAGCGACCACATGACTAGGTTTATAAAATTTTGTTGAAAAAGTTACGACATTCAAACCTGCCATTTCACGAATTTTTTTATCACTACCTAAATTATCGTTAAAAGCATTGAGATTGACTGTCACATCTATCCCCATTGTTTCAAAGAGGGAAATATAATCTTCAATGTTATACTCCTCACTAGGTAGATTGATAAAGACTTCATCAACAACTTCATGAGTTGTATAGTCTAAAATATTTTCAGCAGGAATGACTTTTAAATGTTCATGACGGAAGTTAGGTTGATCTAAAACACTAACCGCTTCTAACTCCCATAAAATGTCACTCGCTTCTATCAGTCTATCCGTTACTTTCTCAACTCTAGAAGTTGCCGTTATCAAAAAGACTTTCTTTCTTCCTTTTAAGTTTGGGAATAGGCGTTTCCAATAACGTTTGATATATACATTCATCAGATAAAGCAAAATGGAATGTATTATCAAAAAATAAACCATCCCTCGTCTTGAAATGCTAAAACGCTCTTCTAAGAAAAAATTCGAGATGCTAATCGCTAAAGCAAAATAAATGATATATTTTGCTGTTCTGATAAACTCAGCCAAGTACCCTCTTTTGAAAAATTCTTGTCCATAATCACTAATATGAAAGACAACATAATGGAGAATGTACAGAATTATCATTGAGGTATATACAATATCTGTTTCTTTAACAAAACTGAGCAAATAAGCTAAAATAATGACAAGAAAACTCTGGAAAACTGCCAAAGAAATCTTCAATCCCTTTTCTTCCATAATATCTTCCCTAGGCTATTTGTTATTTTTTGCCATAATTTCCGTAAGAGCCATAAGCACCGTAGGAACCATATTTTTCAACAGAGGTATTCAATTTATTGAGCACAATTCCTAAGAATGGTTTGCTTGTTTGTTCGAGCTGCCCTTTCGCCTTCTGAACATCTCTTCTATTAGCTTCACCTACTGCCGTTACCAAAACAGAAGCATCACATTTTTGAGTGACGATAGCTGCATCGATGACAACTCCGATCGGGGCTGTATCCACAATGATGTAATCAAAGTACTTACGCAAGGTATCAAGCATGGTTGCAAAATTTTCACTTTGTAGCAAGGCTGTTGGGTTTGGTGATATAGAACCCGCTTGAATAACAAACAAGTTTTCTACATTGGTGTCACATAGCCCTTGTGATAGGTCTGTCGTCCCAGATAAGAACTCTGTTAGTCCAGTAATCTTCTCGCGTGATTTAAAAACACCTGACATGACAGAATTACGAATATCTGCATCGATTAACAGCGTCTTATAGCCCGCACGCGCAAAGGCCCAAGCAATATTTGTAGAAGTAGTTGACTTCCCTTCTCCCGGTTTCACAGACGTGATCGAAATAACTTTCAAGTTATTCCCACTCAGTTGAATATTCGTGCGAAGAGCATTGTAATACTCCTCAGCTTTTCTTGCCTGATCCAGTTTTTTATGTGCAATCTCTAACGTTGGCATTTTTCTCTCCTATTTCAATTTATCCAAATTTGGAACTACTCCCAATAGCGCAATTTGCATCACATCTTCGATATCTTCTGGGCGTTTTACTCGTGTATCCAAGAGCTCAACTAGGAGAACAGTGACAACCATTACAACCGCTCCAGCAAGAAAGCCGACCATGGTATTGCGACGGATATTTGGAGAAGATGGGGATGTTGCAGGACGTGCTTCTTCAAGTGTTGTCACATCTGAAACTCGCGTGACACTGATGATTTTTTGAGCAGCAACCTCTCTCAAAGAGTTAGCGATACGGCTCGCTTCCTCAGGTGCACGATCAGTAACAGAGATAGAAACAATACGCGTATCCACTGGAACTGTTACCTTGATTTTACTAGCTAGACCTTTTGGAGGGAGATCTAGTTTCAAATCAGTCGCAACTTTTTCTAAAACGTCTTGCGAGAGAATGATTTCACGATAGTCTTTTACCAAGTAAGATCCCGCTTGCAAGTCTTGGTTGGTCAAACCAGGCTTATCTCCCTGATTACGGTTGACCACATAAATGCGGGTCGTACTGGTAAACTCTGGTTTCACAATAAAACTATTGTAAGCAAATGCTACTGACCCTGTCACGAATGCTACCAAGACAATCAGCAATTTTCGTTTCCATAGAATTTTTAACAAGTGGAATACATCAATTTCCATAATATTCTTTTCTTTCATTTTTTCTCCTAAATTAGTTGATCCATTATGATTTTTCTTGGGTTCTCTTTAAAGAGTTCCTTGGCCTTGTTTTCACCGTATTTTTTGGCAATGATATCATAGGCTTCTTCCATATGAGGAGGTCTATGATCCAAGTTGTGCATATCACTAGCGATTACATGAACGAGATCACGCTCTAAAAAATACTGAGCTCTCTTTTTCATGAATTTATAAGTTTCTCCGAAGAGTTTAGGTTTCAAGACATGAGAACTATTGACTTGAGTATAACATCCCATGTCAATCAGCTCTTGCACGCGCTTTTCATTATTTTCTAAAGCATCATAGCGTTCAATGTGGGCAATGACTGGAGTAATACCCAGCATTAGAATATCACTCAGTCCCTTATGCATGTCTCGATAGGGTGTATTCATGCTAAACTCAATCAAAGCATAGCGACTATCGTTGAGGGTGGGGATTAATTTCTTTTCTAATTTCTCAACGACATCCGGAGTATAGTAGATTTCAGCCCCATAGGCAATAATCAGGTCATCAGCAACTTCCTTAGCCATTTCCCGTACCTTGAGAAAGTTAGTTGCGATCTTTTCTTCAGGAGTTTCAAACATTCCTTTTCTTCTATGCGATGTTGAAACGATTGTTCGCACTCCTTGACTATAGGCCTCTCTTAGAAGGTTTTTACTTTCCTCTATCGACTTTGGACCATCGTCCACATCAAAAACGATGTGCGAATGAATATCGATCATTCTACTTCCCCTCCATCACATCATTGATAGCAGCTTTCGCAGCAGCCAAACTACTATCGTCGATTTCCATCATGTAGAGGTTACTATCTGGCATGGCGTAAGAAGGAAGATCCATACGACCAGTCCCCTTCAAGTCTTGAGAGTTTACTTTATAATTTCCTCCACTCTCTAACTGAGTATTGACTAGATCCATCATGGTTTCCAAAGGCATATTGGTTTGAAGAGAATCTTGCAATCCTTTAATGATATTGTCATAGTTCTTCAAAGCCTCAGTTGATGTTAATTTCTGAATAACAGCTACAATAACCTTTTGTTGGTTTCGTCCACGGTCACGATCTCCATCTGCTAGAGAGTAGCGCTCACGAACAAATCCCAGAGCCTGCTCAGAATCTAAGTGGACATTTCCAACTGGGAAATGGAACTTCCCGTGTAAAGATGTGAAATCTTGGTCATTATAAACATCTACGCCACCTAAAAGGTCAATCAACTTCAAGAAAGAAGTGAAGTTCAAACGGACGTAGTAATTGATATCCACACCATATAGGTTTTCCAGGGTATGAATCGACGAGTCTACTCCATAAATCCCTGCATGGGTCAATTTGTCCTTTTGATTGTTTCCTCCATCTGCGATTGGTACATAGGAATCACGAGGAGTTGTAGTGAGAAGGATTTTTTTGGTATCACGGTTCACCGTCATCAAAATATTGACATCTGAACGCGAAACTGAGCTGATTGGACCGTAGGTATCAATACCACTCACATAAATATTGAAAGCTTTATTCTTCGATACCTTAGGCGCAGCAACTTCTTTAATTAAATTTTTAGTGTATATTTTCTTGATTTTAGAAGCATAATCAGGATACTCCGCTTCAATAATATTTTCAAAGACACTATTTAAGACGATTGCTTTCGTTTCACCAGAAAGCAGACTCTTATAAGCTGCTAGATAAGAAGTCGCATTCTCAACTGTCAAGTCCTTATTTTGGCTGGTCTTAATATCTGCTAACAACTTTTGAATATTGTCATTGTCTGTCTCTGTTGGTCCCGTAACCGTATCCAGTTGGGTCACATTATTGATCTCACTATCTTTCAAAACGACCACACTAATCGAATACTCTGAGTAATTTGACGTCGAATTGATATGATTGGTAAAACCGACAAACTGTTGCAAAGCATAGAGAGAAAATGAACTAACTAAGATGGCAAGCGTCAAAAAGAAGACCGTAAACTTCTCAGCTTTTTTATAAACAATCAGCAGTAGTCCTACTAAAGCAGCTAATAAAACGAGAATTGCAGAAATAATATTTAGGTATCTAAAAGCTAAAATGTTGTGTCTAAAAATCAAGAACAGCAAAAAACCACCCAACAATAGATAAATGGTTAATAAGACTATGTTAATATTTCGTTTCATGTTGCCAGAACGAGTTCTCTTTGAACGTCTATTCATGTTAATCCCCTATACGTTAATAATTAGGATTATTATATCACAATTATGAAAGAAATTCCAATTATTCCCACCATTCTCAGCGTTTTCATTCACTTCTATATGCTTTATTTACTTTAAAAGTATACTAACTTCATTTCTCGATGACAAATTAAAAAGACAAGGGCATTTTATCTTGCCAGCTTGTCTTTCATTTTTATTTAACGTGGTTTGAAAATTCTTTTTGACTCTTTTCGATAGCCTTTTTACTTTCTTCTTCCCACTTAGCCTTAGCTTCATCAAATTGTTTCTTGCTAACAGGATCTTTTTGCAGTCTCATGTACTTGTAGTTATTTCCATCACCTTTGATTCCCACTAGAGAGTAGGCACGTGTAAAGGGAGTTACTTTGGTCACAGAGGCTGTACCACCATTTGACATCGTAGACATGATCAGAGAATTATCAATCATCCAAGCTTGAGCTTCAGCGTATTTTTCATAACGCTTAGCGACATCTTGATTCTCAGCGTCTGCTTCTTTTAGAAGTTTCGTATAGGTATCAAGTCCTAGACTCTTGATGAGTTCTTGATCTTCCTTAGCATCTAGACCGAAAATTTTGAGATAAAAACCATCTTCGGCATTAAATGGATCCAGATAAGTTGACGGATCTTGGTAATCACCAACCCAGCCATCAAAGTTTAGGTCGTAGTCACGAGCTGCTGGATTTGGTGCTAGGAAAGCAACATTCCCAAAGTCATCCGTTGAAAGTTGCTGAACATCAATAACGACATTATCAGAACCTAGTACTGTTTCAAGTGTTTGTTTAACCGAATTCATACCAGAAACCGCATTTTTATTGGTTTGATCAACTGGGATGTCCAAATGAATCGGGAAGGTCACCCCTTGGGCTTCCAATTCCTTTTTAGCTTCCGCGAATTTGGCTTGGGCTTTTTCCTTGTTGAAGTAACCGTCTTGGGCATCCGCCAAGTTGATTCCTGACCACTCTGTTCCATACTGAACAAGTTTAGAAGAAACGACTTCTCCAAAGCTCTTATCTCCCACTTGCACAAATGTAGGGGGAACAAGGGTATTACGAAGGGTCTTACTTGCTGCTTCTTGCCCGTTAGATTGAGCAGAATAGGCTGTCCGATCGATGGCAAAGTTCAAGGCCTGACGGAAATTTTTATTTAAAATCGCTGTTTGCGTTGATTTCTTTTGCTGGTCTGAGTTTTTTGCAGTATGGTTATAGGCTTTACGGTTAACGTTAAAGTTGAAGTACCAAGAAGTCTTGTCTTGCAAGCTATAAACGATATTGTCTTGGTATTTTTCTTTTGTCTTGGCATAGCTCGAGCTATTTGGATAGACTCCCGCAAGCGTATAGGCACCACTTTCAAAGTTACGAATGGTCATCTCCTGATCTGACCCATCAAAGTAAGCTAATTTAACTTTTTCAATGGTAACTTTCTCATGATCATAGTAGTTAGGATTCTTCACATACTCGATTGAAGATTTTGATGTGAAATCTTTTAACAAGTAAGGCCCATTGTAAAGGATGCTGTTTGGCGTCAAGGTTCCAAATTCTTTATCCTTTGATTTCAAAAACTCTTCGTTAACCGGGAAAAGGATACTATTGGTGGTCTTTGAGTTCCAGTAGGGCTCTGGTCGAGTCAAAGTGTACTCAACCGTATAGTCATCCAAGGCTTTGACACCAACAGTTGAAAAGTCATTAGTCGCACCTGTCACATAGTCATTCAATCCCTTGATAGAGTTTTGGATGAGATCCATGGCTTGACCCTTGTTGTCCGCAGCATACTTAATCCCTGTGACAAAGTCTTGGGCTTTGACTGGAGCGTACTCTTCTCCATCAGCAGTGTACCACTTGGCATCTTTTCTGAGTTTATAGGTGTAGGTTAAACCATCCGCCGAAACTGACCAATCTTCAGCTAGAGCTGGCGTTAGATTCCCATAGCTATCATTTTCTAACAAACCATCCACAAGATTGGTAATCACTGAAGTGTTATCTGCATAATAGTCTAAAAGATAGTTAAATGTCGTCGGATTTGCACTAAATGTTGATGAGAAAGTGCTTGTATCAGTATTTGACTGTCCACAAGCTGTCAGTAAAATTCCTGTAGCTAGGACAAGACCAGTTCCGATGAGTCTTTTTTTCATGTTCATCCTCTACTCCTTTATGTCACTTTTTATAACATAGCCATATTTTATCAAATTTATCTTAAATTGTAAAGTTTCCGACTCTTTTATAGATGAATGATGAACCTAGTCAAATAAAAAGAAAGGAAGCGCAAGCAATATGCACCTTCCTTTCTTATAGATTATTTAACGTGTTTTTCTAGCTCTTTTTGGTATTTGGCATTTGTTTCAATCTTTTCTTTCTGCCATTTCTTGAGAGCTTCTTCGTATTCTTTTGTAGTCACGACATCATTTTGCAATTCCAAACCTTTGAACACAAATGGATCTCCCTTGATTCCGACTTGAGAGTATGCTTTTGTGAATGGAACAGTACGGCTAACAGTTGGAGAACCACCTGAAGAAGCAACTGGGATCAAGAGCGAACTATCAGATACCCAAGCTTGCGCTTTAGCGTATTTTTCGTAACGCTTATTGAGGTCGCTTGTTTCAGCTGCGGCATCATCCAAGAGTTTCTTGTATTCGTCTAGACCTACTTGAGCCATCACTTCTGGATCTTTTCCACGAGTGATACCCAAGTGTTTAAGGGCAGAACCCTTCTTAGCATCAAGAATGTTTAGGTAGGTAGCTGGGTCTTGATAGTCTGGTCCCCAACCAGTTCCATTCAAGTCGTAGTCTTTTTGTGCTGGAACCTTAGCTTGAGACGTAATGCTCATTTTCTCATTATCTGTCATTTGAAGGACATCGACAATGACATTCTCGGTACCCAGTGTTGATTCGATAGACTGCTTGAGTGAGTTGGTTTGTTGAACGGCAATGACATCAGTCTGCTCAACTGGAACATCCAAACGAATTGGGAAGGTCACACCCTTAGCCTGCAATTCTGCCTTAGCCTTTGCAAAGGCTGCCTTGGCTTTTTCAGGACTGTAAAGCGTATCCTTACCATCAGTAAGGGCTACATCTTTCCATTGATCTCCATAAGAAACCAGCTCTGCTTGTGCCAACTCTCCAAATGTCTTTTCACCTACTTGAACGTAGTCATGAGGTACTAGACTATTACGGATAATTTTATCCGCACCTTCTTCACCATTCAACTGAGCCGTGTAAGAATGACGGTCAAGGGCAAAGTTCAAGGCCTGACGGAAATTCTTGTTGAGAAGAGCTTCTTTTGTTGAAGTTTTTTGAGCCTCGTCTGTTTTAGCTGTTTTATTGTAAGACTGGCGGTTTACGTTAACAGTGAGATAGTAGCTTGTCGCTTCTTGTGGACTGTAGACAATCTTATCTCCGTATTCTTTCTTAGTTGACTCAAAGTTTGAGCTTGTTGGGAAGAGACGAGCTGTTGTATAGGCACCTTGTGTAAAGCTACGAATCAAGGATTCTTGGTCAGAACCATCATAGAAGGTTAGTTTGATGTTGTCAATCTTAACATTGTCCTTGTCCCAATAGTTTGGATTCTTTTCATATTCAATGACTGATTTTGAAGTCAATGATTTCAAGAAATAAGGACCATTATATAGGATACCTGATGGGGTTGGTGCACCGTAGTCGCTCCCTTTAGAATTCAAAAATTCTTCATTAACTGGGAGCATGGTCGCAGTTGTGACCTTAGAGTTCCAGAAACTTTCTGGTTTGTTGAGCGTGTATTCTACCGTGTAATCATCGACAGCCTTAACTCCTACAGTAGAGAAATCATTGCTTTCTCCACTGATATACTCTGCCAACCCTTTGATAGAATCTTGAAGGAGAGAGAGGCCGTCTGATTTGCCATCAGCTGCGTGTTTCAGACCAGTAACAAAGTCCTTGGCCTTGACTTCAGCATACTCTTCTCCTTCAGAAGTATACCATTTTACACCTTTACGGAGTTTGTAGGTATAAGTCAAACCATCTTTAGAAACGGACCAGTCTTCTGCAAGTGATGGAATTAAGTTTCCATACTTATCATTTTCCAAAAGGCCATCGACAACGTTGGCTATAACGTCAGAAGTTGAGCTCTTGCTCGTCACGCTGTAGTCCAAAGATGATGGATCCATAGCGTAGACATATGAAAATGTCTTGGGAGCATCAGCCTTTTTTTCACTTTGCCCACAAGCTGTTAACAGAAGGGCTGCACTCAAAACAGCACCTGCTCCTAAGAGCCACTTTTTCGATCTCATAAGTAATCTCCTTTAAGATAGTATTTTCACCATTATACCCTATTTTTTTATAAAAGCAAGGGCTTTCGCATAATTTTTTAGAAAATTCTAACAAATATTTTTTAAAGATTTTTCAATACAATTTTTAGTAAAAAACCTCAAGCTTCAAAAGCTTGAGGTTTGTTCTTTTTAGTCAGTCAGTTCCACACAGAAAGCATCCCATGGAGCCAAGACCTGTTTTTCAACTGCTTCTTGAGTCACAGTGTTTTCAATCAAGACAGATTTAACTTTTCCTTCTACTGAAAAGTTTTGTTTTTCATTGGACAAGTTAGCCACAACTAGGAGGCGACGGTCACCGTCCTTACGGATATAAGCAAAGACCTTATCAGCTGTATCAAGCAATTCAAAATCAGCTCGAATCAGCCAACTATTCTCCTTACGGATTTGAACGAGTTTTTGATAAGTATAGAAGATCGAATCTGGATTTGCTAGTGCTTCTTGAACGTTGATTTCTTCGTAGTTTGGATTAACTGCCAACCAAGGTTGACCAGTTGAGAAACCAGCATTTTTGCTTTCATCCCATTGCATCGGGGTACGGGCATTATCACGTCCGATGACACGGATACTGTCCATAATTTCCTCGAGCGGAACACCTTTTTCAAGAGCCTCACGCGCATAGTTAAGGGATTCAATATCTTCTACTTGGTCCAGTGTTTCAAACGGATAGTTGGTCATCCCAATCTCCTCACCTTGGTAGATATAAGGAGTCCCTCTCATGAGATGAAGCAAGATTGCAAAGGCTTTGGCAGATTTTTCGCGGTATTCTTGGTCATTTCCCCAGATTGAGACGATACGAGGGAGGTCATGATTGTTCCAGAAAAGCGAATTCCAGCCATCTTCAACTCCTAATTCTGTCTGCCATTTGTTGAAAATCTCTTTCAACTTAGCGATATTCAGCTCTTTTTGATAGTGCCATTTAGGCTGACCTTCCTGATACTGAAGACAGATATGCTCAAACTGGAAGACCATAGACAATTCTTGACCCTTTGGATCAGAGTAGAGTTTAGCAATTTCTGGCGTCGCCCCCCAAGTTTCTCCCACTGTCAAGAGATCTTTATCCCCAAAAGTTGCCTGATTCATTTCCTTGAGATAAGGATGGAGCATAGGACCGTTATTCACTACCTTCTCATCAGGAATTTTCCCAATCATGTCAATGACATCCATACGGAAACCACCAATTCCTTTATCAATCCAGAAGTTCATCATCTCATAAATTTTCTGGCGAAGTTTTTCATTTTCCCAGTTAAGATCAGGCTGTTTCTTACTGAAAAAGTGGAGATAGTATTGACCTGACTTTTCATCGTATTCCCAAGCAGATCCGCTAAAGATAGAATCCAGGTCGTTGGGCTCATCCCGCCAAATATAGTAGTCTCGCTCGGGGCTGTCAGGATTTTCACAGGCCTCGACAAACCAAGCATGTTCATCTGAGGTATGATTGAGCACCAAGTCCATGATGATACGAATGTCACGCTTCTTAGCTTCCACAATCAGTTGGTCCATATCCTCCATAGTTCCGAAAATAGCTGCAATCGCTTGATAATCAGCAATATCATAGCCATTATCGTCCATAGGGCTGTCATAAACGGGAGAAAGCCAAATCGCTGTAATTCCTAACTTAGCTAGATAGTCCAACTTACTGGTAATTCCTGGTAAATCACCAATTCCATCTCCATTACTATCCATAAAGCTCTTAGGGTAAACTTGATAGACTACGGCATTGTGCCACCATTTTTCTTGCATCTTCTTACCTC
>ERZ773207.773-NODE-773-length-11620-cov-3.150281_pt1 | contig 11620 bp, 13 predicted proteins | sample MGYA00580997_ERZ773207 | MGnify/ENA primary metagenome ERZ773207 (study PRJEB29015, sample SAMEA2738170) | human oral metagenome | biome: human oral; feature: human-associated habitat; material: saliva | place: China | collected 2239 ... | reverse complement strand
TAAGACTGCGCTTGTTTCTTGTGATAGAATCATCAAAATTTTCGAAATTGAAGAAGAAAAAACAACGGATAGGGAAATTGAACTTGAAGGAAATATTGAATTTAAAAATGTTGGTTTTGAATATAAAGAAAATGTTCCAGTTTTAAAAGATGTCAACTTCAAACTTGAAAAGGGAAAATCAATTGCTTTTGTTGGTGCAACTGGAAGTGGAAAGTCAACAATAATGAATTTAATTTTAGGTTTTTATGAAAATCAAAAAGGAGAAATTTTACTTGATGGACAAAATATAAAAACTTTAAGTAAAGCATCATACAGAAAACAAATGGCAGTAGTGCTTCAAGATCCTTATATTTTTACAGGAAGTATAAAAGATAATATTACTCTTAAAGATGAAAATATAACTGAAAAAGAAGTGCTAGATGCTATTGTAAAAGTTGGAGGAGAAAATCTTTTACAAAGAAGAGATAATAATTTAGATTTTGAGCTTGCAATAAGTGGTTCGGATTTATCTCTTGGAGAAAAACAAATCATCTGTTTTGCTAGAGCAATAGTTAGAAATCCAAAAGTTTTAATTTTGGATGAAGCAACTGCAAATATTGATACTGAAACGGAAAAAATTATCAATTATGGAATTGATGTTTTAAAACAGGGTAGAAGCACAATGATTATTGCACATAGATTGTCCACCGTTAAAAATTGTGATACAATAGTTATGATAGAAAACGGAAAAGTTTTAGAAACAGGTACACATGATGAGCTTATCGCTCTTAATGGAAAATATAAAACTTGGTACGAAATACAATCTGCAAAAGGGGACAAATAATGAAACAAGAGTATTATGACTTATATGATATTGTTATTAAAGATATAAATAGTGAAGGGTATTTTGTTTATTCCAATATGGCAAAAAAACATATTAGGGAAAAGTTGGGAATGACAGTCGAACAACAAAAAAGAGCTTTTCAATTTTTTGAACTTATGGGTTATTTTAATCAACATGAAAAATTCCCAAAAATTTATATAAGAAGTACAAAACTTAAAGGTGGTTGCTAATAAAAGAGCTGTGAGAACAGCTCTTTTTTGTTGGGTAAATTATTCAGATATTTTGATAATCTTTCTACAATTTTATATTTATACATTTCGAGGTTATATAAAAAAGAAGGCGCGGTATAAGACCCGCTCCTTCTAGTATTCGCTTGCTCATATTTTGTCTATCCCATCTGCAAATATGCAGCATGGCTGAGTCGTAGCTCTAAGCTTGTTCTTCGTACTCAGGGAAAACTATGCTGTTCTCCTTGAAAACATGCACGAAGATATCCTCGGTAAACTCCCTAATTAAGTTAAATGTGCGCTCATAAGTCACACATGCATCTTGAGGCACTGTATAATCATTAGTTAGCCTCTGCATCTCCTTAATCATATCGCCCACCGCATTGTGCTCATCTTCAAGCTGCTTGATAAAGGCAAGCGTCTCATTGTCTGGATGCGGATTAGCACGCATTAGAGGGAATACTAAGCGCTCCTCTTTTGCAAAGTGAACCTCAAGTTCAGCCTTCATAGCTGCAAATAGATTATGGATCTTCGTTAGTTCCTCCGCATGGTGCGTGTAGTGAACAACTAGAATCTTATTGATGAGCTGATCTAGCTGGGTCATCATCTCGCGTTCATCTTTATGATGTGTCAATTCCAGATCTGCAAGCATATCGTTAACACTCAGGTTCTTGAATGCTTCGATAGATGCAGCGCCACCATCCTGTGATGGAGCTGGCTTTGCAGCTAGTTTATTAAGTTCTGCCACAATTTTCTGCACATCTACTTCCCCATCAGGAAAAGACTCGTCCATCGGTAGATGTCCCCCACAGCAATAATCGAGATGTAGCTCATTTAGATAAGGAATTGTTTGTGGATAAAGCCTAACGACTTCTGCCAATGTCATTTTCTCAGTAATCATAATTTCACCCCTTACACTTTGTTTAATATACGCTTACCCATTCTTTTCAGAAATTTAGGTTAACCTCGGGAGCTCCTCGCTCCATCAGCTTTGCAAAATATTTCTCATTTTGCCATCATACTGCGTACTGAATCGTTCCCATCACTCTTGTAAATTCTTCAAACACTGAAGCAATAGGTACTATATAATCATACCCTAGATCACTTATAAATGTATATGACCTTTTGGCTTTTTTCTTTTCCCCGTCATATGCTCAACCTCTAGCGCATACACCAATGTCCTCGGAACAGCGGCAGGGTTGAAGTATGCATTTTTATCCTCATGATAGTGATTCATGAGCTGCCTCAAAGCGTGCATCTTCTCATCATCCGAGAGGATTCGAATCCTGCCTCTTCCGATTACACTCTCGTACGCCATCGTGCAGTAGCCTTTGTCCTCGAAATACTCTAGCTCATGCTTGCAGTCCATCTCGAAGGTAGCACGATTATCTTTCTCGAATAGTCCAACCTTGTAGCCCTCGAGTGCACTGTGGAAATATAGCGTCAGCTTGCCGTCATGCACCTCTGTGCCGAAGTTGAGCGGAAGTATATACGGATATCCGCCATCATTAAGCGCTAGCCTGCATATATCGCAGCGATTTATTATCTCCAGCAGTTCGTCTAATTCTGTTATCTCTCTGTCCTGTCTTCTCATATATATCCCCCTTACACGCGACTCAGGTATCGGGCAGTAAAATCCTATAGTCTATTTTGCGATTAGTAGCAGTCCCAGCTATAGAGACTCTCGGCGAAGTCCAAGTTGCGAAGCTGCTCTTTTGTCGCAAAGAAATTTCCTACGCCGCAGTCTCCCCACAGGATGTAATAGTCGTCAGTTCCGAACTCGGAGTCCAGTTGGAACAGCAACTCAGTGTAATCCTCGAAGTCCTCGTACATGCGTGGATCTTCCTGCGTGAAATGGCCGTAGCCACCAATCTGAGTGTGATTAGAAATATCGAGCTCTTCTATGATCTCATCAACCTCTTCATCGTCGATGTCGTATGATTCGTCACCCTCTGCCTGTTGCTCATCGATATGTTCATTAAGCTTCTCAGTAAAAATCTCCTCGAATCGGAAATCGTTCGGCATAATCCACTGGCTAGTTTTTTCAAAGGACATGGCAAATGGTGCACCGTCATTAATAGGTGTGATAAGTTCGTCTTCCTTCTTATCCTTCTGTGGTTCGTACATCTCTCTGAGTTCCTCTTCAGAGAAATGCTTGTCTATCTCTGGATAGTAAATAACCCTTTTTTTGCTATCTGAAGTAGGCTTTGTATAGTCGTTGCCCAGATTATAGTCTCCGCCAAAAATCCAAAACTGCATGATGCCCTTTGATGGGTAGATGCTGTTCTCAGGCAGCTCCTCGCAGTTTATCTGCGCCAGATACATTAGCTGTTCACCCCTATCGGTAGTAGGGATATTCGCGGTCTTCGGCAAATAGAACCAGCCCGCAACGTTGCTGCTTGTCATCGGTGTCTTGGTTTTGGGTATTAATCTTATCTTTATGGTTTCTCTGTTCTCGATTTTCTTGAAATCTTCGATGAATTTTTTGATTTTTTCTGTCATGCGGGGCCTTTCTGTGAATCAAATTTTATAACTTACTATATAGTTATTATTGGGTAGCACGCTAATTCCTAAAAAATAAGTGCATTAATTCCTATTGCCATGCTCGAATTTGATGATTCCATTTAAAACGATACTCTTTATTATCTCGTATACTTTCAACAATTGGGAGCAGGACTGCCTTTATTACATCAATAACCTCAAGCAATTCAACATTTAACAAAGTTTTCTTCTTTTTTGTAAATGCATGCCACCGGCGTTGGTGAATCTCGCTTGTTATAAAGTCATCAGTAAAAGCAAAAATATCACTAAAACCAGTCTTCCTATGTTCAAAAGTTGCTTTAATAGCCTCCTTAAGTTCTGTTCCATCAAGATTATATGAATCAGCCAAAAAATATATGTCGTAAAAATCTTTATATCTACTATTAGCATCTCCAAGGGATACTATAGCTTCAAATTTTTCAGAAATCACAGATGAAATCGAATATGCGTATATCTCTGGGGCTTCCATACTGAGTAATACAGGAAACTCCATTTTTACCCTGCTGGGATAAACAACATCTCCAAATCCAATATCAATAGATATCGGGACTTTAGTTTTATCCAAATATGCTATAACGGAAACATTAACCCCATGGTATTCTTTGAATTCAGTAATATTCTTCACTTCCAATGTGCATAAATCATATTGCAAAGCATCATCACAATCGATAGAAAATATTTTTTCGAATACTGTCTTTATATCTTCAATAGAATTTGGCAGATTCATTGCTAAAAGATCAATGTCTCTTGTAGCTCTTGAAAATTCGCCGTCAAAAAGCGCATACAAAAATATGCCTCCTTTTAGAGTAAATCGATCAACATACTCCGATATCGAAAGCCTGTATACTGTCCTTTCCAAGCCATATGCTATCAATGCATCTTGAAATGTCTTTCCAGATATCACAGATTTGTTTTTCAATCGATCTTTTACTGATTTTGCACTTATCATACGAGGACCTCCAAGTACTGCCTAATTGTAGTTTCGCATTTCATCAGTTTTGCATATTTTAAAAGGCGATTTAGATTCCTATCTTTTCTTTGAAGATATGTTGTAAAGATCTCCTTGGTTTCTTCAATGCCAACGTTTTCTCTATAGAATACGATGTCGACAACTGTTTTCTCCATGTCATAAATACTGAATTTATTCTTTCCCTGCTTAACAGTTTTAATACCTAGTTCATATCTAGCATTTGTGTAGTGATAAATATTCATTTGAGGCCATATAGGTTTGGTAGATATTTTGGATTTCCTCCGAATTGCGACATCTATAGCATCAGGTATGAATGTTGTAAGATGATAATAAACTGCAGCGCTTAGTAGACATATAACACCATTAGGAGTATAAGCATCAACATAATAAAAATCTGATTCCTCTCCGCAGTACTTCGAATTCTCGTAATAGCTTTTATTCAGTTTTATAAGATGTCCATCACTCACTAGTTGGCTAATTTTGTACTGTGAGAATCCTTTATTCTTAAGTTCCTGCATAGAAAAAATCTTCTGATCTTCAGGAATCGTTGTCTTGTCCATCAACTTTTCCGCCTTTTTGTGTTTAATTTAAATTCGGCAAATAAGCAACTTGCCGAATTTAAATTAAATACTAGTATTGACTTAATCTTTTGTCAATAAGTTTTTTTGCTATACTAAGCTGTTCCCGTTTAATACACTTCGCAGATCACTTCTCTATTAGCCTCAAATTCCTCGTCAAAGCTAACTAGCAGAGACAGTTCACCCGCTGGCGATTCGCCCACATAATATCCTAGCGCAAATGCATCGTAGCATCCACTCTTATCGAACATTACGTCGGTTAGCGTGATACCTTCGATATCTTCGCCTGCGAAATTTTCATTTATAAGGCGAAGTGCCCTCTGGTCTAGCTCGGCAATTTCAGCAGCTAGCCTCTTCATCAATGAATCTGGGATGGATTTTACATCCTTCTCACTGTATTCAGAGAAGCTAAAGTGTAAATCCTTACCGGATCTACGACTTATAAAGTATATCCCAGCTGGTGAACTGTCCCATGATTTGCCCTGCCAGAGGGCGAGGAGTTGTTGTTTGGTCATGTGTTATCCCCTGTGATTAGTGATTATTGATTATTGCAATATGTACTATCGCGGTTTAGAGATCTGAGTCTTCAGCTGTGAGCACTTTCTTCTGCCAGCACCGCTTACCGCACTTTTGGCATCTCATATATCTGTCTCTACCTCTATGCGGAGCTAAGATTACCTCTCTATAGGTCGGAACGTACCTGTGATGGCAGCACTCACATTCATAATAACCTGCATTTTGCTCAATGCCAACCGCAATGAATCCCACTACAACAACCATAGCGACAGTGAATGTAACCAGCGCTACTCTGAGCCATATCGGCATGGCGAGGAGCACCGCAAGAACTATGAGGATGATTCCCACTACGATTGTCGGTACGGTCAGCCACATCTCCAGTCTGAGCATCCGCTTATCTCGATCTTCTATCTCTCGCCTCATGGCTAAAAGATTTTCCTCTACTCTCTTGTCATATGATTCTGTCATGATCCTTTCGCCCGACAGGAGTTCATTAACGTTAATATTCAGAAGCTCGCATAACTCTAGCATGATTCCCGAATCTGGCATGGACCGTCCTGTCTCCCGTTTCGATACTGCTCGGTCACTGATACCCAGCTTCTCGGCAAGGTCAGCCTGTGTCATGTGTCCTTCTTTTCTGCAGGATGCTATGAATTTTCCAATTTTGATTTGATCCATATCGGACACCTCCTTTCATGACTCAAGCATATGACGAATGCGTGGGTGGGTACAGGAACTGGTGGTTGAGTTTGGGGGATTTATGGTAATTGTAAGTAATTCTTTATTTGCATGTATCATTAATCGTTTGTACTTTCCGAATCTGGGAGTAACAAGTATTGAACTTCAACATCAATGCCATTGGCAAGCTTCTGTAGCGCTTCGGCACACCTACTAAGATATTTTATGTTCTTTTTCGCCACTTTAACCTTGGTCTTGATCTCCTTTTTCCTCTTTTTATCCATCTCATCAGACTGTTTAGAGAATTCCTCAATAATCCTCTCTAAATAGTCAATTCTACAATTCACCTTACTATATACATCCTCTATCATTTTATAGTCTTTTAGCTTATCTCGTAAAATAACTTGACTAAAAGTTAGGAGTTTGCAACATTCATTAAGCACATATCCATCTTGCGAAAGAAGATTCATCGTCGTAGCTGCAGATATTCCAGTTCCACTAATCATTCCGACAATTGCTCCGCCACCAGTAATAATCGCTGTACCGCCAGCCATTCCTAAACCACCAGCTGCAAGAGAGCCTCCTCCAACAGCTGCAAGGCTATAGCTGGTAAGAGCAGCTCCTGACAACCCTGCCGCACCCTCTCCAATGATTGCTGTTGCTATTACAGGAGCAAAAGTAAATGCGAGACCCCCAGACACGAGAACTACCGCAGTTGTTCCAACTGCACCAATGACAAGGTTTCTTTGTGTGCCTGTTATTGTGCCACTAGCCTTTATATATATATTCGTGAAAGCTTCAATGTCCTCTTTTTTGATTCTATCTTGTATTTCAATAAATCGATTATTCAGATATTTGCTTTTATTGTGAAGTTTCTTTAGTCCTTTGTCCTTCTCATCATTGAAAATAGGGTAATACGGTTTAAAGAGACTTGCTTCCATAGATACCAAGAAAGTCCAAGTTCCATTAGTCTCCTCTTGAAAACGCCTGCCTAGCTCCTCTTCACTTAAGAAAAATTCATCCTTCTCAGATTGAACAGTAGATAGACATTCTATTAATTCATTATGCCACGCATCTGCCCACTCAAGTTTTAACTGCTTGGATGATTCTTTCTTCGTAATAGAAATGTCATCATCTAAGATAAGCTTTTCTAAATAATATAATACTATAAGTTGCTCATAATCTAATGACCAGCATTCTAGATTTGCAACCCCCTGTTCAAATTCTATTTCTATTTGGGCACGCTTTTCACTCGATTCTCGGATATCTTCGGCAAGTAACTCCCCATCCGCTTTACAAGCAATGACAAAACGTCCGATACCCACGTAGTTTATATTAACAGCAAAGTCCACAAAGAACTTTGGATTTATTCCTTTATTCTTTATTGCCGATCTTATAGCTGCATCTACACTATCAATCTCTAGAAATGTTCCAGATGCAACAGTAACCATTCTCCTAATGGCTCAGTTGTTGAAAGGCAGAATCTCTGCTGTGTCTATATCTTTCAAATCACTTACAGAATGGACCTCTGCTTCGCTTATCGCAATATTAAGTCTTCTTAAGAAATACATACTGCGAACCAAGCATTCATTTATAAGCACTGGTACACTCTGTCTACCGAATTCATGTAATATACCGATTTCGCTTCTTAAATCGAACTTCACCGGCTCAATGATTTCTCCATTTTTGTCACGCTTTGCCAAAAGTGTTCCATTGAATAATTTTGAAACCCAAACGTGAAGTTCTTCTTCGCCAATCTTCTTATCTCTAAAGCACGGAAGCACGGAAGCTTCCTTTATCAAGGATAAAATCGGTCCCGGAATGCCAGTACCTTTGCCAGCGGTTGATTTCGAACCAGCCATATCACTGACCATATGAAAAAACCAATGTACAATTCCAAACAAAACCTTTTCCGCAAAATTCTTGCCAATAAATCTCTTATCAGTAACATCATCAATTAGCAGCTTGCCGTTAGTGTCAGTTCCAACGACCTTGCTCGAGAACTGTGTGAAAATTGAGCATATTAGACCACCTAGGCTGAAATGATGTGAAAAGTCACGAAGATGATGCTGCCGACCTCCTCCAAAGTCAGCTGTTTTACTATCCGCGGCAATACCAAATTTTTTCTCCATGAAAGCGATAGCACCAGGTAGTTCTTCTCCCTGATATCCACATAGACTTGCAATCTTCTTAACAAATTTATTAGTCTGATCTCCTCCCCAATCATTCGCACGTTCAATAGAGAATTTGCCGACAAAGAAGGAGTCAATAAGACCCGAGATTGCTCCACTGGAGATAGCTATAAGATAGTCTGTCTTATCAGCCTTTTTTACATTTTCACTCCAGTCTACTTCAATAACTTCTCTGAACTTCTCTGAAGGTGGATAAATTACAGCAGGTAAATTTACTTCCTCAAGAATTCCTTCAGTGAGTAGGTTATTCTGAGAACTTACTACATCGTATGTGATTGTGAGCTCATCAGCTTTTCCAAGCCAATCAGTAATGGTGGTCATGGGTACCTCCTAATTTTGAATGCGTTAAGGTCAATCATTCAATCTTACCAGTTCATATACAATTTCTTTAAAAGCAAATATCCTTCTGGCCTGCTGTCTGCCACACCAATAATATCGCCAAGCCATTCTCCGGGTTCCGTAACTCTCCCATATCCCATCAGTATTGGTAGCGGGTCTGAAAAGTCATTCTTTGTATTGTTCTGAAATAGAATGTCCGTTTCATCAAGTGAGTAATACACCTTTTTCGTATGGTTGATAGTGTACTTATATCTCCGTCCCGTTTTTAAGAATAGTCCCTCATAAGGATGTTCCAAGTCGATTCCATATTCATTATAGGGTTCCAGTCTTCCGAGCTCCAAATAATCTTCAATATAATAGCCTATTTCTTCACGAACATCTTCCTCGGCTTCCTTGAACAAGCAAGATACATTTCGATATGTCTCTAAAATCATGTCGTATGCATCGCCTGGATATCCAAATTCTACTGATTGTACATAAAGGATTCGAATAGCCTCATTCGGAAAATGCTCTGTTACACGCATCTCATCGCCAAACCATAGAACGCGATCGCCTCTCCACTCATCAGCTAAGAGCGCACGAAGAGCATGTAGAGGATCACTATCCTTATGCATTGACTCCCAGAACTTGTTCCCATAGTCAAAATCACGGGGAGTAATATACTCCTTCTTATCTATATTGACCCACTTGTAATATTCACCCATAATTCACTCCTTTAGAAGCTTTGACACCCTTCAGCATTTTAAACCCAGTTCAGGTTCTCAACATCTTTTAATATCATCGTTTCCCCAGTGAAGTCATTTTTTAATTCAACGTAATTCGCTTTTACCTTCACATTATTATACCAATCACCAAGACTGGCACTTTCGCCAGTATGTATGTTGATAAGCCTGCTAGTTATGGGACTCCAAGTGTGCGCCTCCACTGTTTCTGCAAGCAAATAATACGCATCTAGAAAAATCAAATTCCTCCCATACATCCAAAATGGGAGCTTAATATCTAAGAGTGGCAATTCTGCAGAAAAGATTTCGTCGCCATGCGGAGGAACCGTCTCATAGTGAAACTCTATCTCACTTCCATAGTACGCAATAGTCGCGCCTTCGCAGCCGATATTTTGAGGAATTCCTTCGTTAGCTATGATAAATTCCATAGTGCCTCCTTACATAGTGCTTAGTATACGCTCACAAGTTCTTTCCAAAACTTAATGCTGCTCTCGGAATACTCACGCTCAATCGATTCTATAAACTCTTTTTCAGCGTTTTTCCAAACAGCATACTCCGCAGTTCCCATCGCTCTTACAAATTCTTCAAAATCGGGAGCAACAGGTACTATCTCCTCATAATATCGCTATTTAGCCATTAACCTTGACGGCAACACTACCGTCTCGAATGTATTCAAATTGCTAAGAAGTTTCTTCAAATGTCTCCACTCTGCAGAAACCTTGTACCCTCTTTTTTCCATTTCATCCACAACTAATAAGTGATAATTAAAATGGTCCCCATTCACAAATTAAACGGTATCTTCCCACCATTTTTGTAATTGCTTCTTCCCTTTCAAAGGTTTAGCAAAGTATGCGTATACTATATCTGTCTCAAACCTTGTTTTTAAGATGCTCTCAATCTGACTTACAATGCTTTTGAGTTCCAACAAATTCGTACAGTTTTCAATATAAAACGTCTGATTTGTTTCCTTATCGAGCAGCTTCATCTCTTCTTTGACAGATACACAAAAATCTTTATGATGATGGTAGAGCAAGAATTCCCGACTTGTGAGCGATACATCAAAGCAGGCTTCCATACCTTTTGGTGCATAAACAGAAATGCTAAGTTTGCAAAATTTTCTTTTTTCTATTTCACTTTCTAGCTGGAATTCATATTGAATCTCCTTCATGTTAGTAAGGTCGAAACTAAATCGCCCCTCCCCTCCGATGTTCTTAAACTCAATTTTTGAAGTATCAAGTCCGATTCTTTTTACAAGTTTAAAATAATCACTTTTAGCATATAAATCTTCAAAATATTGTTCTAATTTTACTTTATTAGGTATCAATTGTGGTTCATTGATTTCATTGCAAATAGTGAGTAAAATATGGCAAAGATTAAGCTTATTAGCAATAATGAAGTCTGTCAGCATTCCTAAATATTCTATTGCCTTTTGCTCCTCGGAATAACTCAATACGACCAAAGCGTAATAAAATTCCTTTTTCTCGTAATGCGGACAAACTCTTTTTAATAAATCGCATAGAAAATCGACTAGCCGCTTATATTCTGCAAACGGTTGCAACTTCTTGAAATGCTTTATTTCAAAATCCGCATATGAATATATTTGCTTTCGAAATTTATTGAAAATTTCGTCTATGTCACTTGGTGGATTAGCTTCTTTAAAAGCATCGTATAGCGTTGTGCTACTTTCGTTGTATTCAAAAAATATCTTCTCCATGCTCTTATATTCCTATTGTCAGCTTTATTAAAGGGACAATGTTGGTGCCTTAACCTGTAAATATAGCACAGCAAATTACATTGTTTCATTCATATTGGAGATTAACGCCCTTTCATCGCCTTCCCCTCCGTAAAGGAAAAACGTAATTGTATCCCCCATATGGTAACCGAAGTTCTGGTCGGGTTCGTTAAGTAGTGTGTCAATGAAATAGTTGTACTGCTCCTTATATTTTTCCAGATATGTTTCTAACTTATATAATACAGCATTTGACGTGGGCTTTTTATCGTTTTGTGTGTTATTGATTGTATTTGGGTTGTATT
>ERZ773207.769-NODE-769-length-11647-cov-13.185645_pt1 | contig 11647 bp, 8 predicted proteins | sample MGYA00580997_ERZ773207 | MGnify/ENA primary metagenome ERZ773207 (study PRJEB29015, sample SAMEA2738170) | human oral metagenome | biome: human oral; feature: human-associated habitat; material: saliva | place: China | collected 2239 ... | reverse complement strand
ACTATGGGTATGCACGTCAGGATAGAAAGGCGAGAGCGCGTGAGCCAATCACTTCTAAACTTGTGGCAAATATGCTTGAAGTCGCTGGAGTGGATCGTTTATTGACCATCGACTTGCATGCTGCGCAGATTCAGGGATTCTTTGATATTCCTGTGGACCACTTGATGGGGGCTCCTTTAATTGCAGATTATTTTGAGCGTCGTGGTATGGTTGGTTCAGACTATGTAGTTGTCAGTCCAGACCATGGTGGAGTGACTCGTGCCCGTAAGTTGGCTGAGTTTTTGAAAACATCTATCGCTATCATCGACAAACGTCGTAGTGTTGATAAGATGAATACCAGTGAAGTCATGAACATCATCGGTAAGGTAGAAGGCAAGACTTGTATCTTGATTGATGATATGATCGATACGGCCGGTACGATTTGCCATGCGGCGGATGCCCTTGCAGAAGCTGGTGCAGTGGAGGTCTACGCAAGCTGTACACACCCAGTCCTCTCTGGTCCTGCTATGGACAATATCCAAAAATCAGCTATTAAGAAGTTAGTAGTGCTAGATACTATCTATCTCCCTGAAGAGCGTTTGATTGATAAGATTGAGCAAATCTCTATCGCTCATCTATTGGGGGATGCTATCGTCCGTATCCACGAAAAACGCCCACTTTCTCCACTCTTTAGTATTGAGAAAAAGATTTAATGAGCAAACCTGAGATATTTCTCAGGTTTTTTACCTTTCAAGTCTGTTTCTCACTTGATGTGGATTCGTAGAAATTGCTCTAGCCTGATGGATGCTAGGGCAACTAGTGCCTATATTCATTAAATTTGGTGCTTCCATTCGTTTTTTTGAAGCTAATCTAAAGGATTTAACCATCTAATTTACTGCAGCAAAGAAGCTAAAAAAATTTTTTAAAAAAAGTGAAAAAACAATCAAAAAATCTTGACAACTTTAATAAATGTGATATACTATAGGTAGTAAGGCAATCCTTACAAAAATAATTAAAGAAAATAAAAGGAGATAAAACTATGAAAAAAGTTTTATTATCATCAGTAGCTGCACTTGCAGTATTTGCTGCAGCAACACCAGTATTTGCAAACAACACAGGTTCACAATATGACCCTAAAGATAATGCAACATCACTTACAGGTGCAGATCTATTTACAAACGATAAAGACGGTCTTACTCAATACGCTAAAGATGGTCTTAACAACGATGACGCTGCTTCAACTAAAGCTAAATTCAAAGCAGCTGGTGAAGACTTGAAACCTATTCCAGGTAAACCAGGTGAATTTGTAGTTACTGGTAAAGCTAAAGCAGCAGCTAAACCAGCTGGTAAAGACGCAGCTAAAGCATCTGCAGCAGCAGGTCAAAAAGCTCTTCCAAAAACAAGTGCAGCTAAATAATTCATTTATTTAATGAAGTACTTAATCACTGAAACTTCGTTTCAGTGATTTTTTTGGTAATTTATGAGGAGAAGAAGATGAGTAGAAGTTCTATGAGAAAGAAATCACCCATTGGTAAAATAATAGCTTCCATCCTTACTTTCGTCGTTATTGTTGTTGGAGGCTTCTTTGTTTATAATAGCTTCTTAGCACCTACAACATCTGAGAAACAACAAAGTGATGTAAAAGTTACTCAAAAGGCTGAGAAACCAAACTATACGGTTAGTGCGGAAGAAAAGAAGTATCTTAAAGATAGATTTGATAAGTATAGTGCGATCAATAAAGAAAGTATCGCCTATGTCAATATTCCTGGAACTGAGCTAGATGAGCCAGTGGTGCAAACAACTGATAATGCGACTTATCTAGATAAGACTTTTGATGGTGGCTATCAACCTTACTTGGGTACAGTCTTTATGGATACAGATAATAAAAAGGATTTTAGCGATCGCTTAACTTGGTTGTTTGGTCACGCACGTGGTAGTAAGGTAGGGGACCATCGTATGTTTAACGATGTCAACTACTTTGATAAGCAAGAGTTTTTTGATAAACATCCATATGTAGTAATTGAAACACCTGAGAGAAAGTACTATTATGAAGCTATCGCCATGATTATCGTACCAGAAACGACAGCATTTTATCGTACTTCTTTTGATGATGATAAAGATTTTGAAACTCAGTTATCAGCTGTTTATGATGAGGCGCAAATTAAGAAACCAAATGTGAAAGTATCTGCAAAAGATAAATACTTGGTTCTTTCAACTTGTCGTGAAGAAGATGAGACTATTCGTTCAAATCTCTACCTTCGTCAAATTCCAGACTCAGAAATGACTGAGTTTTTGAAACAACACAAGGATCAATTAACTTACACACCAACGAGATAGTGAATAGCTATTAAGCGCACTATCTAAGCAATAAAATCAGTCACATAGGATGGATTTTATAAGCTAAACATAAAGAAAAGTCAGTAATCTTAGTATTACTGGCTTTTTGCTTTACTAATGTTAATTTTAAAACAGAATGTCAGTATTAAGATAGATCACTTTCTAATCATTAGCATAGTATGATGGAGTTCTTTTTGTATTTTTAAATTAAAAATATTGGATAAGGATAATATGGAATATTTTACTTACACTAAAAAAGACATTAAAAGTAAACGAAGAGGACGGAGTCCTCTATAGCAAAATCCATTTTCACGTCTTACTTATCATATTTTAGTTTTAGGAGTCAGTAAAAATCTTGATTTTTATGAAAAAAAGTGGTAAAATATCAAATTGAAAAAATAAAGGAGACAAACCATGAATAAGAAAAAATTTATCGTTGCTAGCTTAGCCAGTGTTGCCGTTTTAGGAGCAAGCTTACTTGCTACTCAACCTTCAGTTGTAAAGGCTGATAGAGTTGTAGATCCATCAATTAAACGTGTTGGGGATGATGCTCCAACAATGCTACCTGATCTTTTTGGACCTCAACCAGATCAACCAGTTAAGCCAGCACCAGCTAAAGAACCAGCTAAACCAGCTCCAGCACCAGCTAAAGAGCCAGCTAAAGAACCGGCTAAACCAGCTCCAGCACCAGCTAAAGAGCCAGGTAAAGAGCCAGCTAAACCAGCTCCAGGTAAAAAATCAGATGTAAAATCAGATACAAAAGCACCAGCAACTGCATCAGATAAAAAATCAGATGTAGCAACATCAGGTAAAAAATCAGCTGCAAAAGCAGAAGGTATGAAAGAACTTCCAAAGACTGGTGCGACAGAAAATGCTGCATTGACATCAGTAGGATTCCTTGGATTGGTTCTTGGAGCACTTCCATTTGTTAAACGTAACAACTAAACTTTTACATAGTTTAAAGAAGAAGGACTTGTGTCCTTCTTTTTTATGTTAGATTCTTGATGTGAGTTGATTCATTCGTCATATGATTGCCCTCTTTTTATATAGTTTTTCCTTAAGATAGGCACTGGTTTACTAAGTAGATCCTGTCTCTTAAAAGGTCGCTTTTTATAGGCTTTTATGATATAATAATGCGCAAGAGGTTTAGAATGAAAAAGAATTATTTACCCCCGTTTTCTGTGATTCTTATCGGAATTGTGAGTTTTGGTATCTTAACAACTTTGATTATTTTTTCAAAAAGTATTTTTTTAATAATTAGTCTCTTATTTTTATTGACTCTTCTTTATCTGTTTTTATTTATGCTACAAAAAAAAGAGTATGAAAAAAGTGACATTGAAGAGCTACAGTATGTAAATAAACAAGCTGAAGAGAGTTTGACGAGTTTGTTAGAGCAGATGCCTGTTGGGGTTATTAAATTAGATTTGTCTAGTGGGGATGTGGAATGGCTTAATCCTTATGCAGAGCTGATTCTCACTAATGAAGAAGGTGAAATTAGTGTTGAGTTAATTCAAACTATAATCAAAGCTTCTGTTGGAAATCCAGGATCATATGCTACCTTGGGTGAAATCCGTTACGCAGTTCATCTGGATAAGGAATCAGGCGTTCTCTACTTTTTTGATGTTTCTGGGGAGTACGAAGCGACTGTTGAATTGGTAACGAGTCGACCAGTCATTGGAGTTGTTTCTGTTGATAACTATGATGATTTAGAGGATGAAACCTCAGAGTCTGACATTAGTCATATAAATAGTTTTGTAGCTAATTTTGTGTCAGAATTTGCAGCGAAATATGCTATGTTTTCTCGTCGTGTCAGCATGGATCGTTTTTATCTATTTTCTGATTATACTGTGCTTGAGGAATTGATGAATGATAAGTTTTCTGTTATTGACGCTTTTCGTGAAGAAGCTAAACAGAGACAATTACCTTTGACTTTAAGTATGGGATTTTCTTATGGCGATGGCAATCATGATGAAATCGGAAAGGTTGCCTTATTGAACTTGAACTTAGCTGAAGTTCGTGGTGGAGATCAGGTAGTAGTCAAGGAAAATGACGACACGAAAAATCCAGTTTATTTTGGTGGCGGTTCTGCAGCTTCAATCAAGCGTACACGTACGCGAACAAGAGCCATGATGACAGCCATTTCTGATAAGATTCGTAGTGTCGATCAAGTGTTTGTAGTTGGTCATAAAAATCTAGATATGGATGCCTTGGGTTCGGCTGTTGGTATGCAGTTGTTTGCAAGTAATATTACGGAACATAGTTATGCTGTTTATGACGATGAACACATGTCACCAGATATTGAACGTGCCGTCTCATTCTTAAGTAAAGATGGAGTTACGAAATTGATATCTGTTAGGGATGCTTTAGGTATGGTAACACAGCGTTCTTTATTGATATTGGTGGATCACTCGAAAACAGCCTTGACCTTGTCTAAAGAATTCTATGATTTGTTTACACAAACCATTGTTATTGACCATCACAGACGAGATCAAGATTTCCCTGATAATGCTGTTATTACTTATATCGAAAGTGGAGCGAGCAGTGCTTGTGAATTGGTCACAGAATTGATTCAGTTCCAAAATTCAAAGAAAAATCGTTTGAGCCATATGCAGGCTAGTGTACTCATGGCTGGTATGATGCTGGATACTAAAAACTTTACTTCAAGGGTAACCAGCAGGACATTTGATGTTGCTAGTTACCTCAGAACTCGTGGAAGCAACAGTGTGACGATCCAAGAAATAGCAGCGACTGATTTTGACGAATACCGTGAAGTCAATGAACTCATTTTAGAGGGGCATAAATTAGGCTCAGATGTATTAATAGCTGTGGCTAAGGACTCAAAATGCTATGATACAGTAGTGATTAGTAAGGCAGCAGATGCTTTACTAGCTATGTCTGGAATTGAAGCGAGTTTTGTTTTAGCCAAGAATACACAAGGATTTATCTCTATCTCAGCTCGAAGTCGTAGTAAAATCAATGTACAGCGGATTATGGAAGAGCTAGGTGGAGGAGGGCACTTTAATTTGGCAGCTGCTCAGATTAAGGATATGACCTTATCAGAATCTGGTGAAAAACTGACAGAAATTATATTAAATGAAATAAAGGAAAAGGAGAAAGAAGAATGAAAGTAATTTTTTTAGCAGATGTAAAAGGAAAAGGTAAAAAAGGGGAAATCAAGGAAGTTCCAACAGGATACGCACAAAACTTCCTAATCAAAAAGAACCTAGCTAAGGAAGCGACTGCTCAAGCAGTGGGTGAACTTCGTGGAAAACAAAAATCAGAAGAAAAAGCTCATGCTGAGATGATTGCTGAAGCAAAAGCGATTAAGGAGCAACTTGAAGCAGAAGAAACTGTTGTAGAATTTGTTGAAAAAGTTGGTCCAGATGGTCGTACCTTTGGTTCAATTACTAACAAGAAAATTGCTGAAGAATTGCAAAAGCAATTCGGCATTAAGATCGATAAGCGTCATATTCAAGTGCAAGCACCAATTCGAGCAGTTGGTTTGATTGATGTACCAGTGAAAATCTACCAAGATATTACAAGTGTTATCAATCTTCGAGTGAAGGAAGGGTAAGTTTATATCTTATTAACAATCTTGTAAAAGGAAGGGAAGTCTAATGGCAGAAGTCGAAGAGTTACGAGTGCAACCCCAAGATATCTTAGCCGAACAATCTGTTTTGGGTGCTATCTTTATAGACGAGAGTAAGCTTGTTTTTGTGCGAGAATATATTGAGTCTCGAGACTTTTTTAAGTATGCCCATCGTTTGATTTTCCAAGCTATGGTCGATCTTTCAGATCGTGGGGATGCTATAGATGCTACAACGGTTCGTACGATTCTTGATGATCAAGGAGATCTGCAGAATATTGGTGGTTTATCTTACTTAGTTGAAATTGTTAACTCGGTTCCAACTTCTGCCAATGCGGAGTATTATGCTAAGATTGTTGCTGAAAAAGCTACGCTACGTCGACTTATCTCTAAGTTGACGGAGTCTATTAATCAAGCTTATGAGGCTTCCCAGCCCGCGGATGAAATCATTGCTCATGCTGAGAAAGGTCTAATCGATGTTAGTGAAAATGCTAATCGAAGTGGTTTTAGGAACATTCGTGATGTGCTGAATGTCAACTTTGGCAACCTTGAGCTTCGTTCGCAACAAACTACAGATATTACTGGGATTGCGACTGGTTACCGTGATTTGGACCATATGACTACTGGTCTTCATGAGGAAGAGTTGATTATCTTGGCAGCCCGTCCAGCGGTTGGTAAGACAGCCTTTGCCTTGAATATTGCTCAGAATATTGGGACTAAATTAGACAAGACGGTCGCTATTTTCTCACTGGAAATGGGTGCAGAGAGTTTGGTAGACCGTATGTTAGCAGCAGAAGGCTTGGTGGAGTCACACTCTATCCGTACAGGTCAATTGACTGATGAGGAGTGGCAAAAATATACCATTGCACAAGGAAATCTAGCGAATGCCAGTATCTATATTGATGATACACCGGGTATCCGAATTACAGAAATACGTTCTCGTGCTCGAAAACTAGCACAAGAGACGGGGAATCTGGGCTTGATTTTGATTGACTATCTCCAACTTATTACAGGAACTGGTCGAGAAAATCGCCAACAAGAGGTTTCAGAAATTTCACGTCAGTTAAAAATTCTTGCCAAAGAACTAAAGGTACCAGTAATCGCTCTTAGTCAGCTTTCTCGTGGAGTAGAACAGCGTCAGGATAAGAGACCTGTCTTGTCTGATATTCGTGAATCTGGATCTATCGAGCAGGATGCTGATATCGTAGCCTTTTTATACCGTGACGATTATTATGAACGTGGTGGTGAAGAAGGAGAAGGAATACCTAATAACAAGATCGAGGTCATTATCGAGAAAAACCGTAGTGGGGCTCGTGGAACTGTGGAATTAATTTTCCAAAAAGAATACAATAAATTTTCAAGTATCTCAAAGAGGGAGGCATAAGATGTCAGATGCATTTACAGATGTCGCTAAGATGAAAAAAATCAAAGAAGAAATTAAGGCACATGAAGGACAAGTCGTTGAAATGACTTTGGAAAACGGCCGTAAGCGACAAAAAAATAGATTGGGTAAGTTAATTGAGGTTTATCCATCCTTATTTATCGTTGAATTTGGGGATGTTGAAGGGGATAAACAAGCGAATGTTTATGTTGAATCTTTCACCTATTCAGATATCCTTACAGAAAAGAATTTGATTCATTATCTTGATTAAAGTGAGAAATTTTTCTCACTTTTTATTTTTTCTTCGAATAGTCTATGTGAAGGTCATCTTCGATTAATACTATTTTTCAAGGAGGAAGAATGAAAAAATTTCCATTTAAAGTCTCAGAAGCAGGATTTTCTTTTAGAAAGTCAGCAAAAAAGGTTGTTCCCTTTTTAGTATTAGGTATGATGTTGTCAGCTGGAGATAGTGTTTATGCCAATGTGTCTCTTGCTCGTGGGGATGATTACCCTGCTTATTATAAAAATGGGAGCCAGAGTATAGATAAGTGGAGGTTGTATTCTCGCCAGTGTACTTCGTTTGCTGCTTTTCGTTTGAGTGGGGTCAATGGTTTTGAGCTTCCACCAGCTTATGGACATGGCGGTGAATGGGGTTATCGTGCTCGTCGTGAAGGCTATCGTGTTGATAATATACCAGCAGTTGGTTCGATTGCCTGGTCTACAGCAGGTGGTTTTGGTCATGTTGCCTGGGTTTCAAATGTAATGGGAGATCAGATTGAGATTGAAGAATATAATTATGGTTATACAGGGGCCTATAATAAACGAGTAGTCAAAGCAAACACTATGACTGGTTTTATCCATTTTAAAGATTTATCAACTAGTTCGAAGAATTTATCAAATAGTTCTATTGCTGCATCAAGTAGTTCCAAGGTGGAGTCAAACAGCTCTTTAAGTGCATCTAGCAATCAGACTGTGACGATTCAGCCTACTTATTCAACGAGAGGAACTCATTATTTTAAGGTAAAATCAGCTGTGAAAAATCAACCTTCCGTTCATGCAGATACGTTGACCTATTATAAACCTGGGGACAGTGTTCATTACGATCAGGTAATTGAAAAAGATGGCTTTAAGTGGTTAAGTTATATTTCATATAGCGGGAATCGTCGTTATATCCAGTTAGAAGGTTCAACTTCATCACAAAGTCAATCAGGAAATAGTGCTAATGCAATTTCAAATAGCACCTCAAATAATGCTCAAAATAATGCTTCTAGTGTTGGTTGGAAGAAGGTGAATGGTAGTTGGTATTATTTCAAATCAAATGGTACTAAAACAACTGGCTGGTTAAAAGATGGCTCTAGTTGGTATTATTTGAAACCATCAGGTGAAATGCAAACAGGTTGGTTAAAAGAAAATGGTTCATGGTATTATCTTGATAGTTCAGGCGCAATGAAAACGGGCTGGTATCAGGTATCTGGTAAATGGTATTATTCATATTCTTCAGGTAAGCTTGCTGTAAACACGACAGTTGATGGCTATAGAGTGAATGCTAATGGTGAATGGATTCAGTAGAAGATAGATTCACTAGTAATAATGTTAATATTAAAAAAGAAAGCTTAAGAAAAGCTTTCTTTTTAGTTTTTTGGATATATAAACACTATATTTCCTAAATATTAACATATTACTTGATTATATTCCAAAAAAGAGTTACAATGTACTTAAATATGATACTCAAAAAGGGGTTCAAAGGATGAATAAAAAGAAAATTATTTTAACTAGCTTAGCAAGTGCTGCTGTTTTGGGAGCGGCTTTTGTTGCCTCTCAACCGTCAGTCGTGAAAGCTGATGACAAACCAACAGCTACTCAACCTACTGGAGAAACTAAGCCTACACCTGCGGCTGAAACTCCAAAAACTGAAGTAGAAAAAGCTAAAGAAGCTGAAAAAGAAGCTAATGCTAAAGTTGATGCAGCGCAAGAAAAAGTAGATACAACAACTACTACAGCAACTAATGCAGCTGCTAAACTTGAAACAGAGAAAAAAGAAGTTGCTGAGGCTGAAACTGCAAAAGTCGAAGCTGAAAAAGCTAAAAAGACTGCTGATGACGAATTAGCTGACGCTAAAGCTAAAGCAGCTGAAGCTGACGCTAAAGCAAAAGAAGAAGCCGCAAAAGAAGAAGCTGCCGCAAAAGAAGAAGCCGAAGCTAAAGTAGCTTTAACTGAAGCTTTGAAACAAATTCCTGATAATGAATTGCTTGACAAAAAAGCAAAAGAAGAATTATTAAAGGCTGTTGAGTCTGGTGAATTAAATGCTTCTGATATTCTTGCTGAGTTAGCAGATGATGCTGAAAAAGCACAAGATACTAATCCAACAATTAAAACAGAAACTCCTGTATCTAAGAACAAGCTTCCTGAAGAGGTGCAAGCGGGAATTGAAGAAGGTGAAGCAGCGGATGCTACTCGTCCTGAATCAGAAAAATTGCAAGACAAAGCTGATGATTTAACTGAAACAATTGAAAACTTAACGGATGATGCTGAGAAATTAAAAGCCGCTGCTGAAAAGAAAGCTGAAACACTCAAAAAACAGGAAGATACTTTAAAAGAGGCAAAAGAGGCTCTTAAATCCGCTAAAGATAATGGGTTTGCTGAAGATATCACAGCACCGTTAGAAAAAGCTGTAAATGCGATTGAAAAAGAACGCGATACTGCCAAATCTGAATTTGATGAAGCTGATGAAAAAGTTCAAGCTGCTACAGCTGAAATTCAAGATTTAACTGAAAAACGTGATAATCTTCTTGAAGAAGTAAAAAAAGCAGAAGCAAAAGAAGCTGCAGAACCAGCTAAACCAGCAGAAGAAACTCCAGAGGAAGAAGCTGAACCAACCGAAGCTGAAAAAGCTGCTAAAGCTAAAGCAGAGGCTGATGCTAAAGTTACTGAATTAGAGAAAAAAGTAGCTGAAGAAGCTAAAAAGGTTGAAGAAGCTACAGTTAAAGCTAAAAAAGAAGCTGCTGATGTAACTGCTGCTGAGACTGCAAAAGCAGAAGCAGACAAAGCTAAAGCTGACGCAGAAGCTGAATTAGCTAAGGCTAAAGAAGAAGCAGCTAAAGCGAAAGCTAAAGTTGAAGAAGAAGTTAAAAAAGAGGAAGAAGCTACACAAGCAGAAGCAGCTAATTTAGAAGCTTTAAAAGGTGCTTTAGAGCAACTTGAAAAAACTGCTGAAGATAAAATCAACAAGGACGATAGCATTAAGCCTGAAGATAAAGCGAAAGCTATCGAAGAAGCAAAAGCTGAAATCGGTAAAGAAGCTTTATTACAAGCGATTGAAGATGGAGTTCTTACAGCTACTCAAGCTATAGATGAATTCCTCAACGATGCCAACACAAAAGATAAAGCTCCTGAAGCTTATAAAACTAAAGAATTAACTGCTGACGAAACTAAAAAAATTGATGAAGCAGCTAAAAAAGAAGATTCTAAACCGATTGTTAAAAAACTTATAGACATTGCTGATGATTTAGCTGAAAAAATTGAACAATTAACTAACGAAGCTGATGAAGATAAAGCTGACGCTGCTGAAAAGGCTAAGGTAGTAGAAGAGAAGAATGCTGCGTTAGATAAACAAAAAGAAACTTTAGAAAAAACTAAAACTGCTCTTGAAACTGCTAAGAAAAACAATGCGGATCAAGCTATCCAAGATGGATTGCAAGATGCTGTAACTAAACTAGAAGCTTCAGTTGCTTCTGCTAAATCAGCTAGTGATGAAGCCAAAACTGATTTCGACGAAGTGAACGAATTGGTTCAAGAGGACGACGATGCAATTACTAGACTAACTGATGATTACAACGCAACTTTAGGTTACATCGAAAACTTAAAAGAAGTTCCTAAGGGTGAAGAACTGAAAGACTTTAGTGGTGGTGTAAATCCTAGTGATGCACCTTCTGACGACGCTAAACAACTTGACGAAGTACCAAGTGCTCTTAATGCTCCTGAATTCAACGGTGGTGTGAATCCTAGTGACTCTCCTTCTGGAGATCATGGCTCTGATTTCAATGGTGGGGTAAATGATGCAACACCTCCTACTGTAGCCGATGCTTCAGAATATAGTGGAGGAGTTAATGCGGCTGATGCTTCTGTAGCTGAGGTAGCTCCGGAATTCAACAGTGGAGTTAATAGTTTAGAAGCAGCAATTAACGAAGTCCCAGCGTATGTAGAAACAGGCGCCCCAGCAATTACTGAAGTCCCAGCGTATGCAGAGACAGGCGCCCCAGCAATTAACGAAGTCCCAGCGTATGCAGAGACAGGCACCCCAGCAATTACTGAAGTTCCAGCGTATGCAGAAGCAGGCACCCCAGCAATTAACGAAGTTCCAGCGT
>ERZ773207.765-NODE-765-length-11665-cov-12.378898_pt1 | contig 11665 bp, 7 predicted proteins | sample MGYA00580997_ERZ773207 | MGnify/ENA primary metagenome ERZ773207 (study PRJEB29015, sample SAMEA2738170) | human oral metagenome | biome: human oral; feature: human-associated habitat; material: saliva | place: China | collected 2239 ... | reverse complement strand
AAGCTCACGGGGTGCGTATTGTTATTGCTACCTGCACCGTTGATTATTCCGGTCGACTGAGCGCCCACCTGGACCCTGCTAAGCGCGTCATCATGCTCAAGGGTGACGGCTCTGTGCTCATTCACTCCGAGGGAGGTTCGTACAAGCCTCTTAACTGGATGACGGCTCCGTGCACACTTTCCTTCGGTGAGCCGGAGGAGGGCGAGGAAGGCGTGGAGCAGGTGTGGACGGTTCAGGCCGACAAGACGGATGACAAGCTAGTCATTCGCATCCACGACGTCATTGCTGACGTCACGGAGGACCTGGGAGTGGACCCCGGCCTCGTGAAGGACGGCGTGGAGGCTCACCTGCAGGAGCTCCTCGCCGAGCAGGTTCCTCAGATTCTGGGTGAGGGGTGGGAGCTGGTGCGCCGGGAGTACCCTACACCGGTGGGTCCCGTTGACCTGATGGTGCGTGACGCGGATGGAGCGTACGTGGCGATTGAAGTGAAGCGCCGCGGTGGTATCGATGGCGTCGAGCAGTTGACCCGTTACCTGTCTCTTCTCGGTCGAGATGCCCTCCTCGGTGACGTCACGGGGATTTTTGCGGCACAGGAGATTACGAAGCAGGCTCGCACGCTCGCTGAGGATCGCGGTATTCGCTGCGTGGTCCTGGATTACGACGCGATGCGCGGCTTTGACGACCCCGAGTCGCGTCTGTTCTGATGCCCGCTGACCTGCATGCGAGCTTGTCGCGCATCGTTTCCCAGGGGTTGGTGAGTGCGACCTGTGCGCACACCCCGGTGGAGGCGGTCGAGTCTTTGCTCGCGCTTCAAGGCCAATTGGTGAGTGCCATTCCCTGGGCGATTGGGGTTCGCTGCCCGGATGTGTCTCGCGCCCAGGTTGAGGAGTCGTTTGCGCGCGGCGAGTTGGTTCGTTCCTGGCCGATGCGCGGTACGGTGCACGTCACGAGTGCTCGAGACCACCACTGGCTGCGACGTGTGCTGCGCCATCGTCGTGGGTCGTGGGAGCGTAGGGCGATCGAGCTGGGCCTCGTCGACGCGGTCGTTGAACGGGCGGCGGCTGCCTCGTATGCCGTGCTGGATAACGCGCCGCAGGGCGTGAGTCGCGCGGAGCTGATCGAGGCGTGGCAGAGCGCTGGGATCGAGGTAATTTCTTCAGCCTCCTCCGAGGCTGGCCTGCGACGCCGTCATCTCATGATGCGCCTGCACCTCGATGGTTTTCTCACCTCGGGTCCAGTGCGGGCGGGGGAGCATCTGTTGATCGACGCGCGTTCGCTCCCGCAGACTCCCGGCGTTGCGAAGGGGGAAGCTGGGCACGAGGAAGCGCTGGCTCTGCTTGCGGCGCGTTACGCGTGGGGGCATGGCCCCATCGATGCGGCCGACCTGGCCAGGTGGACCGGGCTGACACTCACCGAGGCGCGGCGTGCGTTAGGGGGTGCCCTCGAGGTAGCAGAAACGGCGGGGATGAGGTTGTCGAGACGCAGCGATGCGGTTGCTCGCGCCGACCTGGAGGACCTGGTGGCGTCAGGCAGGGACGAGGCCAGGGGAACTTTTGCGCTGCCAGCTTTCGATGAGTTGCATGTGGGGTACAGGGATCGAACCTGTCTGACGGACGAGGCCGGGGAGAGACTCATCTGTCCGGCGAAGAATGGTATGTTCCGTCCTATCGTGGTGTCGGGTGGACGTGTTGTCGCGGTGCGCGCGCCGGGTGGAATTCTTTCGTTCGCAGACGGGGGAGAGGCGCATGCGCAGGAGGCACGTGCGCTCATGAAGGACTGGGAGAATTGGATGTCGAAGTGAGAGCGCTTGAGTGTCAGGTGTGCCACAATGAAGATCATGACTGATTCTGTGCTACGAGGCCGCCTGGTCCTCGAAAACTCCATTGTTGATGACGGAGTTATCGAGATTGACGGCTCGACTATTACTCGTGCCTGCCCCGTATCCGACTATGACGGTGAGCTTCCCGAGGCCACCGATTCGACATTCCTGCCCGGTCTCGTCGATGTGCACTGCCACGGCGGTGGTGGCGAGTCCTTCCCGAACGCGGAGACAGCCGAGGCAGCGCTCGTCGCTGTCAAGGAACACCGCCGCCATGGCACAACGACCCTCGTTGCCTCGTGCGTGACTGCGTCTGCCGACGTGTTGCGCGCCCGTGCCAAGACGCTCGCTCAGCTCGCCGCCGCTGGCGAGATCGCCGGCATCCACTTCGAGGGTCCCTTCGTCTCCCATGAACGCTGCGGTGCTCAGGACCCGACATACATCATCGATCCTGACGCGGATCTGACCCGCACTCTTCTGGAGGACTGCCAGGGGTACGCCCTGTCGATGACCCTTGCCCCCGAGAAACCGAACGCCTATGGGTCCGGCTCCGTTGCCGAAGCGCTCATTGATGGGGGAGCGCTGCCCTCGTGGGGACACACCGACTCCAATTCGACGAAGGCACGCGAGGCGCTGGCCTACTCGCGCGAGCGCTTCGCTCAGGTGCAGACTAAGCGCGGACCCCGCGCGACGATCACGCACCTCTTTAACGGCATGCGCCCGCTGCACCACCGCGACACTGGCCCCATTGCCGAGTTCCTCTCGGACGCGGCGCGGGGAGGTGCTGTCGCCGAGCTGATCTGCGACTCGATCCACGTTGATCCAACGCTCGTGCGAGATGTCTACGAAATGGTGGGCCGCGATCACGTCGTCTTTATTACCGACGCGATGGCGGCGGCCGGTATGGCTGACGGCGCGTACACGCTGGGTCCGCAGGATGTCGTCGTCAAGGACGGGGTTGCCCGCCTGGCGCAGGGCAATGCGATTGCAGGCGGCACCGCTCACCTCCTGGACTGCGTCCGCGTGGCCGTGACGAAGGGCGGTATCCCGCTCGTGGACGCGGTCTACATGGCGTCGGCGCAGGGGGCCGCTATCCTGGGCGATGACACCGTGGGCACGCTTTCACCCGGAAAGAAAGCTGACATTGTCGAGGTCGACAAGGAGCTGAACGTGCGCCGTGTGTTCCGTCGTGGCACTGTGGTTGCGTGAGAGGTAAACGAAGCAAGAAACGGCCGTGGGGCGAGGTGCGTCCACTCCAGATGGACCGCCTCGCTTCCGTGCCACGCACGGAGCGAGGCTCGGACGGAGACGACTATCAGGTTCGCCGTCTGCCGAGTGCGGCCAAGGAATACACCTGCCCCGCGTGCCTGTGTCCCATCCCGAGGGGAACGCCGCATGTTGTGGCGTGGCCCGAGGAAGCCCCCTTCGGTCTGCCGCAGGGTGTTGAGGGCCGTCGGCATTGGCACTCCGAATGCTGGCGGCGTGGGCTTCGACCCCTGTGAAATGAAATGTGATGTATCACTGCCTCGCCTGCGAATGCGCCTGTTCACTGGGTTTGCACGTAAAGTGGGGGCTGAAGAATGCCCGCAGTGTGGGCGTTGGATCTGAGGAGCTACCGTGGAACTCTTAAAGCGATACGTGGCGGCATCGTCGATGGGCGCTGTCGCACTCGTATGCATCCTAATTGGGCTGCTCGGCGTGACCGTGCTACGGCCGCCGTCGCAGCAGGTCTCGACGGTGGAATCCGCGACGGACCTGATCATGACGCGTGACAATGTGTTGTCGATCGTCAAGGATGACGTCACGGTGACCGCCACGTCGAAGTCGGGTGCCCCCGTCACGCTCGTGATCGGCACCTCGCAGGACGCGAAGGGCTGGATCGGCAATGCAGCCTTCACCGAGGTCATCGGCGTCGAGGCTGATCGCACCAAGCTGAAGGCAGAATCGCATGCCGCGAACGGAACCGGCATGGTGAACCCGAACGCTCAGAATGCCGTGCAGTCCGGTGCACAGCCCCTTGATGACCCGACCTCAGCGCAGCTGACGGATCAGCTAGCGAAGTCCCCCATGTGGTTCAAACAGGAGAGCGGCACGGGTAGTGTCTCCCTTGATCTCGAAAACGTCCCCAGCGGGCGGTCGGCTGTCGCCGCCTCCGCGGGTGGCCCCGGTGACCTGACGTTCACGCTGACGTGGCAGGTCGAGCAGGTGAACATGCTAGCGATCATTGCATTCCTGGCAGCTGCGTTCTTCGCCCTCCTGGCCTTTGCTCTCTTCCTGACGCGCTGGCAGCTGCTGCGCCTGCGTAAGATCCGCGCCCAGCGCATTGAGGAGCGCCGCAAGGCCGACTCCCTGGACACCTCCACGATCAACGCGGCCGAGGTGGCTGAGATGGTTGCCGCCGCCCGCGAGTCCGGTTCCCGCGCTGCCCACGCCCCCGCTGTCTCGGAGCCCCCGGTCGCGCCGCCCCCCGCTGCGGAACCCGCCGTCGATGAGACCGCCGCAGACGAACCCGTCGTCGCTGACGATGACGATGACGAGGCTGTGGCATACATGTTCGAGGATGCTCAGTCCGAGGAGATCGAGGATAGTACCCAGAAACAGGCTGCTCCAGCGTGGGGCGCTGCCGCCTTCGTGTCTTCAACCGGCCAAGCCCCTGCCTCGGATAGGACACGCGACGAACTGTCCGCTCGGGACGCCGCAGTCCGTGAACCTCTTCCGCTACGCTCGACGAGGGATAAGTCCATCGTCCGCGCGTCCATTGTTGGTGTCCCCGCCCCGGATATCAGCGCCCTGTCCGCACCCGATTATGCGCCGGATCCGATGATGGACACGTTCGAGCGCCGCGGCCGACACGGTCTCAACGCCGGCCCCTTCGACGTGGATCCCCCGGAGCGTGCGACGACGGATACCGGCGTCATCGACCTGTCGGGCATCCGCGGAGGCCGCAACCTGCCCTCGCGGCGCGCTCTGCGTGAGGCGCGCAACAACGGTGAAGAGGTTATCGTCGTGGACGGCCAGGAATTCAACACGGGTCTGATTCCGGTCACGCGCCCGCGTACCACCGAGGTGCAGGCCCCCCCGCCTGCACCCACGTCCGCTCCTGACGATGACGCGTCGGCGACCGGAGGCTGGACCTCGATTATGTCCGGCTGGCTCGAGGACCGTCAGGGAGAACAGTGATGAAACGACGGACCCTCGCGGCTGCCACCGCCGCCCTGCTCATCACCTCTGCGCTCGGCATGAGCGCCTGCTCGAGTGAGCTTGTCGCCCAGTCGGGCAGTAGCTCCGCGCAGAGCGCCGCGAACCTGGACCACGAGCGCATTTCGTCCGTGCTCGAGACGGTTGGTGGAGTCATGGCGACGGCTGACGCTTCGCTGAACGCTGCCGACCTCGGCGATCAGGTGACCAAGGGTGCCCTGGAGATGCGTACCGCCCAGTACGCGCTGGCGAACGCGAACAGCCAGGCGTTGCCGCCTCTGGACTTCGAACCGACGTCGCTGGCCATCACGAACTCGGATTCGTGGCCGCGCGCGATTTTTAACATCTCTGATACGTCCTCGACGACGCTGCCCGTCCTTGAGGTCTACGTGCAGGACTCTGCGCGTTCGGACTACAAGCTCACGAACTATGCGCGCCTGCTCGGCGGCACGCATCTGACCCTGCCGTCCGTCGGTACTGGATCAGCATACGTCACCGGAGACTCGCAGGGCTTCACGGTTACCCCCGACACCGCTCTCGCGCAGTACATCACGATGCTGAACTCCGGCACCCAGGATACGACGCAGTTCGTGGCCGACGACTTCACCAAGCAGACGCTGCAGCAGGTGAGCGACCTAAATTCGTCGGTGAGCAGCGCCGGATCCGTGACCATGGCGGCCAGCGCGACGAGCTACCCGGTCTCGGGCCTGGTCCTGCAGGATGGCTCGGCTCTGGTCGCAGCGAACGTCAAGTACACGCTGACCTATCAGCGTACGGTTGCCGGTTCGACGATGAACCTCGCCGGGAATACCGCCGCGCTCAGTCCCAGCGGGACGAAGGTGGAAGGTACCGCAACCGCCGACTGCATCGCGACGATCATTATGCGTATCCCCTCGCAGAAGGCGGGCGGAAACGTGCAGATCGTCGGTGGCGAGCGAGCGATCACCAAGGTCGCGCTGGATCCGTCCAACAGTCCGGGCTGAGTTTCACCCATAGCGCACACGTCGTCCCCACGCCGATTGGCGTGGGGACGACGCTTATCATCGTTTGAGGATAGCTACGCGTTCTCGAGAGGACCACTATGAACACGCCTGACCCCCGCATTGATGCCCCTGAAGCGATCGTGATTCCCGCTGATTCACACGGGGCCGTTGACCTGTCGGCACGCGCGAGCGCGCCCGCAGCCGAGGACGCGGCCGCGCCCTCGGGGGAGGGGCTGCACATCCCGCTGATTACCACGACGGATGAGGAGAACTTCCAGGACGTCATGTCCACCTCCCAGGCCGTGCCGGTCATCATGGTCATGTGGTCGCCGCGCTCGCTCGAATCGAAGCCCGCGCTGGCCATGCTTGAGGAGATCACGCGCGAGCATGCGGGTGCCTTCCAGCTCGTCGAGGTGGATATCGACAAGGCTCCTGCCATTGCCCAGGCCTTCCAGATCCAGACCGTTCCCACGGTCGTTGCTCTCGTCGGCGGTCGCCCGGTGCCGCTCTTTCAGGGTGGCGCGTCCAAGGAGCAGGTCCTTCCGGTCGTCTCTCAGCTGCTCGAGGCCTCGGCGCAGATGGGTATCACCGCGCGCATCGCGGTTGCAGCTGAGGACACCGCCGCGCCCATTCCCCCCGAGCATGAGGCACCGCTGGCCGCGGAGGAGGCCGGCAACCTCGATGAGGCGATCACCCTGTGGGAGCGCGTCGTCGAGCTGAACCCGCGCGACGAGGACGCGAAGTCTCACCTGTCCCGCGTGCGTTTCGCCGCGCGTGCCTACGGTGAGCAGAACGCTGACGACCCGGCCTCTCGTGCCGACGCACTTTTCGCGGCAGGTGACGCAGCCGGAGCCTTCGATGTGCTCCTCGAACTCCTTGCCGCCACTACCGACGCCGAGGAACGCGACGCGTTGCGCCTGCGGCTGCTTGACCTCTTCCGTGTCGCAGGCTCGTCCCCCGAGGTTTCCAAGGCGCGTACGCGCCTGGCGATGCTCCTCATGTGATATCGTCATGCCAACGCACAGTTGCGGAAAGGGGCCGTCATCATGGCATCATGGATCATTGTCGCAGTTGTGTTCGTCTTGGTCGTCGTGTGGTACGGATGGCATTCCACGCACAACGAACTGACAAAGAAGATCGACCGAGAGTCCGATCCGGAGATCAGAAGCGAACTCATTAAGCTACAGGGGCAGATAGACCGGGGGAGGGCAGGCTTCTAAACGCCGTCCGCGCGTACGCGCCTGGCGATGCTCCTCATGTGATATCGACGTGCGCCTGAGAGACGCGCACCTAGCACGCAACGGACGAGGCCGGAGCAGGAATCCCTGCCCCGGCCTCGTCCGTGTCTCGAGGAATGCTCGGTCAGCGCGCCTGGGAGGCGGGCACCAGCCACAGGGCACCCAGCGGCGGCACGCGCAGCGACGCGGAGACCGGGCGACCGTTCCACGGGGTGTCCTCCGCGATGATCGTGCCGACATTGACCACGCCGGAGCCACCGAACTCCTCGGCGTCCGTGTTCAGGATCTCGACCCACTCGCCGCCGAACGGCAGGCCCACGCGGTAGCCCTCGTGCGGGTTGCCAGCGAAGTTCGAGACGCCCACGACGACCTCACGGTTGCCGTCAGCGTCAGTACCCTTACGCAGGTAGGAGATCAGGTTGTGATCACCGTCTGAGGCATCGATCCACTCGAAGCCCGTGTAGTCGTCGTCCCACATGGCGGGGGAATTCGCGTAAATCTTGTTGAGGCGCTCCACCAGCGCAGCGACACCGGCGTGGCCCTCCTGGTCCAGCAGCCACCAATCGAGGGAGTAGGACTCGTTCCACTCCTGCTCCTGGCCGATCTCCTGGCCCATGAAGAGGAGCTGCTTGCCGGGGTGACTCCACTGGTAGGCATACAGGGAACGCAGACCAGCCAGACGCTGCCACTTGTCGCCGGGCATCTTCGAAATCAGCGAACCCTTACCGTGCACGACCTCGTCGTGTGACAGCGGGAGCACGTAGTTCTCGGAGAAGGCGTACACCAGAGAGAAGGTAAGCTCGCCGTGGTGCCAGCGGCGGTTGACCGGATCCTCGCTGAGGTAGCGCAGGGTGTCGTTCATCCAGCCCATATTCCACTTCATGCCGTAGCCGAGGCCACCGCCGGACGTCGGGGCAGTCACGCCGGGCCACGCTGTGGACTCCTCGGCGATCATGATGATGCCGGGGTGACGACGATACGCGGTCGCGTTCGCTTCCTGGATGAAGTCGATGGCCTCCAGGTTCTCGCGGCCACCGTACTGGTTGGGACGCCACTGGCCGTCCTTGCGCGAGTAATCCAGGTACAGCATCGAGGCCACAGCGTCAACGCGCAGGCCGTCGACGTGGAAGTCCTCGAGCCAGTACAGGGCGTTGGCGACCAGGAAGTTGCGCACCTCGCGGCGGCCGAAGTTGAAGACGTAGGTGCCCCAGTCGGGGTGTTCGCCGCGCAGCGGGTCCGGATCCTCGTACAGCGGGGTGCCATCGAAGCGCGCCAGGGCGAAATCATCCTTCGGGAAGTGGGCGGGCACCCAGTCCAGGATGACGCCGATGCCCGCGCGGTGGAAGGCATCCACCAGGTAACGGAAATCATCCGGCGTGCCGTAGCGTGAGGTGGGAGCGTAGTAGGAGGTCACCTGGTAGCCCCAGGAACCACCGAAGGGGTGCTCAGCCAGCGGCATGAACTCCACGTGCGTGAAGCCCATCTGCTTGACGTAGGGGACCAGCTCGTCGGCCAGCTCGCGATAGCCCAGGCCCTGACGCCACGAACCCGCGTGGACCTCGTAGATGGACATGGGGCCGGCGTGGGGGTTGCGGTCCTTGCGGGTAGACATCCACTCGTCGTCGGTCCACTCGTGGAAGTAGTCGGTGACGACCGAGGCCGTGGCCGGGGGAATCTCCGTGGCGCGAGCCAGCGGGTCGGCCTTCTGGAACCAGTTGCCGCCGGGACCCTGGATCTCGAACTTGTAGCGCATGCCGACGCCGACGCCAGGGACGAAAATCTCCCAGATGCCGGAGGAACCCAGCGACCGCATGGAGGTAGCCACGCCGTCCCAGAAGTTGAACTCGCCGACGACACGCACGGCGCGCGCGTTGGGGGCCCACACGGCGAAGGCGGTACCGGTGGTTTCGCCCAGCTCGTCAGTGTAGGTCTTCACATGGGCACCGAGGACGTGCCACAGATTCTCATGACGGCCCTCAGAGATGAGGTAGGTGTCCATCTCGCCCAGGGTCGGCAGGTAACGGTAGGGGTCGTCGCGAACGGTGGTGTTATCGCCGTAGGTGACGGACACGCGGTAAGGGGGGATCTCCTTGCCGGGCAGAACCGCGACCCAAATGCCACCACGCTCATGGGTGGCAGCGTAAGCGCCGGTCGGTGTGATGATGTCGACCGCGTCGGCCAGGCGAGCCATGGTGCGGACGGTGACACCAGCCTCGCTCAGATGAGCGCCGAGCACAGAGTGCGGCGAATAGTAAGAGCCTGAGGCAACGGCGTCGAGAATGTCGTCATTGACCTGAATCGGCGTTAGTTCGCAGCTCATGGATTGTCCTTACTCCAGATGGTGTGAACTGCTCAGTTCACTGTCGTGTTTATAGTCTATCGTTTGCCCAGCAAAAATGGGAGCCGGGTCTCATTCAGGTGGTCGATTTTGACGGGGTACTCCCGCTCGGTGTAGGTGGGTGGCCACACCGAGCGGGAGCAGCGACGTTAGGCCTGCGACCAGGGCGAGGAATGGGCGGGTTCGACCTTGAAGACGTGGCCAAGGCGCGTCACGGGGGATAGCTCCACCCAGTTAGACGAACCCCACACGTAGGAGTGCCCATCGAGTTCGTCGACGACGGTGATGTGGCCGCCTGGCGTGGCCAGGCCCATCTCCGCCAGGTCCAGGTAGACCGCGCCGTCGACGCCTTCGTGCGGATCCAGCGAGATCACGCAGATGACGGTATCCGGGTTGCCGTCTTCAGTGAACTTGCCGGGTACCTGACGCGAGAACGCGATGAGGCGATCCGAGGAGGTCGGGTGGATGCGGATCTGGTGCAGCTGACGCAGCGCCGGGTGCTTGGCGCGCGCAGCGTTGAGCAGCGTGAACAAGCGAGAGATACCGATCGCGTCAGCGTCCTCCCAGTGACGCGGGCGGTACTCGTACTTCTCGTTGTCGTTGGGTTCCTGGAAGGTGCCACGCGGTTCATTTTCGACGAACTCGTAGCCCGAGTAAATGCCCCACGTCGGCGCACCCAGCGCAGCGAGCATGGCGCGGATCGCGAAGATCGCAGTGCCGCCGTCCCACATCTGCGGGGTGAGGATATCGTGCGTGGTCGGCCAGAAGGCGGGACGCATGAGGTGCGCGGTCTCCTGGGAGATCTGCACCAGGTACTCTTCGATCTCCTGCTTGTACGTTCTCCACGCGAAGTAGGTGTAGGACTGGTCGAAGCCGATTGCGCCAAGGGTGCGCATCATGGCGGGACGCGTGAAGGCCTCGGCCAGAAAGAGCGTGCCCGGGTACTGCGCCTTAATGTCGGCGAGCAGGCGCTCCCAGAAGGGGATCGGCTTCGTGTGCGGGTTGTCGACACGGAAGATCGTCACGCCGTGGTTGATCCACAGTTCGATGACGTCACGCACCGCCTGGTAGATGCCCTCCGGGTCGTTGTCGAAGTTCAGCGGATAGATGTCCTGATACTTCTTCGGAGGGTTCTCCGCGTATGCGATCGTGCCGTCGGCGCGCGTCGTGAACCACTCGGGGTGCTCGGTGACCCACGGGTGGTCGGGGGAGCACTGGAGGGCCAGGTCGAGCGCCACCTCCATGCCCAGGCCTCGGGCGCGTTCGACGAAACGGTCGAAGTCATCGAAGGTACCCAGGTCCGGGTGGATGGCGTCGTGTCCTCCCTCGGGCGCGCCGATCCCATAGGGGGAACCCGGGTCACCGGGGGCTGCGATCAGGGAGTTGTTCTTGCCCTTACGGAACGTCGTGCCAATCGGGTGGATCGGCGTCAGGTAGACGACGTTGAAGCCCATGTTGGCGATGCGCGGCAGGTCCTCGGCGGCATTCGCAAGTGTGCCGGACACCCAGGATCCGTCGGGGTTCTGGTAGGCACCCGCCGAGCGCGGGAAGATCTCGTACCATGCGCCGGCCAGGGCCTTGGTGCGGGCCACGTCGAGCGGGTAGACGCGCGACGAATCAAGCAGATCGCGCAGCGGGTGGTCGCGGAAAATCAGGCGGATGCGCGAAGAGATACCGGCGGACAGGCGCTGCTGGGGGGAATGCGAGCTGTCGCGCAGGCGACGTGCGGCGTCATGCAGGGCCTCGATGTCAGCATCCGACGGGGGACGCTGGCTCGCGTTGTGGAAGGCCTTGCCGGCGGCCGCACGCTCCATGAGGCGCGCGCCCTCCTCCAGCATCAGCTCGACGTCGACACCGGCACCGACCTTGACGGCTGCGTCGTGACGCCAGGTGGCGTAGGGGTCCGACCAGGAATCCACGCGGAACGACCATGCGCCGGGAGCGTCGGGGGCTACCCAGGCCTCGTAACGGTCCAGGCCGGGGGCAATGTCGACCATGCGGGTACGGGAGTATTCACCTCCGTCCGGGCGTAGAAGGACGGCCTCGGCGGCGAATGCGTCGTGTCCTTCGCGGAACACGGTCGCACGAA
>ERZ773207.762-NODE-762-length-11682-cov-4.013159_pt1 | contig 11682 bp, 10 predicted proteins | sample MGYA00580997_ERZ773207 | MGnify/ENA primary metagenome ERZ773207 (study PRJEB29015, sample SAMEA2738170) | human oral metagenome | biome: human oral; feature: human-associated habitat; material: saliva | place: China | collected 2239 ... | reverse complement strand
TATTATATCACTTTATAGTATAGTTTTCAGTTGAAATATACTCCTTATTAGCGAAGGGCAAATCATTTCTTTACTTCAATAATATTATTATTTTAAAAATGTATGATATAATGTTAAGTATTATAAAAATAAATTAAATTAAGGAGAAACTATGCAAGTTTTTATCGCACAATTTGGTAATTATGCACCATTAATATTTTTATTACTAGCATCTATTCTCCCTATTTTTTTATTTCCACCCGGAATATTTTCAATTATAGGTGGTTATTTATTCGGCTTTAAACTCGGAGCTATCTTAACTATTACTGCAGCAATTATATATACTAATATAATGTTTCTTATTTCAAGATACTTCGCGAGAGATTATATCGAAAAATTTCTAGTACGAAAATTATCATTAAAAGAGTTTAATAGAATTTTTGGTATTAAAGAGAATAAGCTAGCTGTATTTTTAATAATATTTAGACTGATTCCTATTTTACCTAATAGCGTTGTTAGTTATTCATATGGGTTTACTAGAATTTCATTTAAAAATTATTTTATAGCTAATCTTATTGGGCTTATTCCAGGACGACTAATCTGGCTAAATTTTGGCTCTACACTTAATAATATTTGGAGTTTAGAGTTTCTACATGCTCTTCTACTAGTACTACTATTTATAGGTGTTGGATTTTTCGTTACAAAAAAAATGGATTAAAATAGTAAAAATGCTAAGCAATTTATACTTGCTTAGCCTTCTTCATAATATATTTTAATTCCGGAAATTTTAAGACCTCATCTATCTTAAACCCTAACTTTTCATACATATTCATTACATACTTATTAGAGGCAAAAACTGTTAAAGTTACACTCTCAATATTTTTATCGCTAAATAAAAACTTCAAAAACTCTTTCAGCGCTACTTTTCCAAATCCTTGTCCTGTTTTTTGAGGATTTACTATAAATCTACCTATATGAGCATTATTATTTTTAAATCGGATAATTTGTATTATACCTATAAACTCTTCTTTATTAAAAATTGAAAATACATTATCCATTTTTTGTATCTTATCTATATCTAATGGATAGGAGATTCTAGTTCCCATCCATTGTTTTTGGAATCTCTCTCCTTTTTCATTTGACCAGTCGCATAATAATAAAGAATTATTTATATTTATCCCATTTTCTAATCTAATATCCATATCTACACCTTCACAAATACTATTACTTACTCTCCATCGCATTCTTTACAGAATTATTCAAGATAAATTTCTAAAAAACTGTATCTTTTATTCACTCAATATTTCTTACATTATTCATAATTCTATAAGTACGCCTGCAATAATGAGCAATAGATTTATTTTTTAATATTATATAACATCTATATTAATTTTTCTTCTCTACTAAATACTTTTTCTCTTGTCTTAATACACTTAAATTATATCACAAAATGATAGAAATTATATCCTTTACAATTAAGCATTCTCATTATAAAATTAAATGTATATTATAAAATGTGGAGCTTATTATGAATTGTAAAATAAAATTTGAAAAATATTTAAATGAAAAAAATTTAATAGATAAACATAATATTTTAGAGCTTTTTGATAAATTAGATTTAGAAACACTAGCCGACAAACTACTTACCATTGATGAAGATAACGCCGTTAACTTTGCTATTGAATGTGTATGCGAAGAACTACTTATTGCATCATCTTATAAAATCGAGCGTACTGGTATGAAACTAGGACTCCATAGAATGGAGCGTATCCTTGAACTTTTCGACCATCCTGAAAAAGATCTTAAAGTTATCCATGTAGCTGGAACTAATGGTAAAGGTTCAACTAGCTCTTATATAAAAGACGTACTAAAAACAAAATATCGAGTTGGTTTCTATTCAAGCCCTGGAATGCTTAGTTTTAATGATAGAATTCGTGTTAATGATGAGTTTATTTCTTATAAAGAGGTATACAGATTATTTAAACTAGTACGAGAGACTTATGATAAAAACAATCCTGATCCTAGCGATAAACTGTCATTTTTTGAAATTATCACAGGTGTAGCTCTGTTGTTCTTTAGAGACCAAAAAACAGATTTTGTTATTATGGAAGTTGGGCTTGGTGGGCGTTATGATGGAACGAATATCTTTAAAAATAAAGAACTATCAATTATTACAAAGATTGGTTTAGATCATACTGCTATTTTGGGAGATAGTCTTGAGAAAATCGCTTATGAAAAAGGTGGAATTATCCAAGAAAATGACCATGTCCTTATGTATCCAGCAAAAGATAGTGTAGTCAATGTAATTAAAGATATCTGCGAAGAAAAACATGCAACACTTAATATTTTAGATACTAATGACATTGAAATTAAAGAAGTAAATGCTCGAGGGAATGTCTTTAAATTTAAAAATGAAACTTACTCAACAAAAATGGTAGGTGAACATCAAGTTTACAATGCATCTTTAGCGTTAAGCGCCCTATTCAACTTATGTGAACGTGGAATAATAGACTTAGATGACTCTATAATAAAAGAAGCTCTAGCCGACTCAGTCTGGATTGGACGTTTAGAATGGATAAGAGAAAATATCTTATTAGATGGAGCTCATAATAACGATGGTATTGATAGCTTAGTCGCATATCTTAATAAACAACAATTCTCAAAATTAACTATATTATTAGGTATTCTCGAAGATAAGGATTATAAGGATATGGTTGAAAAATTAAAGACTATCCCAGCTAAGTTCTCAGCAACAAAAGTACCTATAGAAATCAAAGAATCAAACTTAGATAATCTAATAGCAAGTTTTGGTGATACACATGTTACAAAACATGAAAACTATGAAGCTGCATTAACTAGTATAATACCTAACCTAGAAAACGATGAGATTTTCCTAATTACAGGATCACTGTACTTAATTTCAGCAGTTAGAAAAGAAATACTTGAGAAATATTAACATAAAAAGAACCGATAACTTGATATCGGTTCTCTTTATTTTACTTATAGTTTTTTTCAAAATGGGCTATTGCTGCCGCAAAATCTTCAACTACATGAGTAGCCTTATCTTTTACATACTCTGGAGCACGATTCATACAGTACGATATATCAGCACTTCCAAACATATCCACGTCATTTCCTGAGTCTCCTAAAGCAATAACACGATTATACCCTGATTTAATCGCCTCTATTCCACTTGCTTTAGAAATATTTTTTGCTGTTATTTCCATACGAGTTGAACCAGATTTGAAGATTTCTACTTCTGGAAATTTCTCCTTCATATCTGTGTAGAATCTTTCTAAATCTTCAGCTTTTGGACGAACATTTATTTTGTAAATTGTTTTTCCTTCTAGATAAGGGAATGGATCTTCTTTGCAAACAAGCTCCATATTCCAAAGTCTCTCTACTTTTTCATGTTGAAAATTCCCTATACGTTGATTTCCGTCTAAAGTATCAAAAATCAATTCAGCATTTTTTAAGTATTCAAAAATATACCCTACCACATTTTCTGGAATGTGTTTCTCGAATAATACTTTATCTTTTTGTGTTACTACTGCTCCATTAAAACCTATCATATGTGTAATATCTAAATTATTTTGATCTTCCACATACTCTATTTCAGTAATAGATCTTCCTGTTGCAACTGAGAAATCACCATATTTTTTTGCGATATGATACGCTCTTAAATCATCTTCTGCTACTGACACAGAATTTTTAACGAATGTACCATCTAAGTCTGTAACAAATAGATCTTTCATAAGAATTACTCCTCCATACCAAGCATATCTTGGATTTCCATTTTTAATACGTTAGCATGAGCTCCGTAAATAGATTGCATTTGCATATCACTTTCTGCGAATCCCATAGCTCCTAATTTTTTAGTAATTGTTTCTTGGTCAACTAAGCTCTTATCTTTAACATTTATTCTAAGTCTAGTTATACACGCATCAACAGCTTCAATATTATCTGGACCACCGTGAGCTTTAACTAGAGCTACCGCTTGTTTATGTATACCTTCTTGTGTTTTAGGAATAGTTTCCATAACTTCATCAGTTACTACTTCTTCTTTTGTATCTTTTTTAGTTTCTTTACCTATAGTTGCAATTTCAACTCCATATTTAGCACGAGCTTCGTTTTTATTAGATAAACGAACTTCATCACTGTCTTCACGACCAGGTGTTTTAAGGTCAAATTTAACAATCATAAATCTGAATACAACATAGTAAATAAAGAAGTAAACTATACCTACAAGTGGTACTAACCACCATTTTGTTTTTGGCCCTTGAAGAACACCGTAGATAACCCAGTTAATGAATCCGTGTCCTGTTGGAGTAGCAACCCCAGCACCTAACATGTGCATTACGAATAAGGCTGAACCGGCTAAGAATGCGTGCACGATGTAAAGGATTGGTGCTACGAATAAGAATGTAAATTCGATTGGCTCAGTGATACCTGTTAAGAATGAAGTACCAGCTGCAGCGAATAATAACGAACCTACAACCTTACGTTTTTTCTCATCTGCTGTTTTGTACATTGCGTAAGCTGCACCAGAAAGACCGAACATGAAGTAAACGAATTTACCACCATTGAAACGAGTGATATTTGGATCGACATGTTTGATAGTTGGATCAGCAAGTGATGCTAAGTAAGCATTAATTGTACCAACAACACGTTTTCCTCCGATTTCCCAAGCTCCACCTAATTCTGTAGTACGAACTGGCCAGTTTAGACCGTGGTGAAGACCGAACGGAAGTAAAGCACGCTCTAGTAAACCATATAAGAACGTTCCAATTGGACCTGATTTAAGAATAAATACTGAAAGTACACTAATACCTTTTTGGATTGGAGGCCAAACGAAGAATAATCCACTTGCTACAGCCGCCATAACTACCATAGTTGCTATCGGTACAAAACGTGGTCCACTGAAGAATCCAACTACTGTTGGAAGTTGTACTTTAACTGCCCACATATGAACGAAATAAACTACAATCCCTACTATGATACCACCGAATACACTAAGATCCATAGTTTGAATACCTAAAACTTTAGTCTGCATGGCATTAGATAATGCTAATTTTGCATCATTACCTGACATCTTAGATGTATCAACTAGTTTTCCACTGAATTTTAATAGGAAGTTTAGTATGTAATGTAATACCATAAAACCTAATAAACCTGATAGAGCTGCTGAACCTTTTTCACGTTTAGCTAGTCCTACCGCTACACCTACCGCAAAAATTATAGGAAGATTATCAAAAGCTGTATCTCCTAATGCGATAAAGAATTTCATAATAAACTGCACTACTGAATTATTTAATGCAGGAAACATTTTTAAAGTATTGCTGTTTGTAAAAGCAGTCCCAATACCTTTAATAATACCTGCACCCGGAAGTACAGATACTGGTAATAAGAACGAACGGCCGAATTGCTCGAAAGCAGAAACGAATTTATTTTTTTTTCTTGCCATTACCTTTCTCCTTCTATATTTTAATTTTACTATATTATAACAGAAGTAAATTTATTTTTTCTAATACTGCTGAAAAATTCCTTAAATTGTAACTTTTTACTATTTAAGTAATTTTTTACTAATCTTTAAAAACCACTTGTATAATCACTTTCTTTTTAGTTTATTTTATGTTATTATACAATAAATTGCTTATTCAAAATAAAATTTTTGGTAAATTTTACTCTATGAGGTGTGACATGTTTTTCGAAAATCTAAAAGAAAACTACGATAAATTATCTATATCAGAACAGCAAGTAATAGATTTCCTAATGAAGCAACCTGCAGTTGAATCAACGACACTAAAAAAAATTAAGCAAGAGGTATTAGTATCCTCTTCTACGGTAATTAGAGCTTGTAAAAAATTAGGTTATAATACGTTCAACGATTTGCGTTATGATATTAGGTTAAGTAAAGAATTAGAAAAAAGTAAAGAGTCGTCTTTAACATCTAATTTTAACCAGTTAAAAGATCAGCTAACTATAGAATTCAGCCGTACTATGTCAATTTTAAATCAAGAGGACTTTGATAGTTTCGCTGAAACAATAGTTAATGCTAGAAGAATCTTTTGTATTGGTAGTGGTTCTAGTTATATGGTAGTAGCTGATTTTAATAGAAAACTTAAGCTAATTGATTTATGGGCTAATGATTACTTCGAGTTATATAGCATCCAACGAATCCCTGAAATTTCTACTGATAAAGATGTAATAATCACATTCTCCCTTGGTGGAGCATCAAAAGAGATAAACGAGAGTATTTTATCAGCTAAACAAAATGGTACTAAAGTTTTAGCGGTTACTAGTTTGACTTCTAGTCCTTTAGCAAAAATTAGCGATCAGATAATTAATATTTATGACGCACCTAAAACTAGAAAAAAAATACGTTCACGCCTGATGTTAAATGTTGTCGGTATTATATTATTTGAAATAATAGTCGATAAACTTAATAAGAAAAGAAAATAAGAGCATTGAGAACATTTTCTCAATACTCTTATTTCTTATTTGAAACTAGATTTATTTTCTAGTTTTTTTATTTTTTACTTTATTTTTTGGAACTCTTTTTGATGTACCGATATTCCAAACCGCTTCTTCTTGAGAAGCTATTTCTTTGTAGATATTATTATTTTTTTTAGTTTCTTGTTTTTTAGGTGTTGTTCTATTACTTGAACCATAAACTGATGAGTAAACAGGGGATGGTTTAAATTTACCTACACTTCTTGTATTAGGTGTTATAGTATTTGTTTCCATCATGTTGTTAACTACAGATTTTTTAGGAACACTTGCACTTGTAGTAGAATATTTCTCAAAAATAGCATCTAGAATTTTTTGATTCTGCTCTATTTTTTCTTTACTTACTGGTCTATATCCTCTATCTATAGTTTTGTATTCACCTAATGCCGCTCCTTTTTCATTATCGAAGTAGCTATAAACATCTTCTGTATATAGTTTTTCAGTATATTCAATACCTTGTGTATCTTCTTCCTCAACTAGCTCTACAGGTTTAACTTCTTCTACTTTTTGAACTTGTTTAACTTGTTCTACTTCTTTTTCTTCTTTTACATCAACAGCTTCTTCTACTTTTTGTCTAGCAGCTTCTTGACGTTTTTCTACAACTTCATAAGGAACTGTTTTTTCTTCTGTGAATTTATCAACATCATTAGTTACATGGACTTCTTTTTTATTAGAAGTAATATCTCTAAGTAGACTATCTATATTTACGTTATCTGTTGTTTCTTCTAAATAGTTTTGTTCTTCTAACTCTACTATTTCTCCTTCATCTAGATGATAGTCACTATAGCCATCTAATCTATCTTTCTTAGGTTCTTTGATTTCATCATATTCCTCAACTTCGATATCTTCGATTTTAGCAACTTCTTCTACTAAGTCTACTTCTTCCTCTTCTTCCTCAATATATGTAACTTTTTCTTTTTCTTTTTTAATCTGATCTAAGTTAGAATTTAATTCTTCTATTTCTTTAGTAGTTGCATCTTTATCAGTATCAATTTCTATATTTTCAGATTCTATTAATTCATCAAGAGTAGTTTTTTCTTTTTCCTCTTTAGGTTCATCTTCCTTATAGACATCTTTTCTGAAATCTTCAACTTCTTCTACTACTTCTTCATCATCATGTGATTCAAAATTGTATTTTTTAGACGCTCTGTCAATATCGTCTTCAAAAAGATCCTCTTTTCCACCAAGAATATCATCAACACTTGTATAATTTAATCTTTCACGACGTTCAGTTTCAGATTGTACTTCTCTTACTTCAAATTCTGGAACTTCTTTTATTTTAGTTTGATTTTCTTTTTGTTCAATATCATCAAGGATACTATCAAGTTCTTTATTTTTCTTATAAAGAGGATTATCCTTCTCTATTTTATCTTCTTTTCTTTCTAATTTATTGAACTCGCTATCTAGTTTTTGACGTTCTTCTTTATGTTTTGATTCACGTTCAACTACTTCTTCTTGTTCTTTTTGTTTTTCACGATAGACACTTGCCACTTCCTCTTTTATAGCAGTATTATCTCTTCCTAAAATAACTTCTTTTTCTAAGTTATCAATCTTATGGTCTTGTTTTAGACGTTTTGTTCTTACCGCTGCTAATGTAGGATGTGTTCTACGTCCAGTTTTATCTCCAAAGATGTCAACATCTTTAAATTCAGCATTCTCAACTCCTAATTTTTTCAATGTTGATGCTAAATCAGGTGCTACAGCTTCAGTTGATTCTTTAACTTCTGGTTTCTCTTCAAACTCATCTAAGTCTATTTCTTCAAAATCTTGATATTCTTCTTCAAAGTAATCATCTTGATATTCAATTACTAATTCATCTTCTTCAATTGGTTCTTGATATTTTTGATATTTTTCACGTTTTTCGTGTTTTTCATGTTTTTTAGAAGTTTCTTCAACAACGTATTCATCTTCTTCATCTTCGAAGTCTTCTTCATAATATTCATCAAGCGAACCATCTAATTCTTCTTGTTCAATTTCTTCATCACTAACACTAAAGAACTTGTCTTTAAGCTTGCTAAAGAATCCTGAACCTTTTTCTTTACGCACTTCGTCTTCGTCTTCAAAGTCATATACTTCACTAGTTTTTTCTTGACGTTCTCGTTTTTGACGCTCTAAGTACGTTTTATAATCTTCCGCTTCGTCTTCTTCATCTTCGAAGTCTTCTTCAAATAATTCTTCCTCTTCTTCAGGTTCAGATACTTTATTTACTTTTTTCTTAGAATTAAATAAATCTTTAATTTTAGAGAAGACCCCAACTTCTTTGGCAGATTTTTCTTCGTTGTAATCTTCCTCTTCTTCGTCGAAATCTATATCAAATTCACCTGAGACATCTTCTACTTCAAAATCATAATCGTCTTCTTCAACAATGTATTTTGATTTTTCTTTTTCTTTGCTACTGTATTCAATATCAAACTCATCATCTGAATACTCAGAAACTTTTTTTTCTTTCTTTTTCGAAGGACTCTCTACTTTCTTTTCCTCTTCTTCTTTGAAAAGTTCTTCTTCATCTTCTTCTAAAAACCATTTTTTCCAATTTACCATGCTTTACACCACCTACTACAAAAATTTTATTGTAAATTTAAATCCTTAAATTTAGTTCCTACTACTACATTTTCATCTAATACTAAAATACCTCTAGCTTCTTCTTGCGGTAATCCTAATTCACGTTTAGAACAAAGCATACCGTTAGATTCTACACCACGAAGTTTTGATTTTTTAATAAGTAATCCACTAGGCATCATAGCACCTATAAGAGATACAACTACTTTTTGCCCTGTTTCTACATTTGGTGCACCACAAACAATTTGTAAAACTTCATCCTCACTAACTTTAACAGTTGTTACTTTTAGCTTGTCTGCGTCAGGATGTTTTTCACATGTTAATACTTCACCAACTACAAAGTAGTCATCGTTGTTTCCTTCTAAATCGATTTTAATTCCATTTTTTTCTAATCTTTTTTCTAAAACTTCTTTTTGTTCTTCTGTTAATTCAATACTTCCTTCACCTTGAAGTTTTAAATTCTCTACATTAAAAATATTTAATCCTACTAAATGACCATTTTCATCTTTAATAAGTGTTATATTTTTTTTATCTTCATATGTAACATTTTCACTATCTTTGATAGTTATTAATAATGTTTCACCTAACATTTTTTTATTGTAAAAAAATAACATAATTAACTACTCCTAAAAATCTATTATATATTATTCAACAAATATGAAGTAACTTTCTAATTTATTACCATCATATTTAAAAGTAATAGTTGTTATAGGAACTAATCCTTCTGCAAAAAAATGTACCATTACTTTTTGTAAAATCTCTAGTCCTTTTTTATTTTTTACATCCGCTATTATCAAAGTATCTTGATGTGGTAAGCCAACATAAAACTCTGATCCTATTTTTTGATAAAAGTAATTTAATACTTTTTCATCTAGAATACGAGCCCCATCGTAGCCATCTTTTGAATTTAAAAAATAAAACTCATTACCTTGTACACTGTCAGTGTTGTACTTTAATGGTAATTTTTCTAAATTGTCCTTAGCATAAGATAAAAGTTTATCTTCTGTTATCGACAGTTGTTCAGCAATTCTCTTATTTAAAAATTTATAGCCATTTTCAAAATCATATACTAAATAAATATCTGTTTCATTTGTATGGTTAAATTTTATAAGATTTTGTTTATTATCTTTATTAAAACTAGTTGATCTTACTACAGGATAAACATGTTCTATTAAATCTTCTTCTTTTAGATTTGATATTGAAATTTTTTCCTGAGCCTCCTTTAGATATTCCGACCTGTCCCCCATGTTGGAGCCCAGGGCTATAATACTCTGCATACCGTACCTCCACACATTCCATAATTTTATTCTGCATATACTTTTACTGTGCAATTTTATTATTTGCAGGTCAACGCATCCAACATTCTTGCAGCCTGAAAATTCTCCTTCACATCATGAACCCTCGCAAGTTCAATGCCGTGAAACTGTGCAAACAAGCTTACGGCAATAGTCCCATACAGACGATCTGCAGGATCACTTTCGCGTAACAACTGACCGATAAAGGTTTTGCGAGATACTGCCAAAAGATGAGGACAGTCAAGATCTGCAAATCTGTCTATATTCCTTAAAAGTGCCATATTATGCTCATAGTTTTTTCCAAAACCTATACCCATGTCAATTATGAGTTTTTCCGGATGAATTCCCTCTGAAACTGCATATTCTTTTTGACGCTTGAGATAATTGTACACCTCAGATACGACGTCCTCATAATGAGGATTTTTTTGCATTACATCAGGTCTTCCCTGAGTATGCATAATAATCACGGGAATTCCTGCTTCTGCTGCCACCTTCGCCATATTTTCATCAAAGGTCAACCCGCTTATATCATTTATAATGTCTGCCCCTGCGTCAATTGCAGCTTTTGCAGTTTCTGCATTGTAGGTATCCACCGATAAAAGAATTTCCGGATGTTTTTTCTTAACAGCACTTATCACCGGACAAACCCTTGAAATTTCCTCTTCGACAGACACTTTTTCTGCACCCGGTCTTGTGGATTCCCCGCCTATATCTATGAAAGTTGCTCCTTCAGCTATAAGTTTATCAGCCCTTTCTACAGATTTTTCCGTATCAGAAGTCCTGGATCCTGCGTAAAAAGAATCCGGTGTTACATTTATGATCCCCATGATTTCCATGTGGTCAAACTTTCTTTTGCTTCCGTCCTTCAATAAAAAATGTTTCATAGTTCTCCTTTGTTCTGCCAATTCTCGTTAACAGGTTTCCATAAAGCCTTAACTGTAGTATTACACCGGCTGTCTGCTCTGCAACTTCCGTTAACCTACCACCATCGCATAAGCTCCATGATTGTGAATACTTTCCTGACTCTCAACTTCTATGCAGAATTCTTCTACCCCCTCAAGCTTATCCACCCTGAGTTTAGCCTCTCTGCATACATCTTCCACAAATCTTGGGTTATCATAGGCAAGCTCTGTGACATATTTTTCATCAGGTCTTTTCAGCAAAGAGTATACAGGCGAGCTTGCAGAGCTTTCAGCAATATTTACGAGATCCTCAATCCACAGAAATTTCTTCATTCTGACCTTTATTGAAACATCCGCCCTCTGATTGTGTGCACCATAATCGGAAATTTCCTTTGAGCATGGACAAAGGGTAGTGACCGGAGTAATCACTTTCATAT
>ERZ773207.761-NODE-761-length-11689-cov-4.918773_pt1 | contig 11689 bp, 9 predicted proteins | sample MGYA00580997_ERZ773207 | MGnify/ENA primary metagenome ERZ773207 (study PRJEB29015, sample SAMEA2738170) | human oral metagenome | biome: human oral; feature: human-associated habitat; material: saliva | place: China | collected 2239 ... | reverse complement strand
CCTTGGTGTCTTCTTTTGTCAAATCAGTATAGAGTTTGTAGTGTTCCTTGTCTGTCATGTGTTTATCCAGCAAACTATTAACAGATTTGAAATCAGCTTCTAATTCTTTAACTAAATCAGCATCTGATTTTTCTAGTAAAGGTTTAAATAGTTGGAAAATTTTCTCAGCCCCCTCGATATTAGCACGGAAATCGTACAAATCTGTATGAGAATAGATTTCCTCTTCACCTGTAATCTTGCTTGTCGCTACTTCATTAAGCAAGTCAACTGCTCCAGTCAACATAACCTTGTAGTCCACATCCACAGTTGCAATCTTAGCCTTCAATTCTTTGATATCATTGACTAGTTGATCGCCATAACTTTCAGTTCCCTTAGTTGTATTTTCTTCCCAAAGGATACGCTCGATACGGTGGAAACCAGACCAACCTTCCTCTGTCTTGTTTTCGTCCATATAGTCTGCTAAACGGAAGTCAATCTTGACATCTGACTCACCAAAACTTTCGGCAATCGGTTCTGAACGCTCATAAGACATACGAATCAGTGGATAAACCTTCTTAGCCTCTTCTAATTTGCCTTCTTTCAACAGTTTGACAAAGCCTTCCGTATCTGTCAAAAGTTTATCAATTTGCTCTTGTACAAAAGTCTTATAGTCAGCAGTAGCCTTATCAAGCAATTTCTGTTTGTCATCTGACAATGCTGTAACCTTAGAGGAATCACTCGTGTCGCTTGACTTTGATTGATTATTGGCACAAGCTGTCAATAGCAAGGCTGAAGATAAAAGGACAAAACCTAGTTTTTTCATTGTATACTCCTATTGGTTCAGAAGACCTGAATTTATTTTACGTTTCATTATACCATGTCTTCTCTCATTTTTCAATAAATTGTCAGAAAATTTAATGTTTGAAAATTCGAAGTAGAAAATAAAGTTTTTAATTTAATACAATAGGCCAATAAATATTCGCAACACTATCAGGAAGTAACAAAAAACCGATCAGCTATCTAACTTAAGCTCTATACTATCTGTTGTTGAAACACGAAAAAACTCTCTACTAAGAGAGTTTTTCTTGATAATTCTTACAAAACGAAAGGAGAACAAATTCTCAGGCTTCCCAGCAGACAAGAATTTGCTCGCTTTTTTGGTGCATTGGAGACAGACAAAGACACACAACCAATTCCTTATAGGTAAGGTATAACAAATCCTGGATTGTACTTTACAAAAGCAGATGATGATATTCGGTCTCAATTCCTTATAGGTAAGGTATAACGCGTTTCATTTTTTAAACGCATCTTATGCGCAAGGTTATACTGAGCGCTATGTCTCAATTCCTTATAGGTAAGGTATAACTTCCAAACCTTATTTCGCAGAAAATATCTACACCATTTTTGTCTCAATTCCTTATAGGTAAGGTATAACAACAGCATTTTCGCTGTTTCTAGATTGATTGTATCAAAAAATAGGGCTTTTTTCAAGATTTCGAAACCTTAGCCACGCGCTTGTGATGCACATCATATGTCAAGATAATATACATTTATTTTCGCTTTTTGAAATAGATGAAAGCAATTGTCAAAAGAGGAATAAGCAAAGTAAGCCAAGATGAATACGTCAGACTCAGATTGCAAATCGTCAGACAGTGTTCTTGCAGTTCTTTGATATTCGGAATGATTGCTAATGCAATACTTAAAACTGTTAGTACTAATACTCTGTCATTTAACTTATTGCTTGCTTCCGTCTGGCTGATATCATGTAGTTCACTGATTTGACTATCTAGGAGATTGATATGCTTCTCGATATAGAGAGAGGTTTGCAGCAATTCGTAGATTTCAATCGCCTGCTCCTGCGGGCAAAGTTCCGGAAGCAGAAATTGATTTTTAAAGGTCGTGTAAGCCTTCTGCAGCTTCAGTTTATCAGAAACTCTCGCATTGACCCTATCCCCCGCATCCTTAGAATACTTCAGAATACCAATCCTCTGGCTGAGCGTAATCAAAGCCAAGTCCAGATATTCCGTCAAAAAGTAGCCTTTGAGGAAAGATTCTGGAAAAACAGAACCACTCATAAAAATCATGGAATGCTGACTGGCCATATAAAGACTTCCATCAGCTGACCACCTCGTATAGAGAAGCTTTTCAAGCTCTGCCTTTAGCATATCTCGACTCAGACATGTTGAATCTCCCTTATCAACATATAAAATGCTAAAAAGAAGCTTCATCTCCTCTAAACTTTGCTTCGAATCATCAAAAATCGCCCAATTCGCCGTTTTATAAATCAACTCCTTTACTTCAGGAACCATCATGTAGCTCACCACATACATGCGGTCATCAATGATAATCTCCAGATGAGGCTTAGACTCAAACTGCGAAATATCCTCTGGGAATATCGCTTCCTCAGGCAAGCCAAAGAAATCCTGCAAAATTTCTTTCGGAGCCGACATGATTCCATAGGAGGAAATTAAGTCGGACGGCTGTGGAGGCTCGTTAATTTTGTCACTCTTAATCAGCTCAATATTATTTGGTGAGACTAAATCACGCAACAAAGGAGTCAAAAAAGGAGCATAGAGATGACGACCATACTGGTTAATGTTTTTAATATCTTCCAATTCATCATAGTAACGATTTTCCATTGAAAAAATCAGGAAACCTGCTTTTAAATTTGGTAAATAACGAAGCATGATATAGTCAAGCGTTAGGTTGTAACACTCGAGTTCACTGCCTTCTTTATAGCAAGAAATCCGATACACATCACCTTTTTCTAAGCCAGTATAAGCATAGTTTGTGACCAGCTCAGGATTGCGGAAAATCAGCTCCTCTGCTTCTTTATTGAAATACCGGCGATAAGCGTACTTTAATCGCTCGCTTTTTTCAGTATCATCTAAGTTTAGATAGGGAAGTTCATTGGCATCTTGGCTGAGTTTCTTCCAATTGGAAGACTTCGGAAAAGACTCCAACCCCTTGGCCGCAAAGGGCAAGACAAAAATATGGTGACTATATACAGATTGACTCTCAGACATAAACAACCTCCGATTCAAATATCTCCCCAAGAAAGCACTTTCAATATACCACAAAAAACTTGCTCTCGCAAGTTTTTTTCAGTTGAAGAGACCAATTCCTTATAAGTAAGGTAGAACATTGTCAACGGACAAGAAATGGTAGCGAAGGTAACAACTCATACGTCTAAATTCCTTATAGGTAAGGTAGAACAGATCAATGGGATAAAGAAGCACAAGCTCATTACAACGCTCTGTCTCAATTCCTTATAGGTAAGGTAGAACGATGCTGAACGGATTTTTAACGCAATCGAGAAAGCTTTGTCTCAATTCCTTATAGGTAAGGTATAGCAATTCTGGCGAGTTAAGCCGAAAATCCTTAAGCAAAAGTCTCAATTCCTTATAGGTAAGGTAGAACGGATTGCTTTGATCTCTACTGTTGTTCTTGGGGCTGTTGCTCCATCATTGACTAATAAGTCTCAATTCCTTATAGGTAAGGTATAACCTTGCTAAAATTCAAGGTAAAAAGGCGACGCCAAAAAAACGTCTCAATTCCTTATAGGTAAGGTAGAACACTCAACGTAACAAAAATGCACAAGCCTTTGCAGCAGCATTCAACGCGTCTCAATTCCTTATAGGTAAGGTAGAACTAGTGAAATGGATGGAGCAGTGGATGTTGAACGACTTTCAACAGGTTCTATCGTCTCAATTCCTTATAGGTAAGGTAGAACAAACACAAAACATCAACGATATGGCGTATTACTATCAAATTCAGCAAAAGTCTCAATTCCTTATAGGTAAGGTAGAACATTCTAAGCACTATCAATCCGAATTGTATCGAATTTCATGATGAAATAAGTCTCAATTCCTTTTAGGTAAGGTATACAAGAATCAGGATTGTCACCGAAAGGTGAGTTCTATATGTGGGTTCTGAAGTCTCAATTCCTTTTAGGTAAGGTATAACAACAGTATTTTCGCTGTTTCTAGATTGATTGTATCAAAAAATAGTGCTTTTTTCAAAGATTCGATGAAAAAGTCGGTCGATCTTTTTGTACCCATCGCTCTTGTCAACTAAGATTGAACTCCTATCCCTGTACGATAGCTGACTTCACTTGTTTCTAAACTCTTTGTAAATGCTGCCTTATATTCAGACTCCTTAATATGAACAAGCTCCTCTATACCTTTTCGAGCCATCTGAGTTGCGCGAGTCCCTCAGATACGATTTGTAAATCCCCTTGTCTGTCGATTGAGCTCTGCTACTCTAACTGTCCGAAACCAACATTCGTTTTGGCGCCAATGCCTACATCAGTCAAGATGCTTTTAAATAACTCTATTTTTTGTTTAACCGTAACCTTCTTAACTTCGTCTGAAAACTGACAATCTTTCAGATAAAAGCCAAACTCAAAAGAGATCCCAGGCTTAACCTTCAGACAGTTGATTGGAATAGGATTCTTGATGATGTCACTATGAGGCGTAATGAATTCCAATGCTAGGCACTGTTGCTTTGTTTTATTTTTAGAAGTTGGATAAGCATCTAAAAAGACATCATTATCTTCAAAAATATTATCTTTCAAGTCATAAATTTCTTCATCAGAAAGTTCTGGATTAAGAAGTGACTGAATATACTTCATCTTTTGCTGATTAATATCATCTTTGGTATCTTCTTTCCTAGGAAAGACGCTTTTCAATATTCCTTTGACAGAGGAGCCAGGTATATAGGGCAGTCCCGTTACATAATCAAAAGAAAAGCCAGAATAAATAGAACCCTTTGATTTCAAATCATGGGGATTGCCAGTTCCTATCATGAGGCCAGGATAAATGGTTTCCAAAGAAAAGGTTTGGAAACTTGCTACACCTTTTGAAGCATTTTTCAAATGCTCCAAAGGTGATAAAGACAGGTCAAATTTAAAATCCTGCAAAGCCTTATTTCTCTCACGAAATTGCTCCTCACTAGATGGTGATCCACCCAGTTCATAAACTAAACCCGATTGTTCTCTCCGCTCCTCTAATCCTTTAACATATTCATGATAGTAGATATAAGACATGTTTTTTGAACTAAACATCATCCTTACCCTCCATTTTTCTCGTCTTCCTTGACTTTTTGATCTTTTGACTCAATTTCAAACAAGTTTAACCCTAGTTTTATCGCAATGGCTGCATGCAGTACATCTTCTTTAATAGCGAAACTCTCATTATCATTTTTGAACGATGTCACATACTCAAACAAGGTGGTTTCTGTAATGGCTGTGTTTTCTTTCTTCAATACTTCCAAAATCATAACAGGTAGCTTGGTACGATCTTCTTTGGCATTTTTGGACTTAGCCGAATAATAGGCAACTGCCGCTGGGAGGCTTCCCATTGTAATAGCAGCTCCAAAAGAAGCGATATAGCCTCGAAACTCATTTGGAATTGGCTCCGTAAGCTCTTTTTTAATCACCTCAACAGCAATAGGAAGCAATTGATTTATTCTGTTCTTATCCATTGTTGGCTCCTTCTTCATTTCCTGAAATTACTTTAATAACCTTGCAAAGTCCATAACCTACGGAAGCATTTGCACCAAACTGGATAATTTCCTCTCTCACCGAATCTATAAAAATCTCTAAAAGGTTTTCTGATTCACTGGTTGAAGCCACCACTGCAAAATAGAAAATCGACTTGTGGGGCACAACTTCCTCATACCACAAATTAGTTTGTTCTCCGACCTTATTCCGAGCAATAACTGGTAAACCATATTTTTCAAAGCAAGAATTATCTTGGTCCAGAGTTATCTTCTCATCGACACCTTTTATATCTTCTATTGAAACAGATTCTAACTGAAAATTTTCAATCATTTGGTTAAAATCTTCACAGGCTGTTTTCGGAGCATGGATTGAATAGGGTTTATCCCCACCACTTACCGAACGAATTGGCAGGGCTAGTAGATTCGCGCTAAGAAATTTTAATGCTCCTGAAGTAGTAACCTTACTATTTTCCGAACCGAATATTTCATCAATGTTCGATAAGTCGTTTTCTTCAAAGAAGGCCCTCAGAGCACCTTTAACGCCTGAGGAGTTAATCGTCGGGAATCCCGTCACAACATCTCGCTCCACTTCGTTATCAATGATGTTAAAATTAACATCTCCATTTCCTACATGCAAATTTGTTAAACATTCAATGACAAAAATTTTTGCTTTCATTTTTTACTCCTTACTCTCCTGTAATTTTATAAATAGTATTATAACCTGCTGGCTCTAAACCAGTTTTTACCGAAATAGCATCATCACCATAAAAGACGCTCCCTGCCTTATAAAGAAGACTAGAGCCTTGTAAATCAAGTCCTCTCAGACGATTTTTACTAAGGTCTGTATGAAGTTGGCGAACTAGTTTTTCCTCTAAAATCGCAAAGCCCTTAACATCATCTAACAGGCACACATCTGATAGGCAGTATTGCCAAGTCTGACCTTGTGGAGTATGATTCTGGAAATACTCTGTGATTTTACTTTCTAAATTATCTTTCGATTCTTTTACAGAAACCTTGAAAAGGGTGCCTTTCTGTCCCATAGGAACGATACCATCTTTTAATACAATACCATCCTTAACCTTTACATAGACAGCAAATTCAAAGTCCTTCTGTAGCTGATGTACCTCTCGCTTAAATAGACGATCAGCATCAAAATTTTTGGATAGTTTTTCCAATTCTTCTTGAAAGTGATTTTTTCCCTCTTTGTTATACTTTTCTAACAAATCCATAAAATCATTTATAAACTCGGTTAAACTAAGATTGCTATTCTTGTCTAAATTAGAAACTTCCTGTTTCATTTCTTCATTCACAAACGACTTACACAATTCTCGAAGATTTTGCTTCAGCTTCCCCAGATCATTCTGCGTAACACGCCTTACACCAGTCGCTACCTTAGTACTAAACATATCTTCGGCTGCTTCTAAATGACCTGTGTTAATATTGTAATAGCCATCCCCATGCCCTTCTTTAGGATTATATTCCTTAGATTTAGGCAGAGCGATTTCACCAAAACTAGTTGATACTTTAATTTCTTCTTCTAGTATCATTGGTGCAAACTGTTCAATCCCCTCTTTCCCCTGCTTGTTATTAAACGGATTTGGTATAACAATTTCCTCACTATTTTTTAGCAGAAAGATGGGAGAGATTTTTTCTAATTTTCCAAAGTCTCGTACACCTCCATTTAGAGAAAAGCTCTTCTCTCCGATTAGAGCTTTCATTATATCCCGTGTATCCTCATCATAATGAAAATCCTGCTTCAGCTCAATCCCATTACTGACTAAGATAAGATAGCGTATCATCCCAAAGACTGTGGACTGTTCAGGAGCGCGATTAGTGCGGATAAAATAAGGAGCGTATTCATCCTCCGAATAGTTATTTTTACCGACAAAACTAAAGCGTCTATCTGAACCAAAAGAATAGTCTCCTAGCGGTCTAAACGTCACAAGATAGTCTGTCATCACTTACCTCCCTGCCAAAACTTTACCAAAAATAAAATAGCCTGCAACTCCTTGGTATAGTATTCTCCTATACTCATATTTCGCTTTGTACAAATTCCATCAACCTTTTCTTTCGTATCTACCATATCTTGATCTTGATATTCTTCCAAATAGTTGTTATAGAAAAATTCAGCTATTTTTTTCAGATAGTCATGATAGGTCAACTGGTTAGGATTGTTAAAGTTATTTAAAAATCTAGTTTTATATTTTTGAAAGTCAAATTCATTCTGTGCGGTTTTTTCAAACAACAACTTAAAAATAATTTCTGTATCCTGTAGATTATAGAGGACCGATTCCAGTGCTTGATCGTTCGTAGTTGCTCGATAGTTTATCAGATTATCAATCATCTCTAACTTCTCGTTTTCTACCATCAATTGAACGGTTTTTCCGCTGTGTTTTACCAACTCTATCCCTAGACGATTACCTCCACTGATTTCACTACCATTCGGACGTTTACCGTAACTTTTTTTAGCCTTATAAAGTTGAACTCTAGCTCTTTCCAGCGCTTCATATAGAGGATATTTGACATACTGAATAGCAACACCAAAAGACAAGCTGACATTGATGTCATCATCTGGTAGATTTACTTCTTCCAGGCCTTTTTTCAAGGTTTTTTTGAACATTTCGTCCAATTCACTACATAAGGAGAAAAGAGACTGAACAGGAGCAATAAATAGTAAATCATCCCCACCAGCATAAATAGTCATTCCCCCATATTTTCCGACAAGTTTAGCCGCTTCACCAGCATAGTCTAAGCAAGCCCTCGAAAAAATATTTATCCTCTCAGACTGTTTAGAGATTTCTACATCTTTACATAAAGCTCTCAAAAGAGTTCCGACCTTATCCCCATCTGAATTAACGACTGCATAGTATTCGCTTCTGGTCGGTGCTACCTCACCATCAGGGACTTCTTCAGAGGAGCTTTCCTCTCTCTTTAGAGATAGAGCTATATCTTCTATTGATTTCAATTCAGAAGCGTGGTCTGAGCAGCTTATAACCAACTGACTATTTGGTTTGATATCTGTAAATAGCTTACTTTTTTTAATATGGATATTCCGATTGTCTTTCTTACCTGCAAAGAATGGAGCAAATAGATTCTTATCTGTTCTTCCCTTACCTGCTGCTATTAGCTCCAGCGCATCCAAAGCATCATTCAGTATTATAGCTATGTTATTTCCAGCTTTTCCACTTTTTCCTATAATTTCGTTTATAGTTTTTTCATTAAGAATAACAAAATCAATTCTCAGATAATTGTTAATAAAATTCTCAATCTGCCCTGAATTAAACTCTCCGAATTTCTCAGCCATTTCTTTCTTCACTGCTGAAATTATACTCTGTAATTCTCCCTCAATTACTGTATTATTATCAACTAAAAACAGAATCCGATCATGGTAACGACCAATACCATCTTCTTGTGGCTTTTGTTTACTATTAGAGTCATAAAACGGTGAAAAAATCTTGATATTTGGAATCTCAACAAGTTTTTCACAGAGTTTCTTTGTCACCGTTGAGAAAAAATAACTGCCAAACCACAAACCTGCCGGAGAGATCGCCTCTCCAATGGTTTTAAAAATCGGACCTATTGTAATACCTACGTATTTCATTTATTCATCTCCTTTGGTGTGGTATTTATCTATTTGTGGACCTTTGATTTTACCTCGATTTTCGTTATAATATTCAACAGCCTCATCTAGAAAATCTTCTAAACAAAAGTCATTTAATGCTGGGGTATCTAATTTTAGTTTCTCTGGCTTTTCTTTTGGCTGAATACCATGAACGTGCCCCCTTTTTTTATCAAGTTCATAGGTAAAAACAAATTCTTTTTCCCATATTCTCTCATCAATTTTTTTAGGAATAATATAAATGATCTTATTAATCACCTTAAATGTTAAAGGAGAAGGGAAACGTTCGATAGTTTCATCAGCATGTGAAATTTTAATATTCACATCAACTGCACCACCTTTTTGCCTTCTTTGATCCTTAAAAGCAAAGGAAGAAGATAGACCAAGCAATGCTCTAACGTAACACTCTTTATGGCTATTAATTTTGGGTTCCTGTTTTACTTTGTTTTGATTTGAAGCGTATGGATGATCTATAATTTCTGTTTTTAAAGCAGCTTTTTCATTTTTTATTTCCTTGTCACTCATATATTTAAACAAAAAGCCTTTTATATATTCTTTATGATTAATCCCTCCTTTAATAATCTTATAGAAGTTTTCAATAATCCTAAAAATCTTTTTTATTGCTTCAAACTTAGCTAACTTTTCAACTAGCTTATTACAATCTATCTTATATAATGTTTTTAAGCCAAACTCTTCCATTAAGATTTTTTCAACATTTTCTTGGTCAACCTGATTATTTTGCTCGGGATTCATTTCGTGATCAATTATAGTAAAACTACCATATCCTTTTCCTTGGGCAGCTCCAAAATTTGTCACTATGAAAAAGTTTTTGATATGCTTAACTATCAATTTTTGAAGAATAGGATCAAAACAAGTAATGACTATTCTTGGATTAGTTATGACCATTCTTTTTTGGTCCTTAGCATAATAGAGAGGGATATCAACATCTTCATCTTCTTCGTTTACGTCTATAACCTCTTTCTTTTTTGCTATAAACTTCATCTTATAAGGTAACAGTTCATAGGTTGCAAGTTCCTCAGGTTCCTTCGTCCAAAGATATTTATCAAATTTTGGCTTCACTTCACTAGCTCTAAGAGTAGCTCCTTTAGCATTAACACTAGGCTGGAAATGAATAATTGGTGCATGACATTTTAAGTCAAGCTCTAACTTACAATTCCTAAATTCCATATCCATTTTATCCTCCTATTCTTCAATCACAAACATCCCGAATCCCATTGAATTCTTCTCACCAAGCCCAACTTGATAGAGGAAATCTAACACCTCCGCATCTCCTCTTATCTCAAATTCTCCTCTCCAACCTGTTATGAGAAAGTCTTTGTATTTGGTAACAAACTTATTTTTTAAAGAATAATTTATCGGTTCTATATCAAATCTACCTGTCGGTACTTTATGATAATAAGCTTGATATTTCCTCTCAAAATTCTCCATGATTCTGCTCTTAAATTCTGTATCAAACGGATTGTAATACAATGTTTTTTTGGTGTCAGCATCTGTAGAACGAACCACCAAGGGAGAAATCATCCGAATCTTATAAGAAGTCCCCGTCAATTTCTTCTCTCCAATTTTTACATTTAAAATTTTTACAAGGTTCTGCCCAATCCTCAATGTCTCTAGATTCAACAAAGACTCCACAATAGTCAATAAAATGTTTTTGTCAACTGTACGAATTTCAAATCGCACCTTATCAAGAAATTCTATTCGTTTTCCGTGGATTTTATATTGACCTCGCAATAACGAAAATGTGAACAGTTTAAAATGTTTATCCTCTATCTGATAGCCCGTCTCATGAATTTTTCTAGATAGGTTTTCTTTATTATCTAATAGATTATAAATCATCGATTGAAGGAGATAATTATAATTCACTGGCAAGCTAAACTGATCAATTTTTTTCAGTTCAATCAATAATTGCATCCTTCTTTCCTCCTTAAATGAATATACAACTTCTTATATTATAAATATTACATGATTTTGTAACCGCTGTCAAATCATATTATAACTGTTTCTCAGACTTAACTAACTGTTAGAATCTCTAATCTTCAAATCCATAAATTCAAACAATTTATGTTGAATTTTGATATAAGAATTTATCGACTATTTTGAGATATTTTACAAAAATCTATCGTTTCAGCATCGCTTTTACAATGATAAAATAGTTAGAGAAGTCTATGATTTCGAAATTGAATTTCTTTTTCTAAAAGTGAGCAGATAATTTAATCTGAATCATTGCAATTTATAAATTCAGTAATATCAATTTTAAAATTTACTCTAGTAACATTAGAAATTTTAAGAGAGGGTGTATCTCTTCCCCACTCTTTACCATGGATAAAATTTTTTCAAAATCATCTTTTCGTACAAAACTAGCTGCAGACAAATTCATATCAAAATTCATACTAGGAATTATTGTGTGCTTTTAAAATAATATAAGTAATCAGTATTACTCTTTGTTCAAACAAAAATAATGAACTTCTCATTTGTGATTATTAGTGTTCATAGGTCACTCTTAATAAATAATCTAATTATAGACAGTAACAAAAAAATTTCACTTTTTTCCTACTATATCACTGAATA
>ERZ773207.749-NODE-749-length-11815-cov-15.074660_pt1 | contig 11815 bp, 8 predicted proteins | sample MGYA00580997_ERZ773207 | MGnify/ENA primary metagenome ERZ773207 (study PRJEB29015, sample SAMEA2738170) | human oral metagenome | biome: human oral; feature: human-associated habitat; material: saliva | place: China | collected 2239 ... | reverse complement strand
CGATCTTCACGGGCTTGCCTTGCTCGTAGCCTGTGTTGCGCTCCTCGGCGAGTAGGGGGTGGGTTGGGGTGTAGATGCTGACGTTGGGGCCGATGAAGACGTGGCGACCGATGTCGATACGTCCCGCATCAAGTGCGGTGAAGTTGCTGTTGACGAAGCTGCCCTCTCCGATGTGGACGTTCGATCCGTAGTCAAAGAAGATGGGTGGCACGAAGTAGCAGCGCTCGCCCATCGTACCGAGGAGTGAGCGGATAATCTCGCTGGCTTCTTCGTGCTGGTCAGGGTGCAGGGTGTTGTATCGCTGGATGAGATCTTGTGCTCGCAGTCGCTCCTCGTGGATCTCGGGGTCGATGGCGCAGAAGTATAGCCCTGCTTGGCGTCGCTCTCTCTGGGTCATAGGGTGGGGTGGTGATGTGTGGGTGGGGTGAGTGAGTGTTCCACGTGGAACGTGCCTCTCTTTTCTTCGCTTTCCTGCGTGTGCGCTTCGCTGTTTACTCGCGTGCCTTGCTGTCGATCCAGATGGTCACGGGGCCGTCGTTCGTCAGAGATACCTGCATGTCGGCGCCGAAGCGACCCGTGCCGATGGGGCGACCGAGTCGCTCCTCAAGGGCGCGAATGACCTCGCGGTAGAGGGGCTCGGCGACCTCGGGGCGGGCGGCACGGATGTAGGATGGGCGGTTGCCTTTCTTCGTCTCCGCCATGAGGGTGAACTGCGATACGGCGATGATGTCCCCGCCGACGTCGAGGATGCTGCGGTTCATCACCCCGTCTTCGTCGTCGAAGATACGCAGCTGTGTGGCCTTCTTCACGAGGTACTCGATGTCCTCTGCGGTGTCTTCGGGGGAGATGCCGATGAGGATGAGCATGCCGAGGCCGTGGCTCTCGGCGACGGCTATTCCGTCGATGTGGACGGCTGCGGAGCGGGTGCGTTGGATGAGGAAGCGCATGGATATGAGTGGGTTATCCTTCGGGGTGGAAGGCGGTGTAGATGATGCGGGCCTTGGCGGGGCCGATGACGGCGGTGAGGTCGTCGAGGCTCGCTGAGTCGATGGCTTGCACGCTGCGGAAGGCCGTGAGGAGCTCGTCCTTCGTCTTCGGGCCGATGCCCTTGATGTAGTCGAGGCGCGAGGAGAGCTGGCTCTTACTGCGCTTGTCGCGGTGGAAGGTGATGGCGAAGCGGTGCACCTCCGCCTGGATCTGCTCGAGGAGACGGAAGGTCGGGCTGTGGTGGCGCACGGGGATCTCGTCGAGGGTGTCCGTGCCGAAGAGGAGCCCTGCCGTGCGGTGGCGGTCGTCCTTCACCAGCCCCGCTACGGGGATGGCGAGGCCCAGCTCGGCGAGGGCTTCGCGTATGGCGCCTATCTGCCCCTTACCTCCGTCGGCGAGGATGAGGTCGGGGAGACCTTCGCCTCCTGCCTCTTCGCTCAGGCGGCGGTAGCGGCGCGTGACGACTTCGCGCATGGAGGCGTAGTCGTCGGGCCCTTCGACCGAACGGATGTTGAACTTCCTATAATCCTTCTTCGACGGGCGCCCGCGCTTGAAGACGACGCAGGCGGCTACGGGGTCGGAGCCTTGGATATTCGAGTTGTCGAAGCACTCGATATGTAGGGGGAGCTTGTCCAGATGCAGGAGGTCCTTCAGCTCGGTGACGATCTGCATGAGGCGCTGGTCGGGGTTGAGCCGCTCGGCACGCTTGTACTTGTCGACCTTGTACTGGCGGACGTTGCGCTCGGAGAGCTCGAGGAGCTTCTTCTTGTCGCCACGCTGGGGGATGGTGATCGTCACGCTGGCATCGTCCTGCCACCCGGGGTCGAAGGGCAGGATCAGCTCCTTGGCGCGTGAGGCGAAGCGCTGGCGTAGCTCGGTGATGGCGCTGGCGAAGAGCTCCTCGCGCGTCTCGCCCTCGATGAGGCTACGGTACTCGATGGTATAGACCTGCGTGACCATCCCTTGGGTGAGGTGCATGAAGTTCACGTAGGTCGCGCCGTCTTCGTCCTCGTCGAAGCTGAAGACGTCGACGTTGTGGATGTGGTGCGGGGCGACGGTGTGCTTGACCTGATAGTTCTCGAGGTACTGAAGGCGCTCCTTGTAGATCTGCGCTTCCTCGAAGCGAAGCTCCTCGCTGAGGCGAAGCATCTCCTCGCGATAGAGGTCGATGACGTCACGGAGGTTCCCACGCAGGAGGCTCGTGATCTCGCGGATGTTGTGCGCGTAGTCCTCGGCAGTCTGGTAGCCGACACAGGGCGCCTTGCACTTCTTCATGTGGTACTCGAGGCAGACCTTGTACTTGCCCTGGGCGATCTTGTGCGGGGAGAGGTCAAGGTCGCAGGTGCGGATAGGGTAGAGGTCGCGCACCATGGCTACGGCGGCGTGTGCCATACCGACGTTGGGGTACGGGCCGAAGCGCACCGAGCCATCGTGGGCGGGGCGGCGCTCGACGCGGACGCGGGGGAAGGGCTCGTGGCGGATGACGACCTCGGGATAGGTCTTGTCGTCCTTGAGAAGGATGTTGTAGCGGGGCTGATGCTCCTTGATGAGGGAGTTCTCGAGGATAAGGGCCTCAGCTTCGGAGCCCACGACGACGTACTCGATACCGCGGATCTGGCGCACCAGAAGGCGGGTCTTCGAGCTGGGTACGTCGCGCTGGAAGTAGCTACTGACGCGGCGACGCAGGTTCTTCGCCTTCCCGACGTAGATGATCGTGCCCTCCTGGCCGATGTACTTGTAGCAGCCGGGGGCTTCGGGGAGCGTAGGGAGGATCTTGCGTATTTCGTCGAGCGTCATCGTGTCTTATCTGAGGGAGGTGGGGCAAAGTCGCCCCTATTACAACAAAGATAAGGGAAAGATGGTGCGCTCCCGCTCCCGCACGAGCCGTCGGCTCGCAAAGCGCCTACTTCGTGGGCTGCTGGTAGCCCAACTCTTTCCGCTTCCTCTCATACAGCTCTTGTACAGAATTATAGTCAGTTTCCTGACTATCAATATGCGATGGATCTACCAAGAAGCGGAGTCCATATTTAGGATCCAGTAGGTCTACATAATAGATTCCAGTTCCATCAGCTCGCGTTCTGATTTCCACTGATCCAACTTGATCCTTATAATGATTTCTCCAATCCATAACCCCATCAGTCCACACGCTATAGTTCGTATCGTCATAATGCTTCCCCTCCTCAAAATCTAAAGTAAGGTGCTTTGTGCGAAGGTAATAAGATACCTTGTAATGAGAGTATCGCAGTATAGAGTCTAAAACTATGTCTCTCCAGAATATCTCCTCTATCTGTTTTCGTCTATTGCTAAGTAAAAGCGGAGCTTCTTTGAGAAGCACAACTTGTACCTTTGTCGTGCCACCATATATGAATACACCCTGCTTCAGCGTATCGTGTTCATTGGATGGCGTGAAGATATCTAATCTAAAGAGATAGACAAGACCCGCTATAAGTGCAACTGCTATATAGAGTCTTGATTTGAGTTTGCCCCTGCACATACTAGTCCGAACAAAAGCCCTTGGAGAGGATAAGATGGGTTGCATCAATTCTGAGAAAGCTCCTCATTTGTTCCTTCCTGATTATACGAATCACAGGGCGAAGCAAATATTCATCTGTCCTATAGAGCAAGCCCCTGTTTCCAAAGCCTTATTCTATCAGCAAGCGAATATACCAACCATCTCCCAGTGATTTCATTTTTGCATCTGAATTGCGATCCTTATAATATTCCTCTCTCAGGGTATATGACTGAGGGATTGTGTCACCATAAACTTCCTGAAATGGGTGCATATAAACATATTCTAAATCTGTACTGGAAAGCACCGTTCCCCCAGAAAAATAAGTAATGAAGACCATCCCATCATATACTGCGATCGACTTGCAATCAGCTTCTTTAAGCAGTTCTTGAATCATTCGATCAGATTTATACTCTGAGGTAACTAGTGCCAAGTCTTTGATTCGATCAAACAACTCTTTGTGTTGCTTAAAGTGCTCTATAGCCTCCTGATCACTTGGCTGATCCTTGCTGGTTGCGCCCCAGCAAGAAGTAAAAAAGAGGAGAAAGAGTAGTACTAATGATTGTCGCATTTCTTTTGGGGGGGATGATGGGGGCTCCCGCGCAAGCCGTCAGCTCGCGAAGTGACTACTTCGTGGGCTGCTCGTAGCGGTTGATGTCTCGCTGGAGGTGCTCGCGGAAGGCGGGGAACTCCTTGTCCGTGTACTCGAGGATGCGCTCCCGCGCCAGCTGAGGGATGCGATCCAGACGAATGAGCTGGTCGTACTCACCGAACTTCGGATAGTCCACCCAGAGCTTCTCCAGCTCCTCCTCTGAGATCGGGGGATAGTCCGTGCGGATCTCCTCATAAGTCCCATCATACGACTCCCCTTGGTAGAGGAGAGACGAGTAGTCACCTTGTTTAGTATATCTGAAGTCTATACGTATCTTCTTCTCTGTCGTCCCAGGGTAACATTCGAATAAGGTGATGACTTTTAGGAAGAGCTTCCCACTATGCTCATCTTCCCTATACTCATATAGCAAATAGTCTTCGTATTTATCTCCGAGGAAGTCAAGTCCGAAGTATCCGACGTTGGACTCCATCGCGCAGTAGGGGCTACCATCATCGTTGAGGATCGTGGCGAAGTAAACCGCCTGCCTCTCGTGGGCTTCGCGCGAAGCCAGCTCCAGCAGACCCTCCTGCTTCTTACGACGTGAGTAACGCGTCTTGTTGTAGCGATCCAGATTATACAAAGAATCCTCTTCACTTTGTAAGCACTCATAGGGAGCGTTCCAAGCTCTTAATGTTAGTTTCATTTCTTTATTCTATATATCGTTCCTTCGGTATCTCTAATCTTGATCTTCTCCTTCGCTGCATAGCGTAATACGTTCTCGGGTACTGGCTCCTCTTGCACAGGCACCTCAAGGATCATCTGGCCACGAAGGGTTTTCCCCCCATTCTCTTCAAAGATCCCAGCATTAGCTCCCACTCTATTAGAGGGAACATCTGCGATCACCGACCCTGGCGAGTATTTTTCTGACAGCTCTTTCAGGTAGCCGATCGCTGTCTCTTCGGAGATTCTCCAGAGCTGGGTACGCCCGTAACAAACACCTTTTCTACTAGAGGATCATAAATGCCTTTCTTTATTCTAATAAGGTTACTTCCGAATGAATATCCGTAGGCCTTGATAAAGAATAATCGAGCATAAATTGTATAACTCGGCAACTCACCCGGAATAATAGCGACGTAAGTAAATTCCCCAAATGCAGCCTCCCTTCTTATAACACTACTACAATCCAATACGACGTTGTCAATCAAAATATCGTCTTTAAAATACTTCGAATAAGGCAATGAGTCGGCAGCCTCCCTTCCCAACAACCGCAAGTAAGAAGAGCCATCAAATTCCTCCAAGGGAATATCGCTTTTTAGGAATATATAAGTCTCATTTTTTGAGCGGTCAAACCATGTGGTCTCAAATTCCAAAATAGGAGCATCAAGAAGATTAAAGCATGATCTAAAGGATGTAAAATACCACAGATAGGCCCCCACAAGAGCCACAAAGAGGATCACTACAGCCATAGTAATCGCCATTGACAGGATCTTACAAACGAACCGCATTCTCATATCATTTACCTTGAATTAAATATAGTGCATGGGGTGCAAACCAATAGTGGTTCACGAGTCAATCAATAAATGGAGATCCAACTTCATAAAAACCGATACCGAGACCTAGGCTTGGATGCAGTCTGATCCAGCTCATAATTGATTGAACTTACTCATGGCATTGGCCTTGATGTCGTCTGCAATATCGATGTAGGGCTTCATAGCCTTGTAGTCACTGTGCCCCGTCCACTTCATCACGACTTGAGGAGGAATGCCAAGGGCAAGCGCATTACAGATAAAGGTACGACGACCAGCATGCGTACCAAGCAGAGCATACTTAGGTGTCACTTCATCGATGCGCTCGTTCCCTTTGTAGTAGGTCTGGCGGATAGGTTCGTTGATACCAGCAAGTTCGGCAAGCTCCTTGAGGTACTCATTCATCTTCTGGTTGGTAATCACGGGCAGTGCCTTGTCGTGCTCAAATACCACATCCTGATACTTCTCCAAGATAGCCTTGCTGTGCTTGTTGAGCTCGATGACCAGGCTGTCAGAAGTCTTGATCGTAGTGACTTCGATATGATCTTCCTTGATATCGCTTCTTCTGAGATTGTAGACATCTGAGTATCGCAGTCCGGTGAAGCACTGGAAGAGGAAGACATCCCGCACACGATCAAGTGACTGCTTCGCTGGAGGGATCTCGAACTCTCGGAGCTTCGTCAGCTCCTCCCAAGTCAAGAAGATGATCTTCTTCTGCGTATCCTTGAGCTTAGGTCTGAAGGTATCGTAAGCATTGTTCCTATGCATTCCCTGGCTGAAGCTCCAACGTAGAAACCACTTCAAGAAGCTGAGCTGCTTCCCGATCGTGCTATTGCGCATCTCGCGTACTTCTCGGAGGTAGCGCACATACTCCGTCAGACCAGCCTCGTTGAAGAAGGAGAAGCTAAGGTCTGCTCGGAAGGCTCTAAGGTGATTCTTCACCGCAGCGAACTTCTCATAGGTGGCGTGCGTCCAGTCGTTCTGTCGACCACAGACACGTACGAAATCATCAAAGGCCTTGTAGAACTCTGCCGAAGCATCAAGCTTTTCGGAAGTCTGCTCCTCTTGTACGTCGTCAGACCTATGGCGGGCATTGAAGGCGCTCTTAACATCCGCAGGGCTTGGCATGACCTCGGCCACTTCAAAGCGCTTGAAGACCTCTTGCAGCTCGGTGTAGTACCCCAAGAGCGCAGCGTTGATCTCTGAGGCTGATTGCTTAAGCTTGTTCGTGCATCCGTTCTTTACTCGTTGCTTGTCTGCATCCCATTTGGCGGCATCGATACGATAGCCCGTAGTGAACTCTATTCGCTGGGAAGCAAAGTTCACTCGCATACGGATAGGGACGTTCTCAACGATCAGGATACCGTCCTTCTTCCGGCTCTCCAGAGCAAAGATGATATTGCGCTTGATATTCATAACTCTCGGGTGTATAGTTTACACACCCAAAGATACACCCAAATAAGGATATAGCAAGGGAGATCCTATGATACTACACTTTAAGACACACACCCATATATACACTGAGAAACAACACTTTGAGATCAAATAAGCATCTATGATAGTTCAAGAGAAAGAGCCTCTCTCCGCTAAAAAGAAAGGGTGCAAATCACTAGCGATTTGCACCCTTTTTCTATACCTAAGGAAATGAGGGTAAGCCCTTACCCGTCTTCGCGGAGAAGGGTAAGGGCTTCGTCGTGGTGTGGATGGGAGGTGGGCTAAAAGCGCTGGCCTTCGCTGCTGGTCTTCTTGTTGCGGTAGGCTGCCTTGAGGGAATGGATGCGGTAGGAGACGTTCAAGCCGGCGCCCGAGAAGTCCCGCGCTTCGATCTCCTGCGCAAAGATGCCTGCCATCCTGCGCGTCCTGTACTGCTTGTTGTCAAGGAAGAGGTTCTGCAGGCTGAGGTCAAAGGTGAAGTTCCCTATCTCCTTGGATAGCATCAGGCTGTAGCTCCACTGAGCAGAGTACTCACTGAAGAGGCTATGACTTCTACTTGAGTAGCTGGCGTCAGCGTTCACACTCCAGCCCTTCCCCAGCTCTACATAATGGCTTGTCGAGAGCTCCAGCATCGGGCGATCGAAGGTCAAGCCACTGTACTTGAGGAGCTGCTTTTGGAATCCCACCTCGATTGATGGAGAGTACGGACCGAATGAATCACTCCAATTCAGCCCCAGCGAGAGCGTCGAATAGCTGGGGATATTTATCCTACGCTTGAGCAGCACGTCGGCCTTCGTCTCGTGGCGGGCTAGCGCTGTGGTCGCCGTATTCCGAATGTAGTTATAGCTGGCGCTGAAGGACAGCGTCTTGTACGTGCCGAGGAGCTGTAGGGCATCATTGGTCTCGTTGAGTAAGAAGGGACTACCCTGCTGGTAGACGTACTGATTCTCGAGGAGTGTGAAGTTATTCAAGGACGAGTACGCTGGGCGGTGGAGGCTCTTACGATAAGACAGCGTAGCTTGGAGATCTTCGCCCGAATAAGACAGCGAGAAGCTGGGGCTTAGGAAGTGAGGGGAGGGCTTCTGACGGGTGACACGCGTACCATTCTGCGTATAGGAAGAGGCTTCATACTCATATCGCAAGCCTGCATACCACGACAGCCCCAGCCACTGAGCCCTCACATCAACGAAGGTGCCCAGTAGCGTTTGGCCATTCTTCACCGTGGAGCTAATGACGTCAGTCACGATGCCTTGCTCCGTCTGCTGCAGCTCATTCTTATTGAAGCTCAAGGCCAGCTCAGCACCGTAGCCCAGCTTCACCCCCTTGACAGGTGTCTGGAAGGACAGCATCAGGGAGTTCATGCCATAGCGATCAGCCCCCTTGGTCTGCGCATGTGCCGAAGTACCTACCTCGTCGTATACGGAGGACTTCGTCGCACTCCCCAGAAGGATCTCATCGGTGACATTCACACTCGTCGTCCCTATCTTCCCATTGTAATAGAGGCTAGAAGTGGATTTGTAGGGACGTGAATCTATTTGGGAGGTATAGGGAGTATTCAGGCGTACGATCCCGCTCTCCTTGTGGATCAGCCCCTCAGAAGCGTAATCGATCGTCACAGCAACCACCTTGAGGTTGGAGACAAAGCCGATGTTCGTCTCCTTAGCTGGGGATATATTCAGCCCCAAGCCACCCATGAAGAAGTCACCTCGATAGGTCATATCTGATGAGCTGAAGGTCTCCAATAAGTCTCCACTCCCATTCGGCATGCTGTAGTAATCGCTATCCCCACTCGCCATCGCGGTGTGGCTATAGCCCGCATTGAAGCTCCAATAAGCCCGAGCATTGCTGTGAGCGACGTTGACACCAGTATAGGTGCTGAGGCGATTCTGCAGGAGAGCGTATTGCGAAGCAGAGAGGCTGGTCATATTCTGCTTCTTGATCGTGTGGATCTTGATCACCGAATTCGTGGAGGCCTTATACTGGGCGCCAGGGGTATTGATGACCTCGACACTCGCGATATCTTGGGAGCGGAGGTGCTGGAGGATGCTCGCATCCTGCACCCGCTGGCCATCCAGGTAGAGGGTCGCTTCGCCACCCGTCCCCAGCACAGAGAAGGATCCGCCCGATCCCTGCACGAAGGGGATGCGGTTCAGTAGGTTGTCGATCGAGCCGCTATTCCTGAGTGAAGGCACCGCCGCGACGTTGGCGACGAACGTACCATCCTTCAGCGTGAAGGCTTTGCGCTTCGCCCGGACCGTCACATCCTGCAGCTGGTTGGTCTGTACCTCTAAGATGAGCTCCGCACCCTCCCGAGGGTAGCGGCTGATAGGTCGCAGTAGATCCTCATAGCCGATGCACGTCGCTCGTATCCACTGCGGGACTTTCCCTTGCTCCGTCGTGATCGAATAGCGCCCGAGCTCGTCGGTGACCCCACCAGCGATGAAGGAGGAGTCTTGCGCTAAGAGGACGATGTTGGCCAGGGGAATCGGCGTCTTGTCTTCGGACGAGATGGCCCGCCCCGAGTATATGATCTGCGAGAGCAGCGTGATCTGGGCGCAGAGGCAGCAGAGGACGATGGTGAATAGCTTCTTCATGGCTTAGTGGATTTACTTTACATACCTCCCAGTCGCTACGGCATGGCTCTTGGGATCGAACTCCTTCTTGATATAGTACGCTGTCGAAATCATAGCGGAGATGTCGGCGGGTCGCCAAGCAGAGGTGTCGATGAAAGGAGCTTTGCGATCTCGTCCTTGTAGGACATAGACGATGGCGATATCTCCGAAAGAATCCTTGACGATCACGCGATTCCTCCGCTTGATCACATAGACCCTCCGTAGAAATCCACACACTCCATCCATCGTCGGCACACGCTCCGTTGCGGTATCAAGGACTATGCAGACCCAGCGCCCTGAGTCGAAGTTAAGCTGATAGCTATACATATAGCCGACATCACGCTTACTATGAGTGCCCGTGCTCTTCACGAGGATGAAGCTCGGCGAAGCAGCGATGATGGTGTCCTGATCTGAATGGCATTCCTTGAGAATGGAGGCGATATACGCTGCCCGCTCCTTCGGCAGCGCTTCCTTGTTCAGCGCAAGTTGCTCCTCCTTGAGGTTCAGCACCGAGGTAGATACCTTGAAGACGGGCTGATCAGCGACCTTGATCGTGTTGGTGCTTGTGTCGAGGGTGGTTTGTGGGGCAAAGCAGAGCGCCTGCTGAGCTCCGCATGAGGCGAGGGCGCTCACACAGAGACAGGCGAATAGGCTATGAAGGCTTCTCTTCTTCATACTGGTATCGTGAGTTATGGTAAGACGTTTGTGGCGTTGACTCGATGTCTTCAGATTCAGTTGTCTACCACAAACTTAGTGAAATACATACATACAAGAAAGGCGCAAAGAAAGAGCCCCCTGACGCATGGCTATTTGCATGCATCAGGGGGCTTGCTGACTATACTTGTGGGGGGAGGGATAGTATCAAGCCTTACAGTGTAGGGGTCTCTCTGGTGGGCGAATTAACTGTACGCGAGCTACTGCGCTTGATCTTATCTCCGCTGGAGAAGTGCCATGTCACGCTTAATTTGAGGCGTCTACGAGGAGATAAATCCGTACGCTCGAGCTCTGCAAAATCTGTTTTGACGCGCATGACCGCTCTATTATGAATAAGGTTGAGCGTCCCAAGATTGATCTGTAGCCGATCATTCAGCAAGCTCATATAGACACCTGCATCTATATCATAGCGTAGCCCTACTTCATGGCTTAGATGCTTCTCTGCTGTCTGTCCAGTAGCCGATAGCGTTAGCCCCATTGTCTTACTCAATCTAAACTGCTGGGTGGCACTCCACCCCAGCCAAGCGCTGGAGACGGTCTTACCTGGGCTCTTCTCTGTATTGTGTCTCACAAAGACCCTATTATTTGTCTGCCAAAAGTCCGACACACTGGCTGTATAGGAGAGCGAAGTATAGTGCTGTAGACTCGTGCCACTATTCTCGGGTCTCGTGTACACCACATCTGGCTGCATGGGGTCTTGATGAGCAAGCAGATGTATGATGTTCGCACCGCTTTTTAGCCTATAAGTCAGGATCCAATTGGGATTGATGTAGTAATTCGCCTCTACAGAATGAAAGGTTTCTTCCTTTAGATTTTGGTTACCTATGCTATACAGCTTCTCGTTTTGATAGACAGCCACAGGGCTATAGTAGCCATAATTAGGCAGCGAATAGTCTCGGCGATAAGCTATAGATATACCCGACTGCTTCTGCGGGTTGAGCATGTATTGCAACTGGACATTGGGATACAGACCCGAATAACGGTTCTTGATAGACGCAATCCGATTGAGATAATCGCTATACTGCATATCTGTTAGCTGATAGGTTAGCCCTACCTGCACGAATGCTCGCTGACCAATCATGCGACTGTACTCTACCCACGGGGCAAAGTCCCCTCCAGAGATCTGGAAATCTTGCTGCTTTATTTGAGTGAGTATTGTGCTGGCGATACCCGACATTTCGTTTCTGTCCCTCAGACGGCTAAAGCGAATCCCCAAGTTTACACTACTCCCCTTGCTCGACTTCAGTTCTAAGCGAGGCTCCACATAGAGGTAGGAGAGCCTCTGCATCAATTCATTCTCGGCATGAGTATTGAGCTCATAGTCTATATGATCGCTATTTCTCCGACTGAGGTACTCGACCTTGGTAGAGAAGGACGAGTTTTCCCCGACATTCAGATTAGCTCGATAGAGCAAGCCCGCATTACCTTCGATAAAAGAGCT
>ERZ773207.747-NODE-747-length-11830-cov-16.097070_pt1 | contig 11830 bp, 10 predicted proteins | sample MGYA00580997_ERZ773207 | MGnify/ENA primary metagenome ERZ773207 (study PRJEB29015, sample SAMEA2738170) | human oral metagenome | biome: human oral; feature: human-associated habitat; material: saliva | place: China | collected 2239 ... | reverse complement strand
CATTTTGTCCTAGACCTGCCCCCAAAACATTCCCCATAATCACTTCATCAACTTGTTCTGGTCTCAAGCTAGCTCTTTCAATCGCATTCTTGATTACCAAGCTTCCCAATTCAACAGCAGAAATATCTTTTAAACTTCCTCCAAAAGATCCAATCGCTGTCCGAACCGCTGCAACAATTACTACTTCTTTCAACTCTTTCTCCTTACTCTATTAGAATTTGAAAAATCTTTCTGTTTAAGACATCTTATCTTACCGCATTAAGAATTTCCGTCAATCAAAAGATTATCCTAATCACAGTAATGAACATAAATGACTTATAAAAATAATTTCTTTTTAGAAAATTTTCTCAAGCATATTCACTATAACACAAATCAGATTACTTTGCCATTAGAAGTTAAAAGGTAAAACTGTAGCAAGATTTGTTTACATGCACAATCGGAACTCCACATCAAACTAAAAATAGAGAATCACAAAAAACTCTAAAAGAAGACTAATTATCCAACTTTTAGAGTTTAATCATGATGCTAACTTTATTCATTATTGAAATTCCTTGACATCCCCATCATAGGTCGCCCAGTCTTTACTGAAAAAGCGCTCATTCAGATGGTAAGTCGGTGCTGGTTTGGGATTGGATAAGAAAGGATCAACTGCCTTATCAAAAGCAAGCCAACCCAACCAACCAAGATGGATGGTGTCCTTCACAAAATAAGGATCTCCTCCATTTTTTGAGAAGTCAGCAACATTGGTAAATCCTTGGCTCTCTAGCTGATAACGTATCTTATGCACTGCTTTTTGGTACATGTCTTCGCTGAGCCCTGTGTAGTCCATCCATTTCTTGTTGACGGGTTGGATAACAAATAGTACATTAACCTTTGACTTGGCAAACTGATTGAGAATCAACTGCAAATCATTGTATTCTGAAGACTTCAGATAGTTATAATTTTTTTGATAGCCTTCCCATTTTTTTAAATCCTTTTTAACTTGAGTATTGTAAAAATGATTTTCCATACCCATATCGTTATTAGTTGTATTCTCTTCTGCATCCTTACGAGCAATTTTTTCTAATGCATCATAAGAAAATTGATCAGGAAGATCTTTTAAATAGTTTTCTACATGTTCTTTATATTTTAGTTGGCCACGTATAGAAAATTGACCAAATAGAGAAGCCTGTCTCTCATTAAATCGTGCAAAGAGATTGATTACAGTATGATCAACCTCTGTCAACTCCTCACCCTTGGACAATTTTTCAACCATACCTCTCATGGATAAGCCCGGGTTTTGTTTTAAGAGGCGTTTTGCCGCGTGTTTCGCAGCTATATCTCCTTCTTGATTTTCCAAAAATGCTGTCAACTGATCATTATTAAAGTAGTTTTGAAAGGACGCTGGCTCGTAATCTTCCTCTGTAAACCACTGAGGAGAGATGACAAAGACCGCCTGTCTATTCTCAATTTCTGACAAAATTTGTTGCATACCAAAGTACTGATTGAGAGATGCTGCTCCTGCTTGTCCTAAAAAGTAGGGGCGATAGGAGCGATTGTACTTTTCCGCCAAGACAGCCGGATGCATACTATCAAAACGAATCCACTCGCTTGATCCCAAAAAAGGAACAAAACGCATGTTTGGATCTGTAAAAGCTCTGACCTTCTGACTTCTTTCTTTGAAACTTTCCGTACTAGCAGCCGCAGCAGAATATTTTTCTTCTAACAGATTATGACTTGGATTCTCTGGATAAAAAAAGATAAGCAAAAATACAAGTAAGCTAGCAAGAAGCAAGGGACCAAAAATCAGCCATAAACGCTTAAGCATTTTGGAGCTCCGCAATACCTGCTATGATTTTATTAGCTGTGTTCCAGTCATCGCGACCAAACTCTGTCACAGGGACACGAATATCAAAACGGTTTTCAATCTCAACAATCAACTCAACCGTTCCCATACTATCCAAGACACCTGCATCAAAAAGATCTTCATCCATCATGTCAGAAACATCTTCCATAAACAACTCATCAATAATTTCGATAACTTCTGATTTGATATCCATATTTTATTTCCTTTTATTTTTTAAACCATAAATCATTCAAAAATCCAGAAAAGATTAAGAATGACAGCATGACGACATGGAAGGTGACAACCATGCCAAGCAACTGAATCCAGCGATTCTCAGGTAGAGCAGTCTTCCCTGCTTTTTTCCGTTCCTTATTAAGCAATTTTTTCTTACGAATCCAAGCATCATTGATAACCAAGCCTAATCCATGAAAGAGGCCATAAGCGATATAGTACCAGGTCACTCCATGCCAAAAACCCATGATGAGCATATTGAGAATGTAAGCTACACTTGAGGTTACGTTGCGATTTTTAAAGACCTTCTTTCTGGTCAACACCATTACCATTCGCATAAAAACAAAGTCACGGAACCAGAAAGATAGACTCATGTGCCAGCGATTCCAGAACTCTTTTAAATCCCTTGATAGAAAAGGCTTGTTAAAGTTGATAGGACTACGAACTCCCATCAAATTTGAAATAGCTAAGGCAAACATAGAGTAACCTGCAAAGTCAAAGAACAAATCTAAACCAAAAGTATACATGACTCCTAGTGCATAGAGGTTAAAGATACCTCCTGTCTGTAGGGCCAAGTTCTTCAAAGGGGGTAATAGAATTTCTCCTAGAAGATGGGCCAATATAAATTTGTATAGAGAGCCAAGCATGATATACTTAACAGCCTCTTCTAACATATCCATCAGCTCATCCTGCTCAGGAATGGTCTGATAATTTTCATTAAAACGCTTAAAGCGATCAATAGGCCCGCTAGAGAATGTCGGCATAAAGAGCAAGAAACGTAGAAATTCCCAAAAAGTAAAATTCTTGATAACCCTATCTCTTAATTCTATGATAAGCCCAACCGAACGAAATGTCAGGTAAGAAATACCCAAAAAGCCTAGCAAAGACTGCGTTCCATTGATAGCTGGTTGGACCTTGACAAAAATAATCGGAAGTAGGGACAGAAAACTAACTAGGTAGAAGACCCACTTGCCATCCCTACTTTTTCGATAGTGCTTATAGAAGAGCAGGAGTAATATCTCCCAGCAAAGGTAAATACCCAAGGCGGCCAATTGGTTGGTTTTTCCACCTACCAGCATGGTAACGATAAAGAAGAGACTAACCAGCACTTCGTACCAGGCGAAGCGTTTCTTGAAAAAGAGACCAATAAAAATAGGCAAGGTCGCAATAATTACGTATACAAAATACTGAGGATTTCCATATGGCTCTAGATGAGGAAGCGGCTTAAAAAACTCCATCATCTGCTATTCACCTCATTTATCAAGCCCTTGATATCAATCTTACCATTTGGAGTCAAAGGTAGGCTATCTCGATAAAGGAATTTTGAAGGCATCATATAGGACATCATGATGTCTGTCAGGTCTTCCTTGATAGCCTTGGTAATATCGATATCACGTTCAAACTGTTCACGAACTCCATCCTTTAAAAGGACATAAGCCAGCAGATTTTGTACCTTGTGATCTTTATTATAGCGCGGAACTGCAACAGCCGACTCAATGAAACGAGACTTGTTGAGGTTTTGAGAAACATCCTCTAGCTCAATGCGGTAGCCGTTAAACTTAATCTGGAAATCCATGCGCCCACCATAGAGAAGCAATCCCTCATCTGTCATGGTTCCCACGTCTCCTGTATGATAGGCTGGTAGCCCTTCAAACTCAAAGAAGGCTTCCGCTGTTTTTTCAGGATTGTTCATATAACCTTTTGAGACAGCTGGCCCAGAAACAATAATTTCTCCCTGTTCGCCATTTGGCAGTTTATTGCCTGCCTCGTCAATGATAAAGGTTGGAGAATCAGCCTTGGTATAGCCGATTGGTAGGCGTTTGAGAGTCGCCAACATCTCGTCTGTCACAGCAACAGCTGACAAGGCTACTGTCGCTTCTGTGGGGCCATAGGCATTGATAATACGAGCATCTGGGAACCGTTCCCGCAGCTTTTGAGCTGTTTTGACAGTTAATTCTTCTCCATCAAAATAGAAATGCGTGATCCCCGGCATTTTCTCGCTATTAAAGTCTTCTGACAGCATAGCCATATCTGCAAAGGAAGGGGTTGATGTCCAGATAGCAATAGGCAATGAAAAAATAGTCGCAAAGAGTTGCTTAAAGTCCTGAGTGATGGCTGAAGGAAGAGCGAAAAGCGTACCACCCAGTGCCAAGGTCGGTGCCCAGTACATGACAGACAAGTCAAAAGAGTAGGGTGGTTGTGCTAGCATTTGCGGACGAATCGGTGTCGCAAACTCCTTATCCGTAATCATCCAGTTAGTAAAGCTTAGGAGATTGTCATGGGAAATCTGTACTCCCTTAGGCTTACCAGTCGTACCTGAAGTAAAGATGATATAGTAGTTATCCTCTCCCTTGACTGGATGCGTAATCTCATAGCTAGTCCCTTGAGCAAAAGCTTCATGGACTTGCTCTAAATTCAGAACCGGTATGCTTGTTTGCACTAATGGAAAATCAGAAATGGCAATAATCAAGCTTGGCTCAGCCACCTCTAAAATAGCAGTCACCCGTTCCAAAGCTGAATGACTATCTATTGGAATATAAGCATGTCCCGACTTTGTCAAAGCGACGAAAGTTGCTAACATTTCATACTCTTGACCACCAAAAACGACTACAGGCGATTTCTCTGGCAAATTGAATTGGTCAATAACTGCAGCTAGACTATCCGAATCCGCCTTTAAATCTCCATAAGTATGTTCTTGCCCCAATATATTGTAGACAGGATAGGTAGGCTGTGTCTGAGCAAAATGCTCAATTGTCTCAATTATATCTATTATTGGTTTATGTGACACAATAAGGAGCCCCCTTCTAGTTAAAATTCATTATAGATAAAACCACCCTGACCTTTACCAAGGTAGCTAAAAAAGTAAAGAAGACCCAATAAAATAATAAAATACAAGGCTGTTCGACCAAGAAAGAGATAGAGTTCTTTTCTCTGTTTCATCAAGAAAAACCTTTCATTTCTGTAATTTTGCTAAATAAGATGGACTCTTACTATGGTATTTTTCTTCCATTGTACCATTTTATAGAGTATTTTTTCAATTTGTTACCATACATTTTCACTACATTTCAGTTTATTTTAAGAATTATATAGTTTTTCTATATCTGTCTTAAATAGAGTTAGGCTGGACAAGCACTAAATTTCAGGAGAAAATGAATTAAATCTTCCCGTAATAAAACGCACAATATCAAATTTTTTCAACACCTGATACTATGCGCTTTTCTGATTCTAAAGACTTTTCACCTCGTTTCTCATTTAAAATAATCTCGTCTGATATAGATTAAAATAGCTTCTATCATCAGACAAATGGCTGATAGCCAAAAACTTATGCTAATACCAAAACTCTCAGTAATATAGCTCATTAGCAAAACAAATACTGAAAATGCTAATGTCGAAATCACTTCAAGAACGGAATAGACATTAACCAAATGATTTTCCTCTACTGTTTCCTGAAGAAATACACTTTCAGGAACTTCTTTTAGCTGCGATAACATACCAACTAAAGCTGAAAATAGTAAAAACATCTGTGCGTTTGGAAAATATAGAATAGTCAGTGTCACTATTGCCATGCCTACAAGAGGAAAAAGAATACTTTCCCATTTAGCAGCGAGGAACTTTTCAGATAGCTTAAAAGCAATGAAGCCACTAATTATAATCCCGATAGAGTATGCTGTATTAGAATATCCCCAGTAACTTTCCGTTTCATTTAATAACTCAGTTACAAAGACAAGTATGATAGACGAAACCCAAATCGTATTTGAGAAAATTTCAAATAAATTTGCTGATACAAAAAGTCTTAATCTAGGATCTCTAGCAACTAACTTCCAACCTTTGAGCAAAATTTCAAGATTAGTTTCTGACTCTAGCACCTCCACTTCAGCCTTAGGAAGAAATAACATCAGAAAGCTAGAAATGATATACAAGATTAAAATGATAAACGTGGTAGGTAAGAGACCAATTGTTGCAAACAAGAGTCCACCTAATCCCCAACCCACCAATTGAACAGCTTCACTACTCATTGATAAGGCTGAATTAGCCTTACCCAAATCGGTCGCATAGCGTGGCACAATAGCATAGGAAACAGGTGCTGCAAAACCGTCCAATATGGAAATTGCCACAACAAATAGATAGATTATCAAGGGCGCTACTGATTGCATTACGATAAACATTCCTACCAGTATCGACAATAATATAGTCTTTCCAAATTGGGATAAAGATAAAACCCTATTTAGCGCTAACCTTTTAGTAACCAAAGGAACTAAAAGACTCGCAACAAAAGAGGATATCCCTATTAAAATGGGAACTAGTGATGTGGCAATTACTGATTTTGAAATAATGTATATGTTAGCAATGATTGTTACTCTAAAGAAAATATCTGCTAAATTTGCAAACAATTGAGAGACTAACAACTTGATAAATGAATTAGACATGTAACGCTCCTATAACATAAAAATATTTAACTGATAAATGGTATAGTAGACTTTGTTTGATAACTATTTGACACAAGATTAGGTGGTCAGAAATTGAATTTTTAACATTCCAACTTAGCCATAGTTTTTAGTTCTCACACCTTTAAATCAATTAAAACAAGCCATAATATAACACATATATTATAGCTGACAAGATGCAAAACAAGTCTATTTATTTTATTCTATATTTTCCCAAATCAATTACTTGATTATAAACCGTTTCTGAATCAATATGATGAGCAACTTCAATCAAAATGATAGGCAACTGCAAAAGTAACTGGCGCACTTGATATGCATTGTCCTTGTCTAAGGATGATGTAACCTCATCCGCCAACACAATGTCTTTTTGTCGAAGCAGACAGCGAACTAATTCAAGTCGTAAACGTTGTCCACCTGAAATGTTTTCTCCATTATTTATCAGTTGATAATCCAAGATATTGGTGATTTCATTCGTTAAGCCAACTTGTTCTAGGCAACAGAGTAATTCTTTATCTGAAATCTCCTGTCCTAATGTTAAATTTTCTCGGATTGTCCCATGTCTGAAAAATGGATTCTGAGAGATATAAGCGACATTCCCTTGATAATGAGTAAATTCTCGACCTGATTTATCACGTACGATAATTCTACCACTATTCGGACTTATCTTTCCTGCTACCAACTGTAGGAGAGTTGACTTTCCGGTACCACTAGCTCCCTTTATTAAAACTTTACTTGGCTTAGTTAATCTAAGTGACAAATCATAAAAGAGCACTTGCTCTCCAACCTGTTTTGAAACGCCCTCCAAAACTAGCTCAGCTAAAGATTCGACTGTCGGATATGATGTTTCTAAACAAGATTCTTCCAATAATGAAAATATTTTTTCTTTCACTGTTTGCGATCGCTGTATATCAGATATGCTATACATAATTCTTTGAATAGGTCCGCTAAGATTCATTGTAGCTATATACATAGAGACCAAACTAGCTGTTGTTAACTCTATACCACTCTTTTGTAATAAAAGACCAAGTGCAAGAGGTAGTACCTGACTAAGGAATTCTAAAGGACCATTGAAAAAATAAACGACATTGCTAGTCCATTCATTTTTCCAACGAGCATTCTCGTAACACTCGTTGTTTTTTCTCATCTTAGCAAAGTTTTCTTTACTAGCGCCATAAAAATATATCGTATCTGCTCCCTTAAAAAAATCTCCTACAGATAGATGAAAAGCTTTTTGCATTTCCGAAAAATTTGCACCACTTTTCATTAAACGATTATTCATTACCCATTGAGGTAATGGTCGAAGAAAAGAGAACACAATAAAAACAATACCAAGCCAAAAATTTTGCACCAAAATAAAAACAATCGTTGTACAAAGTATAAAAACTCTTCCAACTATCATATCCAGGGGTAAAAAGAAGCGATTATAGAGCAGTTCCATATCTTGTGTAACAATTGAAACTTTTTCATCATATACAACGTTTTCTTTCAAAAATAGTTTCTTAATAAGCTGATCTTTTAACCGAATTTGCATATGACGCTGCAGATTATTACTGACAAAATTTGCTAGCAACATCGTGCTATAAAAAAACAGGTGTAAACACAGGCCATATAAAACAAAGTATGAAATTGTACCAATTGTAAGTTGCTCTTCACGAATATTCAATAGCTTATCCAATAACAATGGCTTTATTAGAGCCATCCCGCTATTCAAAAGTACTCCTATTAAAAAATAGATAAAAATATTAGTTTTAATGTATTTTAGAAATTTCATAAATAAGCCTATCTAAAAGAAAGCGAATAGATATAAAAGCCTCAGTCTAAAAGTTATAAACAAATTAACTCCAACTGAGACTATACAATAATTTAATTAACCTATATATGATGCTGTTTATTAAGAGTGATTACCTCCTGAACTAGACTAACTAAATTTCGATTTATATTTTAAAAATCAATCTAAAACTCATTTCCATCTTCATCGCAATAATGATCACGGAGTACAAGTATATCAAGTTGAGTAGTACTCTTATTTTCAATTACAATCATCTTTTCACCCCCTCTCTTATTGCATCAAGATAATCACAATATTCCTTATTTAACATAAATAATTCTAGATTTTTATCAATTTTCTTTTTTATTTGATTGCATAATGTTCTTTGCTTATTACTTCTATATTTGGGCGGACAAAATCCTGATTTACAAATTAAAGCAATAGGACACTTCTTACAATCTGAATCCATGTTTAAGTGCCATTTATCAAACTTTTCCTGATTAAACTTAGCATGTACACTTCCAAATATATTAGAATTAGAATACAAGGCAACCGTACAAGTTTGAATTACACCCTTTACATTAATAGTATAGTGATTTTTTCTATTTGCATAACAATTGAACAAATTTGTTATTATACCTCTAGCAGCAGGAACATTGTAACCTTTTTTTATGGTAAACTTTGATAATTCAAAACTAGCATCTGAATTAGGTAATGTCACTTTATAATTTTGGGCACGCTCCCCACACCCCCAACTACCTACATTATAAAAATAAAATCTAAATCGTTTATCATGCTTAAAATATTTCCCATCTGAATCTAAAAAAATCTTAACATTATTAAAATTTTCTTTCGATATATTAAATCTTAAATTACAATAAAAATTCAAATTTGAATTTTGTAAACCTTTGATATTCTCGAGTATCTTGCTATATGACCCCTTTCCATTACGCAACACTCTTTGAAAATTATGACTTTCCTCATCTCCATCAATTGTTATCTGAAAATTATTAACGCGATAGTCTATAATTAACTGATGAATAATTCGTTCATTAAGCAAATATCCATTAGTTGTTATACTAGCAGAATAATCAAGCCCATTTTGAAAGCAAATACTAATAAATTTTTTTGAAAGATTCTTTATCGTTTTTAGCCCTAATAAAGGCTCTCCTCCAAACCATGATACATGTAAAGATTTAAACGTAGATTCAGATAATAGTTTTTCTATAAATTCAACTATCGCAATCTCTGTTTCTCTACTCATTTTTATATTTTCAAATTTTTCATAACAATATTTACATCTAAAATTACAGTCTCCATGTGTTAAAATTGTAAATTCTAACGTCTCCGTTTCACTATTTCTAACATAATCTATTGTATTCTCGAATTCATTTTCTTCTTGAAAATAATTATACTTATTCAAATAATTTTCATATTGTTCCTTGATCTCTAAATTATTTTCCATAACATCTTGTAAATCATTTGTAATGAAAAAAGAATGATTATTTTTACTATTGAAAAATAATTCTCCTGTTTCACTTTTCTTTCTTAAAATATATGGAGATAGAACTTGCATATTAAATACCTCAAAATTCATAATTATGGTGACAACTTCGAAAAATCCTATCGCTCAAATACAATGAACTGATAAAACAACCGTAATTGAAATTTCTAAAGACAATTCTACCAAAATATTATTTCGAGATACTTCCTTTCCCATATCTGCGTATTACTTTTTACTTGCTAAAATTTTTTCTAAGTGCCTTTCATAATTCTTTGCCAAATGGTTACTTCCCGCTAATTTCATTGCTCCAATACACTTCCTCATTTCAATAATTGCTTTACAATCCATCTCTTTTTTGTAGCGATATAGATATTGGGCATACTGAAACACCAACCGTTCATAAATTTCAGTTTCAGTGAAAAAGCATTGGTTTAGTCGTTTTTCAAAATACAAAGCATCAAGAAATTTTCCTCTTTCAATACATGTGATATATCCGTTTAATAGCATAGATGAAATCAATCGTCTATTATTAGGAATTTCTTTATAAAAATCAGAACGTCTAGACATCTCTCTAGCCAAAACCATGAAGACATCGTGTTTTAGGACATCTAAAGTATTTGAAAAAATCAATAATTCATAGTATCCCCAATATTCAACACTAAAGAGATAGTCAGTTAGATAAGATAAATCATCACCAGAATAATAAGCTTCTCCAGATAAATCTTGTAAACGAATTTTTAATAAAATAATGTTAAGCTTATGAAATTTCTCTTGTTTAGAATCTGACTCCATCTGAGAATAAAGTAGTTTTTTCAACCCATCAACATCATGATTTGATACAAAATGCCTAACCTTTGATAAGAGTTCGTTCAGTTCATCACGATGAAAATCATGAACAGCATACATAAATTCATCAATAGGCATGTTAATTTCATCCAAAATAGCCATAAATTTTGAAATGGTTAAATCAGTCTCTCCCTTTTCAAAACGTGAGAGCTGTGATGTTGATATACCAGCTTTTTCGACATCTTTCAAGCGAAAACCTCTAGATTCTCGAAACTTTTTAAAGATTTCTCCAAATTTTTTCATAATATCTCTCCAACAAGCATATATGGGAACAGTTTTTGATTTTTAATATTATAGCAGAAAATAGCAGAAAACAAAAGTGAGGTTTTTGACATGAGAAAGCAAAAGCTATTGCCTTTATTCTTCCTACTTTTTGAAGAAATTATTATCGTTGGTGGATAGTACTAAGAGGTTATACTAAATGAAAAAAGCCTGAGATTTTCATCTCAAACTCTTTCAAAATAATTATTTTCTAAATTAGAAAAGTGAGAATACAAGCACAGCTAAGGCTGCTCCGATAACAGGTCCTACAACAGGAATCCAAGCGTAAGACCAGTCTCCGTCTCCCTTGTTTGAAATTGGAAGGATACTGTGCATGATACGAGGTCCAAGGTCACGCGCAGGGTTCAAGGCATAACCTGTTGTCCCACCTAGTGATAGACCGATACCGACAATCAAAGTCCCCACCGCAAATGTTCCGATTCCTGCTTGAAGGTCATAAAGTCCCAATGCAAAGATTGTCAATACCAAAACAAAGGTTCCAAGGATTTCGCTAATCAAGTTTGACACAGTATCTTTGATGGCTGGTCCTGTGCTGAAAGTAGCCAAAATATTTCCTGCGTTTTCTTCTGCTTCGTAGTGAGGTTTGAATTGCAACCAAACCAAAATCTGACCCAGCATAGCTCCTGCGAACTGGGCTAGGATGTAAGGGAAAACGGAAGCCCAAGGCAGACCACCTTTTAAGGCCACACCGATGGTCACAGCTGGGTTTAAATGAGCTGGACTGAGCTTCCCAGATACAAATACTGCAACCGCAACTGCAATCCCCCAACCCATGGTAATCACAATCCATCCTGCACTGTTGCTCTTGGTTTTTGGAAGAACCACACCTGCAACAACACCATTTCCTAGAAGAATTAGGATTAAAGTTCCTAGGAATTCTCCAAATAATTCATTCATCATCTTTCTGTCTCCATTAAAAAGAAGGGGCG
>ERZ773207.741-NODE-741-length-11924-cov-3.157722_pt1 | contig 11924 bp, 10 predicted proteins | sample MGYA00580997_ERZ773207 | MGnify/ENA primary metagenome ERZ773207 (study PRJEB29015, sample SAMEA2738170) | human oral metagenome | biome: human oral; feature: human-associated habitat; material: saliva | place: China | collected 2239 ... | reverse complement strand
CAGAACTCCAGGGGCGTGTCCTGGTGGAGCCGGTCGGGGATCTGGCTGTCCGCCGGCCTCGTGGCAGTCGGTGGAGCCCTGGCGGCGGCCGTTCTTCTGCGGCGGCGCCCCACAAGGCGCATGTCACGCCGACGGCGCACGCGCGAGGACTAGGCACTGACAGTGCGGGTACTCCCCTGCACGGAGCTGCGCCGCTTTAGACTCAAAGCATGAATGATGCCTCTCGCAACGTCCCGCGGCCGGTGGCCTGGGTGGCACTGGCCGCCCTCACCCTGATCCTGGCCGGCTGCGGAGTCCGCTACGACTTCGTCATCCATGACAACGAGACCGCTGACTTGACCTACATCATGTGGGACTCATCCGACCTGCACCTCATCACCAAGGAGACCTGCACCGAGAAGGATCTGGGGAAGTCCTCCCCGCTCCCCGAAGGCGTCGAGGCGACCTACACCTACACGTCCCACAACAGCAATCCGGCCTGTCAGGTCACCGCCAAGGCGGTTCCGCTCAGCAAGCTTCAGACTGACACGTGGACGATCAAGCACAAGGACGGGCAGTACATCTTCGACCTGTCCCCCGGTTCACTGAGCAAGCTCGGCTCAAAGAACCCGCAGCTCCCCTCCCAGAACATCGGGGGCAGCACCAAGGTCGCCGTGTCCGTGACCTTCCCCGGCAAGGTGACGAAGTCCAACGGGAAGAGCGAGGGCAACAAGGTCACCTGGGACAACGCGCTGGAGAGCTCAGACAGCCTGCACGCTGAAGGCGAGGACGGGAGGTTCCACCTGCGGTGGTGGATGGTTGCCATAGCCAGTGGCATCGTTCTCCTCATCATCGTGGGAGTTGTGATCTACCTTCTGCGAGTCCGGCGCGCCCAGCAGATGAGCCCGGCTTCCCCATACGGCGGAATCCCGCAGGATGCCGGGGCTGCCGGCACGATCCCGTCAGACGTCTACATCAGCGGGCCGTACCAGTCGCCTCTTCCCGGCGCCCAGCAGCCGACGCCGGGGCCGACCCAGGTCTATCCCGTTGCCGATCTTCAAGCCGGCTACTCCCCGTACGTCGATCCGGGTCCGGGTGCCGTCGCCTTTCCGTCCCAGGACACGGGATACGCAGGACACTCAGCAGGTCCCAGCGTCTACGGAGCCCAGGACGGCAACGGGGCCTATGCCCCCGGCCCCGGCTACACGCAGATGCCCTACCAGGAAGGAACCGGCCACTCGGATTTCCGGCCGCCCCAGGAGCGCCCCTGAGACCAAGGCGGACAGACAAAGCCGGGTACCGCCACACTGCTACGCAAACGGCCACCGAGGTCCCAGGTAACGGTTAGGGTGACGCCATGAGCTGTGCCGTCACCACCAGGAGACTCCACGCCGCACTAAGTGCACTGACTGTTCTCACCTTCATCACTGTGATGGCTCTGGCCTCTCCTCCGGGGCAGGCGGCAGACGAGCTGAACATCACTATCGAAATGAAAGTCACCGCTAAGAGCGATGACACTTTTGAGGCATCCTTCGTCATCACCGACCAGACGGACTACAGCGTGGTTCCCCCCATCACAGAGGGCAGTTGCACCCTGAACTACTTCCTCCTGGAGCCGAATATCTTCGCCAATGCTGAGACGAAATTCGACGACGGGAAGGACAAACGAGTCTGCACCATAACGAGGAAGGGGAAGATCTCTGAGACCAACGGCGCGATCAGCCACAAGGACGGCGAGTACTCCATCGACACCAGCTCCCTGAACGGAAAGGAGCCGTCACCGAAGTTGCGACTGTCCTATACCGCTACGTTTCCCGGGGAGGTGACCCAGAGCGATGGCGGAGAAGTCGAGGGCAACGAGAGAAACACTGTCAGCTTCACCGATTTCACGGGCCGCGTGGTCAAGGGCAGGGACCGTCCCGCCTCCGCGATGACGACCAGCAAGCTCCTGCCCTGGATCATCGGCGGCGTCGGGTCGCTCGTGGTCATCGGACTCATCACGATGGCAGTCGTTGTACGACGCCGTCAGCGGAGCAGCTCGCCCCAGCCAGGGACACACCCACAAGCCTTGCCCGTTCCGGGCCCTGCATCGCAGGTTTTCCACCCCAATCAGCCGGAACCTCAGCAGTTCCCCGCGCAGTCCACGCCTCACCATCCGCACCAGCAGCAATACCAGCAGTACCTCGGACAACCCTCGCAGCCCAGCGCCCCCGCAGGGATGGGCGACAGCACCTATCCCCCCGTTCCGACGCAGGCGCCTCCGCAGCACAGAGGGTGGCCTCCACCGCAGCAGCCTCAGTGACAGCCCACGTCGGGGAGCGATCCCCATGAAGCCTGGTTACAACCCGGCATCGAAACCGCTACTGTGGGCCCATGACACCTGCAGCCACCCGCCGCATCCCTGCGCCCTTATCCGCATTGACGGCTCTCGCGGCCCTTGCCCTGTCCGCGACCCTTGCGTTGGTCACGACTCCCGGTCACGCCGCCCCTCAGGCAGACTTCGACGTCAAGCTCACCATGAACGTCGACCTCACCATCAAGTCCAATGACACCTACAACATCCACATGGACATGATCGACTCCTCAACCGGCGTCGAGGCACTGACCGAAGACTCCTGCTCCGCAGATAGCTTCAACAAGCTCAGCTCCGGCGACTACTACAAGAACGCCAAGTTCACCTTCAAGGAGGAAGGCGACACCCGCACCTGCACCATTGAGGGATCCGGGAAGATTACCGACGCCAAGGGAATCACCCACGAGAAGGGCGAGTACATCGTCGATGCCGCGTCCGGCGGCAGCTCTAGCACTGCCGATTCGGTACCGGGTCTTGAGCTGAACTACTCGGTGACCTTCCCCGGCAAGGTCACTGAGGCCGACGGCGGCAAGGTCGAGGGCAACAAGGTCACCTTCACCGACTCGATGAACCACAAGGTGAAGGGCAAGGACGGCTCCATCCCCATGTGGGTGTGGATCCTTGTCGGCGTTGGAATCCTGGCCGTGGCCGGCGGCGCTGCCGCCTTCTTCATCACCCGCAGCAAGAAGAACAAGGGCCAGCCCTCCTATGGCGCTCCCGTTCAGGGCTACGACCCGAACCAGGCCTTCCCCGGCCAGCCGGGTCAGCAGGCGGGTTACGGTGCTCCTCCGGCCCAGCCGGGTCAGCAGGCGGGTTACGGTGCTCCTCAAGCCCAGCCCGGTCAGTCACCTTACGGCGGACCCCAGGCCCAGCCCGGACAGCAGGCGGGCTACGGCGCTCCTCCGGCCCAGCCCGGCCAGTCACCTTACGGCGGACCCCAGCCCGGACAGGGCGCCTACTAACACCTGATTCACACCAAGCCACCGGGGCCTCGGAGTCTTACGACTCCGGGGCCCCGCACCTTCTTTCAGCCTTTTTCTTTTCTCCGCGGTTATCCCAGGTTATATCGGCGGCCCTTTCCGTCCGCTCGCCTGTATCACCTCCGACAATCGTCTAGGGTGATGCCATGGCAGCAACCACTCCCCTGCGCCCCAGCCTGCGCGCACTGACATTCCTCCCGCTTCTTGCGTCCCTCGCACTTGTTTCCCCTGCGGGCAACGCATTGACGCCCGCCTCAACAAGTCAAGATAGCCGAGGCTCCTACACCGTTGATATCACAATTAACAAGGACGACACCTATGACTACAAGGTGGCCGTCGCTCGAAACGAGAAGAACTCTTCATCGTCGGACGATCTGAAGGAGAGCTGCGAAGAGTCGACCGGTTCAGGAGCCTTGGCGAACGCCAAGGCAACCTACTCCGAATCCGGTGGGCGTCCCACCTGCACCTTCACCGGGAAGGAGAAGATCTCCGAGAGCAATGACCTCATTGAGCACGTGGGTGACGAGTACGTCTTCGACACTGAGAGCGGGGACCTCTCCCGCGCCGATGACGACCTGGATTTCTCCCTGTCAGTCACCTTCCCCGGAAAAGTCACCAACTCCGACGGCGGTAAGATCGACGGAACCACCGTCACTTTCAAAGAGCCCGGTGAGTACCGGGTGACCGGCAAGGACACTCCCGCCTTCCCATGGGTCTGGGTGATCCTCGGAGTGCTGGTGGTCGCAGCCGCCGGAGGCGGTGCCTTCTGGTACCTGAATAATCGCAAGAAGGCGACTCAGCAGCAGATGTACCAGGTGCCCCCAACCGCAGATGCGGGATACGCACCCGGGCAGTCTCAGTCCCCTGTTCCCGGGCAGGCACCGACACCCGGTTCGGTACCCCCGCCGGCCTCAGCCCCAACCGGTCCGGGCTACGTGCAGCAGGAGCACGACGGTGCTGCGGGCCCCGTTGTCCCTCCTTCTGACAACCAGCCAGACTCACCGACCACCCATTGAAGTCGACCACGGCGGCCCTGAGCAACATGCCATCCATGCACTGCGCTCAGGGCCGCCGTTGTCATGCAACCGAGTCGGTTGCTCCTGTCCTCCGTTCACACAGCTTTGAGGCGGGAGAGGCACCATCCCGCCCTTCGGCGCACTCCGCCGACAGGCGTCACCCGATGAGCGAGTGACGCGAGATCGTGGCCTCGCGTCCCGGCCCGACGCCGATCGCGGAGACCCGGCAGTGGGCTAGCTCCTCAATGCGCAGCACGTAGTCCTGGGCGGCCTGGGGCAGGTCGGCGAAGCGGCGCACCCCACTGATGTCCTCGCTCCAGCCGGGCAGCTCCTCGTAGACGGGGACGGCGTGGTGGAAGTCGGACTGGGTCAGCGGCATCTCCTGGGTGACGGCGCCCTCGATATCGTAGGCGACGCACACGGGGATGATCTCGTGCCCGGTCAGGACGTCGAGCTTGGTCATCACCAGGTCGGTGAGCCCGTTGACACGAGCCGCATACCGGGTGACGACGGCGTCGTGCCAGCCGCAGCGGCGCGGACGGCCTGTGGTGACGCCGAACTCACCGCCCTCGTTGCGCAGGCGCTCGCCCATCTCGTCATGAAGCTCGGTGGGAAAGGGCCCTTCCCCCACACGAGTGGTGTAGGCCTTGACGACGCCGACGACCGAGTCGATCCGGGTGGGCCCCACGCCGGTGCCGGTGCAGGCGCCGCCGGAGGTGGGGTTGGAGGAGGTGACGAAGGGGTAGGTCCCGTGGTCGATGTCGAGCATCGTGGCCTGGCCGGCCTCGAACAGGACCGTCTTGCCCTTGTCGAGGGCGCTGTTGAGCACCAGGGAGCAGTCCACGACCATGGGGCGGACCCGCTCGGCGTAGGAGAGCAGCTCATCGGCGACGGCGTCGGCGTCGATGGCCGCCCGGTTGAAGACCTTGAGGAAGAGGCTGTTCTTCTGGTCCAGGGCCGAGCGGACCTTCTGACGCAGGATTGACTCGTCAAAGAGGTCCTGGACACGAAGGCCCACACGGTTCATCTTGTCCGCGTAGGTGGGGCCGATCCCGCGACCGGTGGTGCCCAGCTGGCGCGCGCCCAGGAAGCGCTCAGTGGTGCGGTCCAGGACCCGGTTGTAGGAGGGGATGATGTGGGCGTTGGCGCTGATGAGGAGGCTGGAGGCATCCTTGCCACGAGCCTCGATCTCGGCGATCTCGTTGAAGAGGACCTCCAGGTCGACGACGACGCCGTTGCCGATGATAGGAGTGACCCCGGGAGTGAGCACACCAGCTGGCAGAAGGTGGAAGGCGAATTTCTCGTCGTCGATGACCACCGTGTGGCCGGCGTTGTTACCGCCGTTGAACTTGACGACGTAGTCGACGTCCTGACCGAGTTGGTCAGTCGCCTTGCCCTTTCCCTCGTCTCCCCACTGGGTCCCGACGACGACAACGGCTGGCATGGCTGCTCCCTGGCTTCAGTGACGGCGTGCCGGTGGACACACCGCCCTCAAGCCTACCGGAGCCCGAGGACAAAGATCCCGATGACGATCCAGTCCCAACCGACCGAGGAGACGATACGGTGGGGTACATGCCTCATGCCACCGTCCGTCCCATCTCCGCACCGCGCTCTGCGCTGGCGTTCCTCTTCGTCCTGACCGTAGTCGCCGCCCTGGCTCTGGCCGGCGCACCTGGGCACGCCCTTCCCATGGCTGAGGACGACGTCAGCATGACGGTGTCCAGTGAGATCGTGGTCAAGGAAGACGAGACCTATACCGCGAAGTTCACGATGTCGGAGAGCGGGTCCACCCCAACGCTGAGCAAGAGCATCTGCAACAAGGACACGTTCGACGCCGACGAGTCGGACGCCAAGGACGTCACGGTCGAGTTCAAGGACGAGGGCGATACTCGCAGCTGTATCTTGCAGGGAACCGGTTCGGTCTCAGAGTCCTCGGACAGCGTCTCGCACAGCGGGGACGAGTTCACCGTCACAACCCCCGACTTCAACGATCAGTCCTCCAGCACCACTTTCAACATCACTCAGTCGGTGACCTTCCCCGGCAAGGTCACCGAGGCCGACGGCGGCAAGGTTGACGGCAACAAGGTCTCCTTCAACGATGGGGACTCGCACCTGGTCAAGGGGAAGGACAAAGCCGCTGCCGGCGCGACGCCTAGCAGCTCTCAGGAGAGCACAGGAAAGAGCAGCTCCACTCCCACCTGGGCGCGGTTGCTGATGGGAGCAATCCCAGCGGCCGCTATCGGTGGAGGCGTCGCGGTTGCCATGAGCCAGAGGAAGAAGAAGCAGCAGACCCAGCTCGGCCCATACGCGACTCCCGCTCAGGGCTACGACCCCAACCAGGTCCTCTTCAGCCAACCGAACCAGCCGGGTCAGCCCTACCAGCAACCCTACAACGGCCAGCCAGGCCAGTTCAGTCAGCCGGGTCAGCCCTACCAGCCGGGTGATGCAGGGCCGGCACCCCAGCCCTACCAGCCGGGTGATGCAGGGCCGGCACCCCAGCCCTACCAGCAGCCCTACAACGGCCAGCCAGGCCAGTTCGGCCAGCCGGACCAGGGGCTCTAAGGACTGCCGGCGACTGTGATGGTCACGGAATCAGGAGATTCCGGGACCATCATGCTAGACGGGCGGCGAACACGCGTCGCTCACCCCGAACCGAGTCACCCGCTTCGGGGCGCCGGCATCGGAGCACCGAGCGCCGTCATCGTGGAGCGCTGGAGCAGGGCGATGAGGTAGGCCTGGAAGGCCGGTCCGATGAGGACCATGAACCATGCAACCGCGGCCCGCGCAGCCGGCAGCTCCCAGAAGGCCACCACCGGCGCAACCGTGATCACCAGAGCGAGTGCCGTGATCCCAAGGCGCCCCACCGCGAGACGAAGCGCATTGGACAGGTGCCGGTGGAACGGGGCGTCGAAGAAGGCGGCCAGTGGCAGCAGCCAGACGAGGATCGCGGCCAGGAGGACTCCCCCAGCCAGCACCACCCCGGACAGCGCACCACTCACGGTACCGTGCTGGTCCTCCGGGGAGGAGCCTGCCAGGACCAGGTACTCCCAGCCGCCGAGGGTCACCAGTACGAGCACCGGCAGCCACCAGGTCAGAGACTGGCTCAGGTTGAGGCGGAAGGAACGCCACCAGGTGGTGACGACCGCTGGGTCGCCGTCGACCGCCATCTCACCGGCGACGCGGGCGCAGGCCGTCAGTGAGGCGCCTGCCGTCACCACCGGCAGGCAGCCGGCCAGGGTGAGGACGTTGAGGATGACGACGTCGGCCGCTGCGGACCAGGCCCGGTAAGCCGGACTGTCGGGGCCGGGGAACAGCGCCACGGAATCTCCTTCATGCGGGCTCGAGCAGTAACAGAGGAAAATGATACGGGCGGTTCCCGGTGCCCACGGTGGGACCCGAGAACCGCCCGATTCAGGACTCGCGCGCGGGCATCAGCCCTTGACCGCTCCTGCGGCAACGCCCTCGATGATGTGCTTCTGACCGAAGAGGTAGAAGGCCACGATCGGGACGATGGCGAAGACGAGCATGGCCATCTGGGCACCCATGTCACGGTTTCCGTTGGAGCCGACGAGCGACTGGATGACGATCGGGATCGTCTTGTAACGATCGTCCTGACCGATGACGAGGTTGGGCAGGAGGAAGTCGTTCCACACCCACATGGCGTTGAGGATAGCCACGGTGACCGCCGTCGGCTTGAGCAGCGGCATGACCACCTTGAAGTAGGTCTGCAGCGGGGAGCAGCCGTCCATGTAGGCGGCCTCCTCGATCTCCATGGGGATCGACTTGATGAAGCCAGCGAACAGGAAGACGGACAGTCCGCCGCCGAATCCGAGGTAGAGGACGATCATGCCCCAGGGCGTGGCCAGGCCGAGCATGTCGGCGACCTTGACGGTGGGAAACATGACCATCTGGAACGGAGCGATCATGGAGAAGGCGAAGGCGTAGTAGATCGCCGAGGTCCACCAGGTCTTGATGCGGGTGATGTAGTAGGCGGTCATCGCCGTCAGGAACACGATGACGACGACGGAGCCCACCGTGATGAACAGCGACCAGCCCATGGCGCTGGCGAAGCCCGACAGGGCCAGGCCGGTGGCGTAGTTGTCCAGGCCGGCGAAGGTCTTGGGGGTCGGCAGGGCGAAGGGGCTGTCGGAGATGTAGAACTTGCCCTTGAAGGAGTTGATGAGGATGAAGGCCAGGGGGATGACCCATACGAAGGCCAGGATCCCCAGCACGCCCACGAGAGCGTTCTGACCGGGTGTGTGCGCAGCGGTCTTCCGACTCGCCTTGCGAGTGGGGGTGGCGGATCCGGGGACGTGGGTCTGGACGGCGGTGCTCACGCGTCGACCTCCTTGGAACGAGTGGCGCTCAGCTGGATGAGCGCGATGGCGGCGACGATGAGGAAGAAGATGACGGCCTCGGCCTGGGCGACGCCCTCCTGGCCGATCTTCTTGTACATCGTGTTGACAATGCTGAGCGCGGCCATCTGGGTCTGTTTGGCCGGAGCCCCGTTGGTCAGAGCGAGGTTCTGGTCGTACATCTTGAAGGTGTTGGCCAGGGTGAGGAACAGGCAGATGGTGATCGAGGGCATGATCATCGGCAGCGTCACGTTGCGCAGCGTCTGCCAGCGACTGGCGCCGTCGATCTGGGAGGCCTCGATGAGCTCGGGCGGCACGTTCTGCAGACCGGCGATGTAGATGACCATCATGTAGCCCATGAGCTGCCAGTTGACGAGCATGACCAGGCCGGCCAGTCCCAGTCGCCAGTCATTGACGATCGTCTGGCCCCAGCGCTGGAGGATCGCATTGAGCATGACCTGCCAGGTGTAGCCCAGGACGATGCCGCCGATGAGGTTGGGCATGAAGAAGACAGCGCGGAAGAAGTTGGTGCCGCGCAGCTTGCGGGTCAGGAAGTAGGCCAGGGCGAAGGCGCCCAGGTTCACCGTGATGATCGAGATGACCGAGACGACGGCGGTGAAGACGAGCGCCTGAGGGAAGTCGCTGCGCTCCCCCAGGGCCCTGGCGTAGTTGTCAGTACCGACGAACCGAGCATTGGTCAGAGTGCTGAACTTGGTGAAGGAAAGACAGAGCCCCATGAAGAAGGGGACGATGAACGCGATCATGAAGGCCAACAGGGTCGGCCCCGCAAAAACTGGGAAGAACTTTTTCAGTGCCTTGGTCATATCTGCCTCGAGGTGCGACCGGCACCCGCCGGGACGGCCGGGTACCAAAGGGCTCCCGCCGGGGCAGCAACGCGCAAGCCGATCGGCTCCGGGCGCGCCGCCCCGGACGGAAAGGGTATGGGGAGATGAGTCGCCACCACGCCGCCGTCGACGGACTCAGGCAGTCCCGGTCGGGCTGAGGCGACTCGACGGTGTCAGCTCTCCTTAGCCGACTTCTTCTCGGAGGCCCAGGTGGTCACGAAGAAGTCCTTGACCTTCGCCCAGTCAGCGCTGCCGGAGGCGTACTGAGCCAGGTGCTGGCCGAGCTGGTCCTTGAAGTCCTGGCTCGGGAAGGTCGGGAAGACCCACTTGACGGGCGTGAGGTCCTTGTTGGTGATGGCCGCAGCGACCTCCTTGCCCAGCGGGTCGGAGGGGGCCAGCTCGGCGTAGGCCTTGTAGGGCGCGATGATGCTGAGCTTCTCGGCGGCGAGCTTGGAGCCCTCGGCGTCGGTGAACAGCCAGGTGAGGAAGTCCTTGGTGGCCTTCTGGTCACCTTCAGCGGCCTGGGAGTTGATCGTCAGGTAGTTCTCGGTACCGATGGCGATGTTGGCCTTGTCCTCACCGGACACGCCGACGTAGATCGGCAGGAAGTGGACGTCCTCGGCCTTGACCGTGTTGCCGGAGACCTCGGAGATCTGCGACCAGCCCCAGTTGCCGTTCTGGACCATGGCGGCCTTGCCCAGGGCGAAGTCGGCCATGGAGTCGGTGACCGTCTTGGCGCTGGCCTCGGTGGGCTTGATCGTGGAGTTGTTGAGGTAGAGGTCGAAGATCTTCTTGTAGTTGTCCGAGTAGGTCAGCTTGATCTCGTCGAGGTTATCGACCTTGTCGTCACGGTACTCGTAGTAGACGGGGTAGTTGGCCAGGTGGGTCTGCCAGCGCCAGTCCTCGCCGGGAGACAGGGAGGTCGCGGCGAAGACACCCTCGATACCGAGGTCGGCCTTCTTGGCCTGCATGTCCTCGACGACCTCCTTGAGCTTGTCGAAGCCCTTGATCTGGTCGACGGCGGTGGCCTTGGCGCCCTCCATGGCGAAGTACTTCTTGAGGATGGCGGCGTTGTAGATGATGCCGTAACCCTCGATGGCCAGCGGCACGCCCACGACCTTGCTCTCCTCGCCCTTGAGGGCCAGGGACTCATCCGTCAGCTGCTTGGTGAAGTCGGCGTCGGACAGGTCGGAGGCGTACTCCTTCCAGTTGCCGTAACCCACGGGGCCGTTGAGGTTGAACAGCGTGGGCGGGTTGGACTTGGCGACCTCGGACTTCAGGGTCTGCTCGTAGGTGCCGGAAGCGGCGGTGACGACCTTGACGGCGACACCGGTCTTCTTCGTGTAGGCAGCCGCAATGTCCTTGAAGGCCTGCTCCGACTCGGGCTTGAAGTTGAGGAAGTAGACACCTCCATCGCCGTCGGAACCGGACGAACTCTTCGAGCAGGCCGCCAGGGTCGCGGCGACAGCGAGCACGGCGGTTCCGCCCAGCATGGAGCGGCGGGAGATGAGTCGCATTGGGAGTCCTCCTTTGGACACATGGGACAGGTACGGACGAGGCGTCCGTGAGGTGCGACTGCCGTGTCGCCGGCGGCGGACCCGTCGGCTCAACGGCGACGACCAATCATGGCACATTCTCGCCCACATTGCTGCAAGGCCTGCAATCAGTGACCCAGGTCTCTTCGTCGACGCCAAGGCCGACGTCGCTGTTGATCGCTTTGTTTCGCAGTAATCCAGCCCATTCCACGTTCCATCAGGACCAGCGAGGCCGGGGCACACTTCCTGCAAGAATGTAACCACTCGGACGTTTCAGCGTCGGGTGCCGGCAGGGTCAGCACCCCCGTCACCTCGGTACGCGGACACGACGTGGCTCCGACACCATGATGGCGCCGGAGCCACGTACAGCGATCAATCGCCGCTCAGTCCTTCACCCCTGCACGGGGTGAGGGCTCACTTGCGGGCGGAGCCGACGGAGCCGAGGCGCTCGCAGGCCTCGACGACGCGAGCGGCCATGCCCTCCTCGGCGGCCTTGCCCCAGGCGCGCGGGTCGTACTGCTTCTTGTTGCCGACCTCGCCGTCGATCTTGAGGACACCCTCGTAGTTGGTGTACATCCAGCCGGCGACCGGACGGGTGTAGGCGTACTGGGTGTCGGTGTCGACGTTCATCTTGATGACGCCGTTGCGCACCGCGGTGGCGATCTCCTCGTCGGTGGAGCCGGAGCCGCCGTGCATGACCAGGTCGAAGGGCGAGCTCTTGTCGCCGACCTTGGAGGACAGGCGGTCGCCGAGGCGCTTGGCCACGTCCTCCTGGATCTCACCGAGGATCTCCGGGCGGAGCTTGACGTGACCGGGCTTGTAGGAGCCGTGCACGTTACCGAAGGTCAGGGCGGTGATGTA
>ERZ773207.739-NODE-739-length-11941-cov-59.392479_pt1 | contig 11941 bp, 8 predicted proteins | sample MGYA00580997_ERZ773207 | MGnify/ENA primary metagenome ERZ773207 (study PRJEB29015, sample SAMEA2738170) | human oral metagenome | biome: human oral; feature: human-associated habitat; material: saliva | place: China | collected 2239 ... | reverse complement strand
TCCAAAGGTAGTCGATGATGTAAAACACCGCAGGCTGCGGTTTGCGGATTTTGTCAGTTTTAATCATGGTTTGAGTGTTGGTTCATAGTGATGGTTTGGAGATGATAGGCCGTCTGAAAAAATGGTTGATTGGGTTAGACGGAACGTCGCAATCCAACAAAATGGCTTGGTTTCCCCAAATAGTGTTTTTTCAGACGACCTTGACTAGGAATTTTGGTGTTTTATCTAGTTACGCCTACAGCTAGTTAAACCTGCCGTTACTAACAATTATTAGGAATAAACATACGTTCGCTGAAGCAGTCGGTTGTAACAAACCCGATCTCCTCTAAAATTTTATATACTGTTTTTTTATCTTTATTAGATTCTTTTACAATAGCAAAAATTGTTAAATCTTCATCGTACTCATTTTGAAGAAATTGTCTTAATATTTCTGTAAAATGTATACTCTCATCGTTTATTAATTTACCAAACATAATTTCATATAAATAATTATCTTTAATACATTCATCAGTTTTAGGTAAATATTCTAAAACAATAAAAGCTACTAATTTTTCATTTAAATAGCATTCATATACCTTACTTCCCTCAGGTAATACAATAGGCTTATTGATATTAGATTCATTTCCAAAATTATAAGATTCCGTATTTTGAAATATGAATTTTTTAATTTCATCACTAACATCTCTAGTTTCTCTAAACTCAAAATTCATTTTTAAATCTCCAATAATAGAAAACACTGGTTAGGTTATGACCAAACATTTCATGTAGCTCAACGGTTCTGTTGGGTTTGACAACCCACGGTTACCCACCCGCCGTCATTCCCGCGTAGGCGGGAATCCAGAGGTTTAATGTCGCTGCAATTTTAAAGCATTCCTGCATGTGCCAAAGACTGGATTCCCGCCTACGCGGGAATGACGGCTTTTTGTGTATTGTTCCGACTGTTATCTGATAGGTCGTCTGAAAAGGGTATATTGAATTCCCCAATACTACTTCTCCCTTTTCAGACGACCTCTTCTCCTTTTAAGCCAAGAAGAACCCATTATCCGGCAGCTTGCCGCCCAAAAGTTTCGGGTTGAATTGCATCAGAATTTCGTAAAACTTCAAAATTTCGTTCTTTACTTCGCTGCCTTTGGTTACCGTCAGCCGTGCGCCGTCCAAGCCCATGACTAGGGCGGGTTCGGGGGCGGGGAGGTAGTTTTTGCCGATTTTCGCCGCGCTTTGGCGGTTGGCGAGTATCCAGTTGAGCGCGTTTTTCAAATCCTGATGGAAGATGTCGAACTGTGCCTTGTGTGCGTGGAAATATTCTTCGTTGGCGATGATGCCCGCCATCGGAATCAGCGGTTTGGTGTCAAATGCCTGTCCCCATGCTTTCACCAGGTCAAATCCGCGCACGACGTTTACGCCCATGGTTTTGCCTTTAAGTAGGCTGGCTGTTGCCATCGGTTCGGGCAGGATGGCGGCATGGTAGTCCTTGCTTAAAAACAGTCCGACTGCTTCGGGCGGTGTGGCGGTGTAAGTGATGCCGACTTTGTGTGCGTCGATTTTCAGTTTTTTCAGCAAGGCTTGCAGCACGATGTCGGGCATATCGTTTTTAAACGGTACGAGGATTTTTTTGCCGACCAAATCCTGCGGTGAGGTAATCGCGCTGCCTTTGCACATCAGCTGCGTGATGCCGTTGGTCAAAATATTGACCATGCCGACTTTCTGCCCTTGGTTGCGCAGGTTTACGCCGACATTGCTCGGACTCATCATCACTTTAAATTGTCCGCTCGCTACACCTGCTCGCAGTTGGTCGGGCGAACGCCAGATTTTCAGCGATACATCCGCCTGCTTCGCCAGCTTGCCTTGCAACGCCGCTACTGCAATGGTAACGCTGGGCATTGCCGGTGCGCCGTACACGGTAAATTGTTCTTTACCGGCTGCCAACAATGAAGGCGAAACCCCTGCTGCAGCCAGCGCGGCGGTCATTTTTAAGAAATCACGTCTTTTCATATCCATTTTTTATCTCCTAATTCTTAATAAGCCAGTGTAGGCATTCTTTCAGACGGCCTGATTTTAAAACGCCGCGTGCAAACTCAACCAATATGTCCTGCCCGGTGCATATACTACACTGGGCGACAGGGCGAGGACGTGGTCGCCGCTGATGTGTTCGGCGTATTTTTTGTTGAATACGTTGTTCACGCCCAAGCGCAAGCCGTATTTGTCTTTGATGTTTACGCCTGCGTACACGTCGGCAACGGTAAAGCCTTTGGCGGCTTCGCGTTTGTCTATGCCCAGACCGCTTGCTGCGTCAAAATCGCCGCGCGTTTGTTTGGCGACAAAGCGTGTTGCGGCGCCGATGTTGTAGCTGCCGTGGGCAAAGTAGTTTTTGTAGTCGGCTTGGACGGCGGCTTCAAACGGACGGATTTGATAGAGCGGCCTGCCGTTGGTTTCGTTGTGTCCGTAGTTGTAGGTGGCTTTGATGCCTGCCGCCCAATGCGGATTGAAGTTGTAACGCGCGTAGGCTTGCGCGGTAAATAATCGCGCGTCCACGTTGCGTGTGATGATGCCGCCGCCTTTGGATGAAATACCGCTTTGTCCGCGTGCGCGGTCAAAAATAATCAGGTCTTTGACTTTGTCCGCCACAAGCGTGCCGCCTATGTTCCAGCCCGCGCCTGCCAACGAGTTCATGTAGCCGTTGTAGTAGTCGTTGCGGCTGTCGGCGGTGAGCTTGATGCGGTTGTGTTTTTCGGTTTTCAGCAGGGGATTGCCTGCGATGGCGGCGGCTGGATTTTGGTTCATCAACGCGCCGTTCATGCGGTTTTGCACGATGGCGGCAAGCGAGTTGAAGCGTTCGGTGTTGTCGCCGATGCGTTCTAAGTGAGCAAGGGAAACGCTATATTTTTGCGTTTCAGACGGCGTGAAATCGTATTTGAGTTCGCCTGAGAAGGCATGACGGCGCACTTTGCCGTTGAAGTCGTAGCCGTAATGGGTTTTCCAGATTTGTTGCGATGAGGCGAAGGCAAGGTTGCGGTTCATCGGATGGGCGGGCTGCGCCGTATTTTTGCGAACGTCCGCTTCGTTGATTTCGTAGCTTAAGCCCAAGCCCAGTTTGTGTTGGTCGTCAAACTTGTAAGACAGGGTATCGGCAATGCGCCAGCGGTCGATGTGTACATCGGCGAAACGGTAGCCGTTGAGGAAATCGCGCATGGCGGTGTGGGCGTTGCGTTCGCCGTTTTGGCTGTCGTTGCGGTAGCTGATGGCAGCGGTGTTGTGGAACTTGCCGAAATCCGCATCGTGTTTGAGCGAGAAGTCGTACATTTTGCGGTCAAGCTCTACAAATACTTGCTGCGGCGTATTGTTTGGGCGCAGGGAATAATTGTCGGCATGGCGTTTGAGTTTGATGACACCAGCTTCCGCGCTGACCGTATTGCTCAAATCGGCATTGCCCCAACGCGCGTTGAGTTTGGCGATGTGGCGTTCGGTATCCAATGCGTCGTTGACAAACTGCGGCTGGCGGTCGTTGTTGATGTCGTCGTGTAGGTAGGTGAGGCGGTATTCCTGATTTTCAGACGGCACGAAACCGAGTACCAAAGCTTGATTAAAACGACTGTATTTCCAATCGGTCTGATTACCGTCGCCGTCTTTATAGCCGTTGGCCTTGGTGTGATTGAGGTTGGCCACGCCGTACACCTTTGCCCCACGCGCTTGCGCGGTAATAGAATTGTAAAAACTTTTGCCGTAAAAGCCGCTGTTTGCCTTCAACGGACGGAAGGCTTGGTCTATGTTTTCGGTAACAAAGTAATGATCGCTGCGGTCGGTGCGGTCGAATTGGTTTTCTGGGAAATAGCCTTGTGCGGCGGTCGGTGCAATCGGCTTGGGAGGGGAGAAGGTTTTGACAGGCTGGATTTCGTCAGGGTCTGCCAAGGTTTCGGCCAAGCCGTTTGCAGCGGCAAAACTGCTCATTAACAAGCAAATCAAATGGTTTTGTTTCATGATTTATATCCTGATAATCGTTTTTATTTATTATGCTCTTAGAGAGAGGCAAAGTAAAGAAACGATAAAGTGTCTGAAGCCGACAAAACTTTATTGTCGGTAAGGAAAGCTTTAGCCTTGAACACAAGCCGATACGGGCTAAAAACTTTTAGAAGAGGGAAGTGTTAGCGAGGTTTGTATTTGGGTTTTATTTTGCGTTTGTGATTCCCTTTTATAGAGCAGATAGGCCGTCTGAAAAAACTCTCTCTTTTCAGACGGCCTATTGCTGGTTATAATAATTTTACGAATCATTATTATTTCTATTCTAATGTAGGAGAAACGCATGAGTACCCGTACCGAACACGACACCATGGGCAATGTCGAAGTCCCATCCGAAGCCTATTGGGGCGCGCAGACCCAGCGCAGCCGCAACAATTTCAAAATCGGCGGCGAAACCCTGCCGCAGCCGCTGATTTATGCTTTGGCATTGGTGAAAAAAGCCGCCGCCGCGACCAATGTTTCCCTCGGCAGGATTAAGCCGGAGCAGGCGGATTTGATTACGCAGGCGGCGGATGATGTGCTGAACGGCAAGCTTGACGGGCAGTTCCCATTGGTAGTGTGGCAGACCGGCTCCGGCACGCAGTCCAATATGAACATGAACGAAGTGTTGGCGAACCGCGCCAACGAAATCGCCGGTACGGGTTTGGCGGCGTATCAGCCCGTCCATCCCAACGACCATGTGAACCACGCGCAATCGACCAACGACGCGTTCCCGACCGCCATCCACGTCGCCGCCGCGATTGAAATCAACCGCCACCTTATTCCGGCGGTAAAAGCCTTGCGCGATACATTGGACAAAAAAGCCCAAGCCTTCGCCCCTATCGTTAAAATCGGCCGCACCCACTTGCAAGACGCGACGCCGTTGACTTTGGGACAAGAGTTTTCCGGCTACGTTTCCCAGCTTGATCACGGCTTAGGCCGTCTGAACGATGCACTTAAAGACTTGTATGAACTCGCTTTGGGCGGCACGGCGGTCGGCACGGGTTTGAACAGCCATCCAGAATACGCTGAAAGAGCCGCCGCCAAACTCGCCGAATTGTCCGGCTTGCCGTTTGTCAGCGCGCCGAACAAATTTGAAGCCTTGGGCGGACGCGATGCTGCCGTTGCCGCTTCGGGCGCATTGAAAACGCTTGCGGCAAGCCTGAACAAAATCGCCAACGACATCCGCTGGTTAGCAAGCGGCCCGCGTTGCGGTCTGGGTGAAATCAAAATCCCCGAAAACGAGCCGGGTTCGTCTATCATGCCGGGCAAAGTCAACCCGACCCAATGCGAAGCAATGACCATGGTGTGCTGCCAAGTGTTCGGCAACGACGTTACCATCGGCATGGCGGGCGCGTCGGGCAATTTCGAGCTGAACGTCTATATGCCCGTTATCGCCTACAACCTCTTGCAATCCATCCGCCTCTTGGGCGACGCGTGCAACAGCTTCAACGAACACTGCGCCGTCGGTATCGAACCCGTGCCAGAAAAAATCGACTATTTCCTGCACCATTCCCTGATGCTCGTTACCGCGCTGAACCGAAAAATCGGTTACGAAAACGCCGCCAAAGTCGCCAAAACCGCCTATAAAAACGACAAATCGTTGCGCGAAACCGCCATTGAATTGGGCTTGCTGACAGGCGAAGAGTTTGACGAATTGGTCGTTCCTGCCGATATGGTTCATCCGCGTTAAGCTTTAATAATGAAACATGCCGTCTGAAAATGTTTTCAGACGGCATGTTTTATGCTGAGGTTGTTTTTTGTTCGAATAGGGCAAAAATCATTGGCGTCAGATTGACGATCATTAGAAACATTATTGAGCTCAAAAATGTACGCCAGGCGTAAAGCCACGCCTCCATTCTGTCTGCTTGGGGGAGGAGCGATGCAGTATAGCGGTTGTGTAGGGTTTTTGCGGTGTCATTGTTTTCCAAATAGTCCAAGGAAAGTACCAATAATTTGCCCGTGTCTTTGTGTTGTAAGAATTTGGCATGTTCAACCCAGATGCCCTGCTTGGTGTGTTCGCATAAAGATTCAATGCCGACGCAAGAGGCCAAGCTGTTTTGGTTGTTTTGCAAAATCGACAGCTCGCTTTTTTCAGCCTGCATGGCTATGGGGGAGGTTTGATGAAGGTATGCGCTCATGCCGTTGCCCTCTATTGCTTGAAAATCATGGAGCTGGCTGAATCCGCCATTTTCCCAGGCGACGAATACGGCATAGCATCCGCAGCATAGGCAGATCATGATCAATTTTAAGACAATGTTTTTCATCCTTGCTCCTTTTGTTTGAAGATGGCGGTAAAGTCAGGAGGCGTGTTTTCTCGTTTGAAGGTAAGTTTAGGTTTATCTGTTTTTATTGTGAGATTGAGTGTAACATGGGTAATCAAAAGGCCGTCTGAAAATTTTCAGACGGCCTTTTATTATGTGTTTAGATGGGTTTAAGCCAACAATTCACGCCAGCGTTTGACTTGGAAACGGACTTGTTCAGGCGCAGTGCCGCCCAAGTGGTTGCGCGCGTTTAAGCTGCCTTCGGGTGTCAGTAGGCCGTAAACATCGTTGGCAATCAAACCGCTGAAACCTTGCAGGACTTCAAGCGGCAATTCGCTTAAATCAACGCCAGCTTCATCGGCATGGCGCACGGCTTGGGCAACGACTTCGTGGCTGTCGCGGAAAGGCATGCCTTTTTTCACTAAGTAATCCGCCAAATCGGTAGCCGTTGCAAAACCCTGCATTACGGCGGCGCGCATATTGTCGGGTTTGACGGTCACGCCGCGCATCATGTCGGCGTAAATGCGCAGGGTGTCGATAAGCGTGTCGGCAGTATCAAACAAAGGCTCTTTGTCTTCCTGATTGTCTTTGTTGTATGCTAAAGGTTGCGATTTCATCAGGGTAACCAGGCCGATCAGGTGGCCAATCACGCGACCGGATTTACCGCGCACGAGTTCGGGTACGTCGGGGTTTTTCTTTTGCGGCATGATGGAAGAGCCGGTGCAGAAACGGTCGGCAATATCGATGAAGCCGAAACGCGGGCTCATCCACAAAATCAATTCTTCGGAAAGACGGCTCAGGTGAACCATAATCAGAGAAGCGGCAGCCGTGAACTCAATGGCAAAATCGCGGTCAGATACGGCATCGAGCGAGTTTTGGCAGATTTGTTCAAAGCCCAGCAGCTCGGCGGTAATTTTGCGTTGAATCGGGTAGGTGGTGCCTGCAAGGGCTGCGGCGCCGAGCGGCATACGGTTGACGCGTTTGCGGCAGTCGGCCATGCGCTCGAAATCGCGGCCGAGCATTTCAACGTAGGCGAGCATGTGATGCCCGAAGCTGACCGGCTGGGCAACTTGCAGGTGGGTAAAGCCTGGCATAACGGTTTCGGCATTTTGTTCCGCCAAATCAACCAAGGCCGTCTGGAGGTTTTGAATCAGGCTTTGAATAACGGTAATTTGATCGCGGAGCCACAGGCGGATGTCGGTAGCGACTTGGTCGTTGCGGCTGCGGCCGGTGTGCAGGCGTTTGCCGGCATCGCCGATTTTGTCGGTAAGGCGGCGTTCGATGTTCATGTGGACATCTTCCAAATCCAGTGACCAGGAAATCGTTCCTTCTTTGATTTCTGCTATAATCTCGGCCATGCCCTGACGGATGGCGGAGAGGTCGTCTTCGCTTAAAACGCCCGACTGTGTCAGCATTTGCGCGTGTGCCAACGAGCCTTGGATGTCCCATTCTGCCAGTCGTTTGTCAAAATCAATCGAGCCGGTATATTTTTTGACCAGCTCGGAAACAGGTTCGTTAAAACGGCCTGACCAGGTTTTGTCCTTGCTCATATCAGCATCCTTAAAATATAAATAAAAAACAGGGTCTACGTCTTCAATATAGCAGACCCGTCTATACATTATGAAAGAAAACGGTTGAAATCATGTCTATTATACGTCAAATAAACCAGAATTTCGCAGTGCCGGATTTGCGCAATTCCGCAACTTTGGTGCGCCTGCTCATTGTTTTGTTAATCAGTTTGTTTATCTTTCCGTTGATGACGGTATCGGGCGTGCCTTATCCGGAACAGATTTTCCAACATTTTTCATGGGCTTGCCCCGTCATCCTCTTAATTTTACTTAAGGTCTATTTCTTACAGGCATTTGCACCGTCCCTGCTTCGCTCGCAGTACAGCGTCGTGGTTTCCTACGTCTCCAACCTGCTGATTTTCTTGTTTGTCGATTTAGTGATTTTGAAGACAGAGATTTGGCCACTGATTCAACACTTCTTCTTGCTGACCTTTTTTTGTTTCAGTTTCATGTACATCGAAGCAGCCCGTCGCAACAGCCTTGCGCCTTCCATTTCCGAAGCCAGATTGAGCGCGTTGACGGCGCGTATCCGTCCACATTTCTTGTTTAACAGCCTGAATGCCGCCATCAGCTTAATCCGTCTGCGTCCGTATGATGCGGAAACTTTGTTGGAAAATCTGGCCAACCTGTTCCGCGCACAACTGCGCGACGGTAGTCAAAACAGCACCTTGGGGCAGGAAATCGAGTGGGCGCAGGAATATATTGCCATCGAACAAATCCGCATGGGACATATGCGCGTACAGGTTATGTGGCAGCACCATGCGCCCGATGATGCGGAAACGCCGCATCTGTTGTTGCAACCGCTTTTGGAAAATGCCGTATTCCATGGTGTCGAATCTATCCACCGTCCAGGGATAATTACGGTATTAACAAAATTGGAAAAATCATCTATTTTCATCAGTATCGAAAATCCGTGCGGAACGGAACCTAACGAAAATACCAAGCCGCATAAAGGCAATTCTATGGCCTTACGCAATTTGAAAGAGCGCCTGACTTTGATGTATGACACCGACGCGAAAATCAGAAACATCCAATCAGACGGCCTGTTCCGCGTTGAAATCATATTGCCATACCGTAAAAAATCAGCCGAAGTTTCCCGTCTGTTTGGCTAAAACGCATAGAAGAGGGCGGCTTTAGATAGGATAGACTATTAACACATTAAATAAAATAGTTTAAATTTATTACATTCAGTAACATAACTGTTCCCATTTTTTGAAAACTGGTCTATGATGCTTAAAAGGATTGTTTACAATCTTTAATTGCAAATCATTTGCAATTGCCCAGAAGAAAAAACAGAAAAAGGAACAAAGAGATGTTAGAAGCCTATCGTAAAGCCGCCGCCGAGCGCGCCGCCCTTGGTATTCCCCCCCTTCCTCTGACTGCTCAGCAGACTGCTGATTTGGTTGAACTACTGAAAAATCCACCTGCCGGTGAAGATGAGTTCTTGGTTGAGCTGTTGGCTCACCGTGTACCACCCGGTGTGGACGATGCCGCCAAAGTTAAAGCCTCATTTTTGGCTGCCGTTGCCGAAGGCGGCGCATCCAGTCCGCTGATTTCCCCTGAGTATGCTACCGAGCTGTTGGGTACCATGCTTGGCGGTTACAACATTCATGCACTCATCGAACTCTTGGACAACGACAAACTTGCGCCTATCGCTGCAAATGGTCTGAAACACACTCTGTTGATGTTTGACTCTTTCCACGATGTTCAAGAAAAAGCCGAAAAAGGCAACAAATACGCGCAAGAAGTATTGCAATCTTGGGCAGATGCCGAATGGTTCACTTCTCGCGCCAAAGTTCCAGAAAAAATCACTGTTACCGTCTTCAAAGTCGACGGTGAAACCAATACAGACGACCTCTCTCCTGCACCTGACGCATGGAGCCGTCCTGATATCCCTCTGCACGCGCTGGCGATGTTGAAAAACCCGCGCGACGGCATCAATCCCGACAAACCGGGCGAAGTCGGTCCGATTAAATTGTTGGAAGAACTCAAAGCCAAAGGCCATCCTGTTGCTTACGTTGGCGACGTGGTCGGTACCGGTTCTTCACGTAAATCTGCTACCAACTCCGTCATTTGGCACACAGGCGAAGATATTCCGTTCGTACCGAACAAACGTTTCGGCGGCGTATGCCTGGGTGGCAAAATTGCTCCTATTTTCTTCAATACTCAAGAAGACTCCGGCGCATTGCCGATTGAAGTCGATGTATCTGCTCTGAAAATGGGCGATGTCGTCGATATCCTGCCTTATGAAGGCAAAATCGTGAAAAACGGCGAAACCGTTGCCGAGTTCAGCTTGAAATCACAAGTATTGTTGGACGAAGTGCAAGCCGGTGGCCGTATCAACCTGATTATCGGTCGCGGTTTGACTGCCAAAGCGCGCGAAGCACTGAAACTGCCTGCTTCTACAGAGTTCCGTCTGCCTCAAGCACCTGCCGAAAGCAAAGCCGGTTTTACCTTGGCCCAAAAAATGGTTGGTCGCGCCTGTGGTTTGCCGGAAGGCAAAGGCGTGCGCCCAGGTACTTACTGCGAACCACGCATGACTACTGTCGGCTCGCAAGATACTACCGGTCCGATGACTCGCGATGAGTTGAAAGACTTGGCTTGCTTGGGCTTCTCAGCAGATATGGTAATGCAGTCTTTCTGTCACACCGCGGCTTATCCAAAACCTGTCGATGTCAGAACCCATAAAGAATTGCCTGCCTTCATCTCGACCCGTGGCGGTGTATCCCTTCGTCCGGGCGACGGCGTGATTCACTCATGGCTCAACCGTCTGCTGCTGCCCGATACCGTCGGTACCGGCGGCGACAGCCACACCCGTTTCCCTATCGGTATTTCTTTCCCTGCAGGTTCGGGCTTGGTTGCTTTCGCAGCAGCCACAGGCGTAATGCCGCTCGATATGCCTGAGTCTGTATTGGTACGCTTCAGCGGTAAACTGCAACCGGGCGTAACCCTGCGCGATTTGGTGAACGCCATTCCGCTTTACGCGATTAAACAAGGTTTGCTGACTGTTGCCAAAGCCGGTAAGAAAAACATCTTCTCCGGCCGTATCCTCGAAATCGAAGGCCTGCCTGATTTGAAAGTGGAACAAGCCTTTGAATTGACTGACGCGTCTGCCGAACGTTCTGCTGCAGGCTGTACCGTGAAGCTCAACAAAGAGCCGATTATCGAGTACATGAAATCCAATATTGTGTTGATGAAAAACATGATTGCCGATGGCTATCAAGATTCACGCACTTTGGAACGCCGTATCAAAGCCATGGAAGCATGGTTGGCAAATCCTGAATTGCTCGAAGCGGATAAAGATGCTGAATACGCCGCCGTGATTGAAATCAACATGGACGACATTAAAGAGCCGATTATTGCTTGCCCGAACGACCCTGACGACGTGTGCTTCATGTCTGAACGCTCCGGCACCAAAATCGATGAAGTGTTCATCGGTTCTTGTATGACCAACATCGGCCACTTCCGCGCCGCTTCCAAACTCTTGGAAGGTAAAACCGACATCCCGGTACGTCTGTGGATGGCGCCTCCAACCAAAATGGATGCGAAAGAGTTGTCTGACGAAGGTCACTACGGTGTACTCGGCCGTGCAGGCGCGCGTATGGAAATGCCAGGTTGCTCATTGTGTATGGGTAACCAAGCACAAGTACACGAAGGCGCAACTGTAATGTCTACTTCTACCCGTAACTTCCCGAACCGCTTGGGTAAAAACACCTTTGTTTACCTCGGCTCGGCTGAGTTGGCGGCAATTTGCTCTAAACTGGGTAAAATCCCGACTGTTGAAGAATACCAAGCCAATATCGGTATCATCAACGAGCAGGGTGACCAAATCTACCGCTACATGAACTTCAATGAAATCGACAGCTACAACGAAGTAGCCGAGAAAGTGAATGTTTAATATAGTAAGGTAAACCGATTTTCAGACGGCCTTAAATAATAAAGGCCGTCTGAAACGGAAAAATAAAGGGCGTGTTCATCACGTCCTTTTTATTTTTAGTTTAATAAAAGGCCGTCTGAAAGATAAGTTTCAGACGGCCTTTTATTAGGATAAATAATCAGAGAACCGATTAATCAGCGTTGTTTACTTTACGCCAAAACCAGGTTGGAGCAGGGCGC
>ERZ773207.735-NODE-735-length-12028-cov-19.768396_pt1 | contig 12028 bp, 12 predicted proteins | sample MGYA00580997_ERZ773207 | MGnify/ENA primary metagenome ERZ773207 (study PRJEB29015, sample SAMEA2738170) | human oral metagenome | biome: human oral; feature: human-associated habitat; material: saliva | place: China | collected 2239 ... | reverse complement strand
TCATCACGCAGGAGCTACGCTACTCAAGCAAGACAGCTAAGGAGATTGCCTTCCAGCAGGGCTTCTCGAGCCTCGCCTTCTTCGGCAAGTTCGTCAAGCAGCAGACGGGCCTCACGCCCACCGAGTACCGCAAGAAGCTCCAGACAGGCGAAGGCGCGACACCGAGCTAAGCCACGACACACCCGCCCGCCCCAGCGCAGCATCCCTCTTCCCCGCCATAGTCCGAGCCCCTCGCCTATCGCGGGGATTTTTCTCATCCAGCGGGAGGAAAAGCCTCCTCCTCCACGAAGAAAAAGCCCCTTCCTCTACGGCATTTCCTCTGTCCACGTACGTAGTCCTAAGGACTCGGCACGTAATCTCTATGATCCACGTACGTAGATTTTAGAGCCACGCACGTAGACAAAGCTTTTCTATTACTCGTCCGCAACTCATCCCCGCGCTCGGAGGAGGTTATCCCACTACTGCTACCAGCTTTTCTTCCCGAAGAAGCCAGCACCTGCAGAAGGAAAAGGGCTTTTCCCTATCTTCGTGAGGTAGTTCACTTTCTGACTTAAATGTAAGTGATATGGCGATGAAACAAGTAGTCAAAATGACCAAGCTAATTAAGCTCTTATCCCTCATACTGCTCCTCTCGGGAGCGAGGGTCTCTGCTCAGACGCAAGTCGCAGCCTTGCGCGACTACAAACGAGTGACAGGAAACAATCAATACAATTCTCGAGGCTTCTACTTTGAAGACCAACACCACGACCTCGACAAGTTCGCTGGAGAGTGGGAGGGCGTTGGCGTTGGTGGCTACCAGTGGCGTGCCCATATCGCGGTACAAAAGAAATCAGACTTCTACGGCTCCTATTGGGCTGATGCTTTGGGCTTAGAGCTCTCAATCAAGAAGGACGGTAAGGCAGCTATCACACCGACCAGAAATCTAATCCCTGGGACTTCATTCATTCAAGGACTTCGGCTTCATTGGGATAGAGAGAAAAGATCATTCGACCCCAATATCTATACGGTGCTCTTCTCTTATGGGGAAGCAGATCACCCCTATAAGGCAGCAGTCCAAGTGCTTCTCTGTATGAATGCTGATCAAGATACGATCGTGATACGCCAGGGAGCTGTTATTGCGATTGATGAAATTCCGAATATCCCTGATTACATCCCCCCTGGGGGCTATCTGGCTGAGGTCTGCACGCTACGGCGCGTAGTGAAATAGGGAGATCACATCACACAAGAGACATACGCTCTATACCTATGCTACGATTTATCACCTCTACCATTAGGCTCGTCTTACTCTTACTTCCAGCCTTACTCGTCCTTTCGGAAGCCTGCTATGCTCAGACGCAGGTCGCAGCTTTGCGCGACTACCAACGAGTATCAGGAGATAATCGAGATAATCCCCGGGGCTTCTACTTTGAGGACCAACACCACGACCTCGACAAGTTCGCAGGTGAATGGGAAGGCGTTGGCGTTGGGGACTATCAGTGGCGTACCCGTATCGCAGTGCAAAAGAAAGCGAACTGCCACAATTCCTATTGGTCTGACGCCCTCGGCTTAGAGCTATCAATCAAGAAGGATGGTAAGGCAGCTATCACGCCGACCAGAAATCTCATCCCTGGAACCTCTTTTATTCAAGGGTTTGGGCTTCGATGGGAGGTGAAGAAGCAGGCTGTAGATCCTAATATCTATAAGGTTCTCTTCGCTTATGGTGCATCTGACAAGCCTTACCAGGGAACAGTAGAACTGCGTCTCTATATCAATGCTACCCACGACACGATCGTGATACGGCGGGGATATACTATCGAGATAGAGCACAGTGCGAACATCCCTGATTATATCCCCCCTGGGGGCTATCTGGCTGAGGTCTGTACGCTACGACGCGTGAAGAAGTAGGGGAACTCCCCCTGTTTGATACACCAACTCGTCACCCGAACTACTCACCGAATAAACCCGCCCTCTTTTACTATGACCAAGCTAATTAGGCTCTTATCCCTCGTACTACTCCTCTCGGGAGCGAGGGTCTCTGCTCAGACGCAAGTCGTGGGCTTACGTGACTTCAAACGCGTGTGGGATAGCAACCGTAATGACCCTGAAGGTTACTACTTTGAGGATCGACATCATGACCTCGATAAGTTCACAGGAGAATGGGAGGGCATGGGCTTTGGTAACCACCTCTGGCGCGTACATATCGTCGTGCTGAAAAAGGCGAACTATTACCACTCTTATTGGTCAGATGCTCTTGGGCTGGAACTCTCAATCACAAAGGATGGTAAGGCATGTATTACCCCTACGAAAGGCTTGCTATCAGGGACCTCCTTTATCCAAGGCTGGGAGTTTGCCTGGGACGAAGAAAAGAACTCCGTACAGCCCGACGTTTGCAAAGTACCTTTCGCATATGGTAAAGCAGACAAGCCCTATCAGGGACTTGCCACTCTGTATCTCTGCTTGAATGCGGCACATGATACGATAGTAGTCCGCCGAAGGAGCATGATCGGGATCGATCGCCCTGTGATCGTGCCTGATTATCTCTCTGTCCCGTATGACGCTGAGGTCTGTACGCTACGACGCGTGAAAAAGTAGGGAAAGCTCTTCACATGAACTGCCCACCTAATACCCCGTCCTACTTCACTATGACCAAGCTAATTAAGCTCTTATCCTTCATACTACTCCTCTCGGGAGCGAGGGTCTCTGCTCAGACGCAAATCGTGGGCTTACGTGACTTCAAGCGCGTGTGGGATAGCAACCGTGGCCACCCTCAAGGTTACTACTTTGAGGATCAGCATCATGACCTCGATAAGTTCGTAGGAGAATGGGAGGGCATGGGCTTTGGTAACCATCTCTGGCGCGTACATATCGTCGTGCTGAAAAAGGCAAACTATTACGACTCCTATTGGTCCGATGCTCTTGGACTGGAGCTATCAATCACAAAGGATGGTAAAGCGTGTATCACCCCTACGGGCTCCCTTCTGCCCGGAACCTCCTTTATTAAAGGCTGGGGGCTTATCTGGGACACAGAGAAGAGGTCGCTACAATTAGATGTTTACAGAGTACCATTCACCTATGGCAAAGCTGACAAGCCTTATCAGGAACTTGCCAATGTACTTCTCTGCTTGAATGCGGCACACGATACGATAGTGGTACGCCGAAGCCACTTGGTCGGAATCGATCGTCCTGTGATCATACCTGATTATCTCTCTGTCCCGTATGACGCTGAGGTCTGCACGCTACGACGCGTGAAGAAGTAGGGGAAGCTCCTTATACAGCCTCGGGCAAAGCATACGGAAGCCCACCTTGACACGGGGGCTACCTCGATCGAAATAGCAGGAGAAGGCGATCGCCTTCTCCTGTCTTGTCTTTGGCTCTACCCTCACTGGGCGAGTAATAGGATATGCAGAGGTCGCGATGAGCAAGAGGAATACACGTGCATACAATGTGACGTATGGACATCAACGGCACGGGAGGATTTCGATGCGCAAGCCCTGCCCACGAGGTCAGCGCCCCCAGAGGCACGGGGGCTTTTCCTTATCTTTGTAATCTAACAGCTATTTAATCGTATAGGAAGAAAACCTACTTTTTACTCGACATGCAGCGCTTGAACTTCCGCCCCATGCTCATCGATAGCCTCAAGGGCTACACGCGGCAGGGCCTCACGCGTGACCTCTTAGCGGGGCTCATCGTGGGGATCGTCGCCCTACCTATGGCCATCGCCTTCGCTATCGCCAGCGGGGTATCGCCCGAAGTGGGGCTCGTGACCGCCGTCCTCGGGGGGCTCATCGTCTCGGCTCTCGGGGGTAGCTCCGTACAGATCGGGGGGCCTACGGGCGCCTTCATCATCATCGTCCTCGGCATCATCGGCGAGTACGGTCAGGGCGGACTACTCATCGCCACGCTGATGGCGGGTATCCTCCTCCTGCTGATGGGCGCGCTGAAGCTCGGATCGCTCATCAAGTTCATCCCCTATCCGATTATCTTAGGCTTCACGGCAGGTATCGCTGTGACCATCTTCACCACGCAGGTCAATGACCTCCTCGGCCTCGGGCTGACGGGTCTACCGAAGGAGTTTGTACCGAAGTGGGGCGTCCTCCTCTCCTCGCTCGGCTCCGTCCACCTGCCTACGCTCGCCATCGGTCTGGGGAGCATCCTCCTCATCCAGCTCACCCCACGCCTGACGAAGGTCGTCCCTGGCTCCCTCGTCGCCATCATCGTGATGACCATCGTCTGCTACCTCCTCAAGGAGTATGCTGGCGTCACGGGCCTCGACACCATCGGTGACCGCTACACGATCTCCTCGAAGATCCCCGACCTCGTCGTGCCCGAGCTGAGCTGGGCGACGATGCAGCACCTCATCGGCCCCGCCTTCACCATCGCCCTCCTCGGCGCTATCGAGTCCCTCCTCTCAGCCAGCGTCGCTGACGGGGTCATCGGTGAGCGCCACCGCTCGAATACCGAGCTGATGGCCCAGGGCGTAGCCAATATCATCGTGCCCTTCTTCGGCGGGATCCCCGTCACGGGAGCTATCGCCCGCACGATGACCAACATCAACAACGGCGCCCGCACGCCCATCGCAGGCATCACCCACGCTCTGGTCCTCCTCTTGATCTTCCTCTTCCTCATGCCCCTGATGGCCTACATCCCTATGGCCTGCCTCTCGGGGGTGCTCGTCGTCATCTCGTACAACATGAGCGGATGGCGCTCGGTACGCGCTTCGCTGCGTGGCCCGAAGAGCGATATCGCGGTGCTTGCCGTCACCTTCTTCCTCACGGTACTCTTCGACCTCACCATAGCCATCGAGCTGGGTCTCCTGCTCTCCATGCTCCTCTTCATGCGCCGTATCATCGAGTCCACGCGCATCGTCGTCTCCCGCGACAAGCTCCACGTGCACAGCTCCGAGGATGACGGCCAGCTCGCAGGTCGTGAGGAAGCCCTCGACCTGCCAAAGGGTGTCGAGGTCTACGAGATCGAAGGCCCGTTCTTCTTCGGTATCGCCAACCGCTTCGAGGAGATCGTCCTCGCCACCAAGGCGCGCCCGAAGGTGCGCATCCTGCGTATGCGTCAGGTGCCCTTCATGGACTCGACGGCCGTGCGCAACCTCCGCATTCTCATCGAGACCTCACAGGGCGAGGGCATCCAGCTCGTCCTCTCGGGCGTGCGCCCCAGCGTCCATGAGACCCTGCGTGCCACAGGTATCGCCGACCTCATCGGTGACACCTACATCTGCCCCAATATCCACGAGGCCCTCACGACGGCCTCCCAATACATAGCCCAGATAAGCGAATGAAAATAGGTACGGTCGATCTCGGGGAGCGCCCCCTACTACTGGCCCCCATGGAGGATGTGACGGATGCCGCCTTCCGTCTCCTCTGTCGCCGCTTCGGTGCAGACATGGTCTACACCGAGTTCCTCAGTGCTGACGCCCTCATCCGTCAGGTCGCTGGCACGACGCGCAAGCTCGAGATCAGCGCCGAAGAGCGCCCCGTAGCCATCCAGATCTACGGCCGTGAGGTCGAGCCCATGGTCGAGGCCGCCCGCATCGCCGAGGCCGCTGGACCCGAGGTGCTTGATCTGAACTTCGGCTGCCCCGTCAAGCGTGTCGCTGGCAAGGGCGCAGGTAGCGGTATGCTTCGTTGCCCCGACGTCATGCTCCGCATCGTCAGCGAGGTCGTCAAGGCCGTGAAGATCCCCGTCACCGTAAAGACCCGCCTCGGCTGGGACAACGATAGTAAGATCATCGTCGAGCTCGCCGAAGCCCTCCAGGACGTGGGCATCCAAGCCCTCACCATCCACGGCCGTACCCGCGCCCAGATGTACACCGGCTCTGCCGACTGGACGCTCATCGGCAAGGTGAAGGAGAACCCTCGCATGCACATCCCTATCATCGGTAATGGTGACATCACCACGGGCGAAGAGGTGAAGCGTGCCTTCGACACCTACGGCGTCGATGCCGTGATGGTCGGGCGTGCCACCATCGGCCAGCCCTGGATCTTCGAGGAGATGAAGCACTACCTCCAGACGGGCGAGCCTGCTCCCCGCCACCCGAAGGCCTTCTACGTCGACGTACTCCGTCAGCTCGTCGACAACAACATCCGCAAGCTCGACGAGCGCCGTGGCATCCTCCACAGCCGCCGCCATATAGCCGCCAGCCCGATCTTCAAGGGTATCGATAACTTCCGCCCCGTACGCATCGCCATGCTCAAGGCTGCCACACGCGAAGAGCTCTTCGCCGAGGTCGCCCGTGCCGAGGAGATGCTCCTCGCCACCGGCGAGCACTGGGACGGCCCCACACTCTAATAGCCCCATCTATCACATACCTCACACGGCAGACAATGAATAAGACGAAGCTCCGCCTCTCCCTCCTTCTCCTCGGCTCCATCGCTCTCGGCTCCTGCTCCCGCAGCGGAGGCAATGAGTTCACCGCCGAAGGCACCATCACCGATGCCGCAGGCAAGACGCTCTACCTCGAGACGACCGACACCGACGAACCTCAGCTCATCGACTCCGTGACCCTCGACGAGAAGGGTCGCTTCCGCTTCCGTCGCGAGGCACATAGCTATCCCGCCTTCTACCGCCTGCGCCTCGGGGAGAGCTTCATCCCCTTCGCAGCCGACTCCGTCACGCACCTCACCCTCTCCGCCTCGGGCAAGGACCTCTTCTCGACCTACAAGATCGAGTCGGGCGACGAGGCCAATAAGCAGATCCGTGAGATCGGTCAGCTGCGCACCGCCACCGACAAGGCTATCGAGGCGATCCTCACACAGCTCAATAATGGCACCCTCGACCGTGGCGTAGCTCTGGCACGTATCGACTCGCTCTCCACGCAGCTGAAGAATACCCTCACGAGCAAGTATATCTTCAAAGACCCCAAGGGCGCTGCCGCCTACTATGCCCTCTTCCAGAGCTACCTCGGTGGGACGTACTTCTCCATCGACCATCCTGGCGATGACCGCGCCTTCTCCGCTGTCGCCACGGCCTACGATGCCTTCCACCCCAATGCCCCCTACACACCGCTCCTGAAGCAGGCGGCCCTGCGCTCCATCGCTATGACACGTGCCCGTCAGCGTGAGGCCAATCCCGACACGACGATGACGGCTGCCCCCGTGGAGGTCGTCGCCTTCCCCGAGATCCGCCTGCGTGACCAGAAGGGGCAGATGCGCTCCCTGAACGCTGAGGTCGCTAAGGGCCACCCCGTCCTCGTCTGCTTCACCGCCTACGCTGGCGACTGGTCGCCCGCCCTCGTCGCCGAGCTGCGCACCCTGCAGTCCGCCCACCCCGAGCTCATCATCTTCGAAGTCTCCGAAGACCAAGACGCCTATCTGTGGAAGAATGCTTCACGCGCTCTACCCTGGATCTGCGTCCAAGACCTCAACCATACCGCAGCTCAGGCCTACAATGCCCAGAGCCTACCTTCCTTCTACGCTATCCGTGGCACCGAGCTGAAGCGTCTCGCTGAGCCCGCCGATATCTTCCGCTAATCCGACATCCCTTTCCATATGAGTAAGCATTCAGTAGCCCACTACCAGCGGCTCAATGGCCGACGCTCCTTCTCCTCGCCCCACCGCAGTCGTGGCCGAGGCACGCGCATCTTCGTCATCCTGATCCTCATCATCGTAGCCGCAGCAGCCCTCGCTGGTGGCTACCTCTATACCACGCCTGCAGGTCGCCCCGTCACCGACACGACCTACCTCCTCGTAGCCCCAGGGAGCAAGTACTCCGAGCTACGTGAGCAGATGCAGAAGAAGCTCTGGCTGCGCTTCCCCCGTGTCTTCGACCGCCTTGCGGCAGTGCAGGGTCTTAGCGAGACGGGCGACGCGCTGCGCCCAGGTCGCTACGCTGTCCTCCGCACCACGACGATGCAGGAGCTCATCACCCTCCTCAAGGAAGGGAAGGACAGCCCGCTGAAGCTCACACCTCCCTCCGTACGCAAGGACTCCGAGCTCGTGGACTTCCTCGCCCAGCACCTCTGGGTGAAGGCCGACACGCTCCGCACGCTCCTCGCTGACTCCGCCCTTATGGCGCAGTATGGCACGAAGCCAGGCGCCTTCTACTCCAAGGTCATCCGCGAGCCCCACACCCTGCGCTGGGCTGCCTCAGGGCGCGAAGTCCTCGACAGCCTCCACGCCCACTACCAGATCTTCTGGAAGGGTAAGCGCACCGAAGAGGCAGAGCGCCTCGGGCTGAATCCCCTCGAGGTGACGACACTCGCCTCTATCGTCGAGAGCGAATCAGGCAAGCGCGATGAGTACCGCCGTATCGCTGGGCTCTACCTCAACCGCCTGCGCAAGGAGATGCGCCTGCAGTCTGACCCCACGGTCAAGTACGCCCTCGGCAACTTTGACCTCAAGCGCATCCGTGGTGAGCACCTCATGGTGAACTCCCCCTACAATACCTACAAGGTCACGGGCCTGCCCCCGACGCCTATCGTCCAGCCCCGCACGAGCACCATCGACAGCGTCCTCGCTGCCGAGAGCCACGACTACCTCTATATGTGTGCTAAGGAGGACTTCTCAGGCTACCACAACTTCGCCTCCTCCTTCGCCGTACACATGCTGAATGCTAAGCGCTACCAGCAAGCCCTCAACGACCGAGGCATCCAATGAACCAGCCCCAGCAACAGACTCCTCCCGAGGCGTGGACCGAGCGTACCCGCCTCCTCTTCGGTGACGATCGCGTGAGCGAGCTCGCCCAGTGTCACGTCCTCATCGTCGGTCTCGGCGGTGTCGGTGGCTTCGCAGCCGAGCTCATCGCCCGCGCAGGCATCGGTCGTATGACCATCGTCGACGCCGACATCGTGCAGCCCTCGAACATCAACCGCCAGCTCGTAGCCACCACCGAGACCATCGGCGAGGCGAAAGCCAGCGTCCTGGCGGCACGCCTTCGCGCCATCAACCCCCACATCCAGCTGGAGGTCATCGAGGCCTTCCTCAAGGATGAGAACATGATCGAGCTCCTCGACCGTCACCGCTACGACTACGTCATCGACGCCATCGACTCGCTGAGCCCGAAGGTGCACCTCATCGCCAAGTCCATAGAGCGCGGCCTGCCGATCATCAGCTCCATGGGTGCAGGCGCCAAGAGCGACCCGACGCAGATCCACCAGGCCGACCTGAATAAGAGCTACAACTGTACGCTGGCACGTGCCCTGCGCAAGCGCCTGCGTAAGTTCGGCATCCGCAAGGGACTCCCCGTGGTCTTCTCCACGGAGCTCCCAGACTCCGACGCCGTCAAGGAGATCGAGGGCGAGCAGTGTAAGCGCTCTACCGCTGGCACCGTCTCCTATATGCCCGCGCTCTTCGGCTGTCATCTGGCGGCCTACGTCATCCAGCATATCCAGCATCACCCCACCACTGAGCCTACCAGCCTATGATCATCGAGGCTACCCATATCCATAAGAGCTTCGGCTCACTCGAGGTCCTCAAGGGCATCGACCTCACCGTCGCGCCCCGAGAGATCATCTCCATCGTCGGAGCCAGCGGCGCAGGGAAGACGACCCTACTCCAGATCCTCGGCACACTCGAAGCCCCTGCCGAAGGTGCTTCGCTGAAGATCTGCGGGGAGGAAGTCACCCGCCTCAGCGCCCGCCGTCAAGCCGAGCTCCGCAATCGCCAGATAGGCTTCATCTTCCAGGCGCACCAGCTCCTACCGGAGTTCACTGCACTGGAGAACGTCATGCTCCCCGCCCTCATCGCTGGAGAGTCCCGCTCGAAGGCACGTGAGCGAGCCTTTGGACTCCTCGAGCGTCTCGGCCTTGCGGAGCGTGCCTCGCACAAGCCTGCCGAGCTATCGGGCGGTGAGAGCCAGCGTGTCGCCGTAGCCCGTGCCCTCATCAATTCGCCTGCGGTCATCTTCGCCGACGAACCATCGGGGAGCCTTGACACGGCGAATAAGCAGAGCCTTCACCAGCTCTTCTTCGATCTGCGCGACGAACTCGGCCAGACCTTCGTCATCGTCACCCACGACCCCGACTTCGCCGCCCAAGCCGACCGCATGATCGTGCTGCGTGACGGCCGTATCGAGGCCATACACACCCGCACCGAAGCCCCCACCGAGGAGCACGTCGGCTAAGCCACCCCAGCGATGCGTCAGAGGAAGACCACCACGAGCCGCAGTGAGCGCCTATTCTTACTCATCCTCTCGCTCATCACCCTCTCGGGGCTGGCACTCTATGCCTTCGCCCCGCACAGCTCGCCCGCCCCACAGCCTATGCAGGCGACCGAAGCGGGGAGCAAGGCCCAGAGCACCGCACCCGAAGGACAGCAGCCCCACCGCGATAGCCTCATACGTGACCCGCACTATGTAGGCCCGCCAGCAGGAGCTACAGCACGAGGGGAGAAGTTCGCCCACTACGTCAGCCTTGACCTCAACCGCATCGACTCGCTGACGCTCCTGCGTGTCCCAGGCATCGGCCCTGCCTATGCCCATCGCATCCTCGCTCTACGTGAGCGCCTCGGTGGCTACTACACCGTCTTGCAGCTGCAGGAGGTCTACGGCATGGATGAGGATAAGTTCCTCGCCCTGCGCCCATGGTTCGTCATCAAGACACCGCCGAAGCGCTTCGCCCTCCCCCAGCTCCGTGCCGACTCCCTCCCCTGGCATCCCTACCTCTCCCGAGAGCAGAGTGCCACCCTGCGCAAGCTCATCCTGCGCCACGGCAAGCGTCTTAGCTGGGCAGTCCTGCGCACTGCGGGGCCTTTCTCCCGCGAGGATAGCATTCGCCTCAGCCCCTACTTCGTAGACGGCACGGCAGCACACACCACAGATAGTATTCCTAATCAACCATAAGCCCTATGTATCCAATCAGTCGTCTGCGTCGCCTACGCATGACTCCCAACCTCCGTGCGCTCGTTCGTGAGACCGCTCTCGAGCCCGCTGACTTCATCGCTCCCCTCTTCGTCGTCCATGGCAGTGGCATCCGCGAGGAGATCAAGACCATGCCTGGGCAGTACCGCCTCTCGGTCGATGAGCTCGTCAAGGAGTGCGAAGGCCTCTACAGTGTAGGCGTACTCTCGGTGATGCTCTTCGGTATCCCCGAGCACAAGGACCACACCGGTAGCGAAGCCTATTCACACAACGGCATCGTACAGCAGGGTATCCGTGCCCTCAAGGCCGCCCTGCCTGACCTCATCGTCATCGCAGATATCTGCATGTGCGAATACACCGACCACGGCCACTGCGGTATCCTCCACGACCACTATACCGTGGACAATGACGCTACCCTGCCCTACCTCTGCCGTCAGGCGGTCTCCTTCGCCGAAGCAGGTGCCGACATCGTCGCGCCCTCCGATATGATGGACGGCCGTATCGCCGCCATGCGTCAGGCCCTCGACGAAGCTGGCTACGAGCAGCTCCCCATCATGTCGTACGCTGCGAAGTTCAGCTCCGCCTTCTACGGCCCCTTCCGTGATGCTGCCGACTCCGCCCCCAGCTTCGGTGACCGCCGCAGCTACCAGATGGACCCTGCAAATATCCGTGAGGCCATGCGTGAGATCGAAGGCGACATCGCCGAAGGTGCTGACATCGTCATGGTCAAGCCCGCCCTGCCCTACCTCGACGTCATCCGCTGGGCACGTGACCGCTACGACCTGCCCTTGGCAGCCTATCAGGTCAGTGGCGAATATGCCATGATCCAGGCCGCTGGTCTCAATGGCTGGATCGACCGCGAGCGCATCATGATGGAGAGCCTGCTCTCGATCAAGCGCGCTGGTGCTGACCTCATCCTCACTTACTTCGCACGCGAAGCTGCTGAGCTTCTTCGCCGCTAAGAGCCGACCGCTATGGCCTACCGTCGTCCCCTGACCCCGACGCAGATGGTCGTCATCACCATCCTCTGGCTGGCGCTGGTCATCTGGATCATCTCCTCTGGCCTGCGCCTCGATGGCTTGACGATCCTCATGCTCGCCTTCTCGGGCGTCACGGTCTTCTACCCCATCATCAAGAGCTGGCGCGAGCGCAAGAAGAAGTAAGCCCAGCCCCACTATAAAGCAGCCCGCCCCCGTCCACTCATGTTGGACGGGGGCGGGGTGCTTTGTATCTAATGCGAAGT
>ERZ773207.730-NODE-730-length-12064-cov-6.450829_pt1 | contig 12064 bp, 8 predicted proteins | sample MGYA00580997_ERZ773207 | MGnify/ENA primary metagenome ERZ773207 (study PRJEB29015, sample SAMEA2738170) | human oral metagenome | biome: human oral; feature: human-associated habitat; material: saliva | place: China | collected 2239 ... | reverse complement strand
GACTACGCACACCACCCTGCGGAGATTAAGCAAAGCATCCTTTCGCTGCGTGAGGTCTTCGATGGTCGCAAGATTACGGCTATTTTCCAACCGCATCTCTACACACGCACTCGCGATTTCTACAAAGATTTCGCAGACGCGCTCTCACTGCTCGATGAAGTGATTTTGCTCGACATCTATCCTGCTCGAGAATTGCCCATCGAAGGGGTGAACTCACAACTCATTTTCGACCGCCTGCGTCCCGAGATGACAAAGCGTATGGCGCACCTCACGGAGTTGCCACAAATCGTTGCTGAAGGTGACTTCGACGTTTTAGTGGTGCTTGGCGCTGGTGATGCCGACACTTATTGCCCTCAACTCACAGAGATTCTTCTCAAAAAGCAGGCGACAAAAGCATAGCTATTGCTCCCTAACGAGATGTCTCCACACAGAGTGACTCGGCACTCGTGATGGCTGTCGCACAGTCCATCGGCTACGCAGCCTTCTCTCAACTCTAAGCTCTGATTCTTCCTTTTCATGCGTCCACTGTTCAAACTTCTGATGCTTTTTGGCATGACTGCCTATCTGATTTTCGCGCTTTTCACTTTCATCACGCGCGAAGACACAAAGCAGTGCAGAAGCCTCAACATTGTCATCGCCGACAGTGCGCAAGCTACGCTCATCACGGCGAAGGATATTGACATGATGCTGCGCAAAGCGAGCCTCTATCCTATCGGCAGATCGATGAAGGACGTAGATTTGATTCAGATTCAAAACAAACTACAAAGCGATCCGTTCATCCGCGAGGCAATTTGCATGAAGACGCCTGGCGAAAACGTGAATGTGTTTGTGGTGCAACGTCTACCGCTGCTGCGCATCATCGCTGACAATGGCGAAGACTACTACGTGGACAGCAAGGGATATCCCATGGCAGCTCGCGGATACGAAGCGGATTTGCCTGTGGTGACTGGTCAGGTGACCAATGGCTTTGTGAAAAAGCACCTTCTTCCTTTAGGCATGTTGCTCAGTCAAGACGAGTTTTGGAACAATCAGGTGATGCAGATTCAAGTACAACCCAATCAGGACATCGATTTGGTGCTCCGTGTAGGCAATGCCCTGGTGCACCTCGGAAAAGCGGAAAATTTTGACCAAAAACTCAACAACCTTCGCGCATTCTACGAAAAGGTGTTGCCCAACGTGGGCTGGAACCGCTACCAAGCTATTTCAGTGGCGTATGAAAATCAAGTGATTGGCATCAAACAAGAGCCCTAACCTCTGCTCATTCCTCCAACCATTTCTTTGGCGGCTCAGTCCAGCAAAGACTACTCGTGCTTCAGTGCTTCGACATTGAACCTCAAAATAAATACTCTTCCACAACCGATAATAAGAAAACTATCTTCCTATGCCACAAGACAGCTTCATTGCAGCCATTGTTCTTGGATCGTTCCAAACCACTGGCATCGTAGGTCAGAAGACCGCTGACGGTAGCATCAAGGTGCTCTCCTTCATCTCCACACTTTCCTCAGAGTTCATTAGCAAAGGTCGTGTCTACAACTTGGAGAAAATGACCAACTGCTTGAAAAACATCAAAGAACATCTGGAAGAGAAAATCAATTGCAACATAGGAAAGTTCTATGTATCGGTCAACTGCATGGGCATTCGCTCTATCACCAACAGCGTGACCCTTCCTTTCAGCTCACGCGAAACCATTACATCTGACGTGGTGCGCATGGTGCTCGAACACAACCAAGAGACACGCAGCAATGATCATCTCTATCTGGAAGCTATTCCTCTGGAATATCGCGTGGGTTCGATGATAACCAACGAGCCAGTAGGCATGCAAAGCGATAACATCCGTGCCGACTTCCTCAACATTTCTTGCAATAGCACGGTGATTGAGACTATCGAAACCTGCTTCCGTCGTGCCGGTATCACGATCGCTAAACTCACTGTTTCTGCTACAGATTTGGCAAACGTGATTCCTACGGAACAAGAACGCAACTCGGGTTGCATCTTCGTGGACATGGGTAGTCAAACCACTACTGTGGCGGTGTATAAGAGTCGTTTGTTGCGTCATCTGGCTGTGATTCCATTGGGTAGCGACAACATTACTCAAGACATCGTGAAGGTCTTCAACTGCGACGAAAATCGTGCTGAGGAATTGAAGCGCACTTATGGTTATCCTGATTTCCAAAATTTGGACGACAGCGAAGAGACCCATATCACCCTCGAAGGTGGCCGTAAATATAGCCAGAAGAATCTGCTAGAAATCATCGAGGCTCGTGTGGAAGAAATCGTACAAAACGTGGCAGAACAAGCCAAACGTGCTAATATCGATTTGGACAAACTCGTCAATGGCGTGATTGTCACTGGCGGAGCTGCCCAACTGCGCAATATCAACAAAGCATTTGAGCAACACTTCAAAGATCTCAACCTCCGCATCGTGAACACACCTCCTCGTTTGAGCGTAATTGCTGACGACAGTCGCTTCAACCAAAGCGGAACCTACAACGTGGGATTGGCTATTATCGAAACAGGGGAAATCAACTGCAATGGTGGCGAACGCGTGACTCCTCAACAACCTTTGTTGTTCCCAGAAGAACACGAAGGAACACAGGACGCAACTCCTGAAGTTCCCGAAACTTCTGCTGTAGAAACACCAGAACAACAAGAGGAACCAAAGCCCAAAAAGGACAGCTGGATAAAGCGCGCAGGAAAATACCTTTCTTCCTTGGTCAGCGACAACGACTAATGCACTAGACTACTTAGCTTCTCTGCGTTCGGAGCTCACAGCTCGAAAAGGATTGTTGGATACCGACTGCTCAAGGGGCATCGTTTGAAACATACAGTCTTGTATAAGCTGCACAATCCCTTGAGTTTGACACAAACCACTCGATGCACATTGCTTGACGCTCGATGCTATGTTTATTTCTTCCTTTTCATCATAGTACCTTCCCCAAAACTCTCCTACCCCTATGAGTGAGAATAACGATAACTTCCAAGAGACACCCATCATCGATATGGGTTTTGAAGCTGACACCACAGTCTCTTTTCCAGATACTAACGAAACTTCTGAGACCGCGACAAGCTCTGTCGATGTGCCTCAGACAGCTCCCGAAGCTCCCAGCGACAACATGATTCTAGACATGGGCAATCCTGCTACAACTCCCAGCATCATCAAGGTGATTGGCGTGGGTGGTGGCGGTGGAAATGCCGTAAACTACATGTACCGCACAGGTATTAAGGAGGTGAACTTCGCAGTTTGCAACACCGACTCCAAAGCGCTGCAGGATTCTCCCGTACCTTACAAGGTGCAACTGGGAAAAGATGGTCTTGGCGCTGGCAACCGCCCCGAGCGTGCTCGTCAGGCTGCCAATGAAAGCATCGACCAAATCCGTGCTTTGCTGGATGCTAACACCAAGATGGTATTCATCACTGCTGGTATGGGCGGTGGTACTGGTACAGGCGCAGCACCCGTGATCGCACATGAAGCCAAAGAGCGCGGCATCCTCACCGTGGGTATCGTCACTATTCCCTTCCAATTTGAAGGTAATAAGAAGATTGACCAAGCACTCGATGGAGTAGACGCTATTGCCAAGGAGGTAGATGCGCTCCTGGTGATCAACAATGAATTGTTGCGCACGGTGTATCCAGACCTTACCTTCCGTTCGGCATTTGAAAAAGCGGACACCACACTCTCTACGGCTGCACGATCCATCGCTGAAATCATCACGATGCATGGTATCATCAACCTTGACTTCCAAGATGTTTGCACCGTGTTGCGTCAAGGTGGCATTGCACTCATGAGCACGGGTTATGGTGAAGGGGAAAACCGTGTGCGAGAAGCCATCGAAGATGCACTCAACTCTCCACTTCTCAATAACCGCGACATCAAGAGTTCGACAAAGATTCTCCTCTCGATTTCCTTCAACGATCTTCCAGACGAAGACAACGAACCTCAAGAGTTGATGATGGAAGAAATCAACGAGGTGGACAAGTTTATGTCGGAATTCCGCAAGGATGTCGAAACTAAATGGGGTGTATCTATCGACCGCACCTTGGGTAAGAAGGTGAAAGTGACGATTCTTGCCACTGGCTTCGACGTTAATGCCATCCCAGGCATGGAAGAACATCTCGCAGCCAAGAATTCAGAAGAAGAGCAACGCAACGCTCAAGAGGAGAACGAACGTGCAGAACGTCGTGGTCAATACTACCAAACGAACAATCCTAAGGGAGTTCAACCACGTTTTTACAAGATTTATCACTTCGAACCAGAAGATTTGGAAAACGAAGAATTGATTTCTCTCGTTGAAGCCATTCCCACTTGCCGCCGTACCAAAGAACAGCTCAGTGAAATCCGCAGCAAGACTCAAGGTATGGAGATTATCGAAAGCTAATCTCCACTCCTCCGTCAGCTGTAGCCTCTCCTGCATTCACCTTACAAGTACTTCACCGCAAGGCTTCATCTATCTCATCTAACGCCGTCACACTATATGTCTGAACAATTATACACCTCATCTCTCGAAATAGAATTGCCTCCTACCGCACCGGCTCTCCCTGCCAACATCAAGGTCATCGGTGTAGGAGGTGGCGGTGGTAATGCTGTCGCCAACATGTATCGTGAAGGCATCGAAGGAGTGCACTTCATCGTGTGCAACACTGACTCCAAAGCGCTCGAAGATTCTCCCATCTCTCACCAAGTGCAGCTTGGTCCTGGCTTAGGAGCTGGCGGACGCCCTGAGAAGGGTGCTGAACTTGCGGAGAAGCACGTGGATGAAATCATCAAGGCTCTCGGCACCGACACTAACATGCTCTTCATCACAGCGGGCATGGGAGGTGGTACTGGCACAGGAGCTGCGCCAATCATCGCTCGCGAAGCCATGAAACTGGGCATCCTCACCGTGGGCATCGTCACTATCCCCTTCAAGTTCGAGATGCCGAAGCAAATCGACAAAGCCCTTGATGGTGTAGCACGCATTGCACAAGAAGTAGATACGTTGTTGGTCATCAACAATCAGCGATTGCTCGAGATATATTCCGATTTTTCAGTGCTCAACGCCTTCCGCAAGGCGGACCAGACGCTCACCAACGCGGTAAACTCCATCGTAGAAGTGATAAAGATGCGCGGTCGTCAAGGACTCTTCGGCATGAACCTCGACTTCCAAGACGTCGACACCTGTCTTCGAGGAGGTGGGGCTGCGATTATGGCTACAGGCGAAGGCAGAGGAGAACACAGACTGCGTGAAGCCATCCAAAGCGCACTCCACTCTCCCCTTCTCAACGACACGGATGTGCAAAAGAGTCTCTCGTTGCGCCTTGCCATCTTCAGTCCACCTGAGAGCACGGGCAACGCACTCATGATTGAAGAACTCAATGAAGTAGACGACTTCATGAAAGGTTTTGAGACCAATCCTGACTTTAAGCCTGGATTTGTAGAAGACCCTCGACTTACAGACGAAGTTAAGGTGATTATCATTGCATCAGGCTTCCACAAAAAGCCCGAAAAGGAAGAAGATACACCACAGGCTCGCGAACAAGAAAAGATTCGTGACGACCGCCGAGGACGCTACTACGACCCCAACAACGAAAAGTCGCGCCGCCGTCCGCGCATCTACATCTTCGGCGACGAAGAGCTCGACAACGAAGAACTCGTGCACCAACTTGAGGCTCGTCCCACAGTGCGCCGCACAGACAGTGACCTAGTCAAACTCCACGAGATTGGAGGAAGCAGTCATCCTATCGAGATTATGCTTGACTAAGCACCAACCAGCGCAGAAAAGGCTACGATGCGCTTCATCGATTCCCCACCAACCCACAATATTGCTATGCTTTTCGATCAAATCAGCACAGACATCATGGCCGCTATGAAGGCCAAAGACAAAGTGCGCACCCAAGCGTTGCGCAACATCAAGAAGTATTTCATCGAAGCCAAAACCGCACCTGGCAGCAATGGTGAACTCACCGACGAGGCTGCGATGAAGATTTTGGCAAAACTTGCCAAACAAGGTCGCGATACTGCTCAACTTTACACGGAGCAAAACCGCCCCGACCTTGCAGAAGGAGAATTGGCAGAAGTAGCAGTCATCGAAACTTACCTCCCCAAACCGCTCACTGACGAAGAACTCACCGCTGCACTTCGCGACATCATCGCAGAAGTAGGTGCCACTTCTCCCAAAGAAATGGGTAAAGTGATGGGTGTAGCCTCTGCACGCTTGGCAGGACGCGCAGATGGTCGCGCCATTAGCACCAAGGTGAAAGAACTTTTGAACTAAACGGTCTAACCCTTTCTCCCTAACTCACGAGGTTCATCCCTCAACCTCCTTACAACCCACCCCTGTAAACAGTTTTACAAGGGTGGGTTTTCTTTTTATCTGGAAAAACCTCTCTATTTTCGACCAACAACTCAAAAAAAATCACTAACTTAGCGTGCCGAAATACGACTCATTTCGTCTATCAGTTCAGTTGCTAGAAACCTCTACCTCTTTCGTTTCAAGAAGAAAGGACATCACCCAAAGATAAAGATACCCCTCATTTACGAAGCAGGTTTCCTCATTCAAAGTCAAGGTAAAAATAGCTTCCAACTGATTTCTATCTCCACACAGGGAGAACCGCTCTCCACAAAAGCTCCTGCCCCATGATATATAAGTGGAACCACCACACTCCTTCTCCAGAAGAATCCAGCGAAGCCGCCCGACTTGCCGCGCAAGTGGGTGTGCATCCCGTCTTTGGTCAGATGCTGCGCGATCGCGGCATCTATTCTCCTTTCGAAGCTCGAAGATTCTTCCGCCCCCAACTCACCGATCTTCACGACCCCTTCCTCATGAACGACATGCAGGTGGCTGTGGAGCGTCTCAATGAGGCTATTGCACGCAAGGAACGCATCATGGTCTATGGAGACTACGACGTCGATGGCGTCACCTCAGTGGCATTGGTCTATAAATTCATTAGCCACCACTACTCTCACATCGACTACTACATCCCCGATCGCTACGATGAGGGTTATGGTGTATCACGCAAAGGAGTGGAATTTGCGGCAGAAATGGGCGTGCGCCTCATCATTGTGCTCGACTGCGGCATCAAGGCCAACGAGGAAATAGCTTATGCCAAAGAACTCGGCATCGACTTCATCATCTGCGATCACCACGTGCCCGACGAAGTACTCCCTCCTGCAGTGGCGATCCTCAATCCCAAACGTCGCGACAACCGCTATCCCTACACCCACCTCTCAGGATGTGGCGTAGGGTTCAAGTTCATGCAAGCCTTTGCCGCCAACAATGGCATTGAGTTCAACCGACTCCATGAGCTCCTCGACCTTTGTGCGGTGTCCATCGCGTCCGACATCGTGCCGATAATGGGGGAAAATCGCATCCTGGCACACCATGGTTTGCGACGTCTCAACTCCAATCCTTCCATCGGACTTCAAGCCATCATCGAAGTGTGTGGACTTCGCGATCGCGAACTCACGATGAACGACATCATCTTCAAGATTGGACCGCGCATCAACGCTTCGGGTCGCATGCAAAATGCAAAAGAAGCGGTGCAACTTCTGGTGGAAAAAGATTACCAAGTGGCTCTCGAACAAGCCTCGCACATCAACCTCTATAACGAAGCGCGCAAGGATCTCGACCGTCAAATGACCGAACAAGCCACCAACCAAGTGAGTCAGATGGAAGGCTTGGAAGAACGTCGTGCCATCGTGGTCTACAACGAAGAGTGGCACAAGGGCATCATCGGCATTGTGGCCTCTCGCGTCACCGAACAATACTATCGTCCTGCCGTGGTCTTGACGCGCACGGGCGATATGGCGACGGGTTCTGCCCGTTCCGTCACAGGATTCGACGTCTACAAAGCCATTCACAGCTGTGCAGATTTGTTGGAAAACTTCGGAGGTCACCCTTATGCTGCAGGACTCACACTCCCTGCGGAGAATGTGGCAGAGTTCACCCGAAGATTTGAAGAATATGTGACCCAACACATCCTCGACGAACAGACGCAAGCCAGTCTTGACATCACCGCTGTGCTAGATTTCCAAGATGTAAACTTCGATTTCTATCAACAGCTGCGCAAGTTTGCTCCCTTCGGTCCAGGCAATGAGCGTCCCCTCTTCTGCACGCACCGCGTCTACGACTATGGCACCTCCAAAGTTGTCGGTCGCGGACAAGAACACATCAAACTCGAGTTGGTGGACAACAAGTCCAACACGATCATGAACGGCATCGCCTTCGGACAGAGTTCGCAAGCTCGCTACATCAAGACGCGTCGTGCTTTCGACATCTGCTACGCCATCGAAGAAAATAGCCACAAACGCGGTGAAGTGCAACTGCAGATTGAGGACATTCGTCCCTGCGAATAGCTACTCATTCTCACACACCATCAGCTCCTGTTGCGCCACATCCTATGTGCCTCTTGACAGTCAGTCGAGTTTATCTCTCTGCGCGACACAAGAACATCTCCGGCAACTTCTATTCATCTCCTCACCTCATGAGCGAAAACCCCTCTCCCGACGAACTTTCTCTCTCTGCACTTGACGAGCAACTGCAGGAGGTGCTGGGTGCGCCCATAGAAATGCCGACCGACTACGTGCCACCCTCCTCCGCACTCCCTTCTGTAGCCACCATCGGTACGGACGAGTCTGGCGAACTTCCCACCGATCCACGCATCATGCTGCAGCGCGTGTGGGGTTATCCAGATTTTCGCGGCATCCAACGCGACATCATCGACAGCATATTGGCAGGACACGACACGCTCGGACTCATGCCCACAGGCGGTGGCAAGAGTCTCACCTTCCAGGTGCCTGCCATGATGATGGAAGGCACGTGTTTGGTCATTACTCCGCTCATTGCGCTGATGAAAGACCAAGTGGAACACCTACGCAAGAAGGGCATCCGCGCCACTGCCATCCATTCGGGGCTATCACGCGATGAAATCAACCAAGAACTTGACAATGTAATCCTCGGACGCTACAAGTTTCTTTATCTTTCGCCCGAACGATTGCACACCGACCTCTTCCAGCTCAAGCTCAACTACATGAAGGTGAGCTTTATCGCTGTGGACGAAGCGCACTGCATCTCACAGTGGGGCTACGATTTCCGCCCTTCTTATCTTCAACTCAAGGAAATCCGCCAACTACTACCAGAAATACCTATCCTCGCTCTCACGGCTACTGCCACTAATCTCGTGGTAGATGACATTCAACAACAACTTCGCTTTCGAGAGAAACGCGTCTTCCGCATGAGTTTTGCTCGTCCTAATCTCACCTATATCGTGCAGATGAGCGACGACAAACTAGGAGATTTGATCCAACTTTTGGAACAAAGTGAAGGTTCTGCCATCGTCTACACCCGCTCGCGTGGCGGCACGCGCGACACAGCCCTTGCCCTCCAAGCTGCAGGGCTTTCTGCGCTCTACTACCACGCAGGACTCCCCACAGCAGACAAGGCTTTTCGCCAAGAGTCGTGGCAGCGCGACGAAGCTCGTGTGATGGTTGCCACCAATGCTTTCGGCATGGGCATCGACAAACCCGATGTGCGACTGGTGGTGCACCTCGACCCTCCCGACTCCATCGAAGCCTACTTTCAAGAAGCAGGACGTGCGGGAAGAGATGGTGCTCCTGCTCGCGCGATACTATTGTTCAATGCCCGTGACACCCGAAGTCTCTCCCAACGCATAGGACAAACCTTCCCTGCCAAAGACAAGGTGCGCGAGATTTACGACGATGTAGCCTATTTCCTGCAAGTGGGAGAGGGTGAAGCCGAGGGCAAAGTGCGCGAATTTGATTTAGAAAAATTCTGCGCCAAGTTCAAGCATTTCCCTCTCACCGTGGTCAATGCCTTCACCATCTTGGAGCGCGCTGGCTATCTATCCTACACCGACAAACACGACACAAAATCGCGCATCATGATGATCGTGCAGCGCGATGAACTCTACCGCATTCACCTCCGCGCACGCCGTGGCGACAAGGTGCTCACCACACTTTTGCGCCAATACACAGGTATTTTCTCCGACTATATCTTCATAGAAGAAGCCACTCTTGCCGAAAGGTGCGACCTCACCGAGCATCAAGTGTATCATGCACTCAAAGCACTCAATGCTGAGCGCATCATTCACTACATCCCTCGCAAAAATGTGGCTACAGTGACCTATCTCACGCCACGTGTGGATGGAGAAAAACTGGCACTAACGCCCGAAGTCTACGAAAAACGTCTGGAACAATATGAGCACCGCATCAACAGTATGCTCACCTATTGCACCGATCCGACCACCTGCCGCAGCCAACTGCTTCTCTCCTATTTCGACGAGACGGACACCACGCCTTGCGGTCACTGCGATGTCTGCCAAGACCATCCACTCTCAACCACCAGCAACGAGGAACTCTGTGCACAACTGTTTCAGGTGTTAGCAGACGGACAAGGACACGCTGCCAGTGAATTCCAGTTCAGCCACCTCGACGAGCACCGCGTGCAGCAAGCCATCGCACAACTGCTCAACGACGAAGCCATCACCTTCGACGGTGCCCTCTTTTACAAGGTATAATCTCCCAACAACGACTTTCTAATTCTTCATCCCAGTGGTACTCAACTACATTTGGTTAGCATTTTTCCTCATCGCTTTTGCCATCGCCATCGTGAAACTCCTCGTCTTTGGCGACACGGAAGTCTTCCCTGCCATCATGGCTTCTACCTTCGACACCGCCAAGACGGCTTTTGAAATCTCTCTCGGTCTCACCGGAGTGCTGTCTTTGTGGATGGGCATCATGCGTATCGGCGAACAAGGCGGTGTCGTGGCTGTGCTTGCCCGCTGGCTAGGACCACTCTTCAAACGTCTGTTCCCCGAAATCCCCGAAGGACACCCCGTGGTGGGCAACATCTTTATGAATCTTTCTGCCAACATGCTGGGACTGGACAACGCTGCCACGCCGCTCGGACTCAAAGCTATGGAAGGATTGCAAGAACTCAATCCGCAGAAAGAGCGTGCCACCAACGCCATGATCATGTTTTTGGTGCTCAACACCAGCGGATTGACGCTGATCCCCATCTCCATCATGGTCTATCGTGCTCAACAAGGAGCTGCGAACCCCACCGATGTCTTTATACCCATCCTCCTAGCCACCTTCTTTTCCACACTGGCTGGCATCATCATCACTGCCCTCTATCAGCGCATCAACCTATTCAACCGCACCCTCCTCCTCACCCTCGGAGGGGCAAGCATAGTCGTAGCAGGTATCATCTACGGCATGGCTTCGCTCGACGAAACCATGATGAACCTCGTGGGCACAACCTCTGCCAACGTCATTTTGTTCTCCATCATCATAGCCTTCCTCATCGCAGGGATGCGCCGCCGCATCAACGTCTACGAAACTTTTGTGGAAGGTGCCAAGTCGGGATTTGAAACTGCCGTGCGCATCATCCCCTATTTAGTGGCGATGCTCGTGGCGATTGGCGTGTTCCGCGCCAGTGGTGCCATGGATGCCCTCATCGGTGGCGTGCAATGGTGCGTCACTCAGTGCGGACTCGATGCACAATGGGTGGGCGCGCTACCCACCGCCTTGATGAAACCTCTCTCCGGCTCTGGCGCACGCGGCATGATGGTCGATGCGATGCAAACTCAGGGCGCCGACTCTTTCGTGGGTCGCTTGTCGTGCATCTTCCAAGGCAGCACCGACACCACCTTCTACATTCTTGCCGTCTACTTCGGCAGCGTAGGTATCCGCCACACGCGCCACGCAGTCATGGCTGGCTTGCTCGCCGACCTCGCTGGCATCCTCTCCGCCATCGGCATTTGCTATCTATTCTTTGGGTAGCCCTTCGAGGGAACTCCCCAGGAAAATTTCCCCAGTTCTAGTCTTACTGCACCGCAAGGGGAAGATGTGAAGGTGAACATTCCTTAAAACAAGCATTCTCGCGCACGCGCACACGCGCGTACATACAGTATTTTCGACTTTTTGCTTTCACAACCTTCACAGATTTCGCTGTAACTCACTCTATCACAGCGAACAACACGCATCTTTCGGACAATTATTAACATTTCCACAACGATACCTAAAGGCAGAGGAAGTGCAACACCTGAAATTTCACGCGAAAAGCAA
>ERZ773207.721-NODE-721-length-12116-cov-2.672664_pt1 | contig 12116 bp, 20 predicted proteins | sample MGYA00580997_ERZ773207 | MGnify/ENA primary metagenome ERZ773207 (study PRJEB29015, sample SAMEA2738170) | human oral metagenome | biome: human oral; feature: human-associated habitat; material: saliva | place: China | collected 2239 ... | reverse complement strand
TGCCATCACCGAGAAACTAAAAGGGTCTGAGCGTTTGATTATCATTGATGAGGCAGAGCTACTTAGCTATAAATGTTTAGAAATCATCCGTCGTATCCATGATATGACCGGTGTGGGTGTGGTGTTGGCAGGTATGCCAAGACTTAGACGCAATTTACGTGGTAAAAGTGGCGAATATAAACAGCTGTATAGTCGTATTGGTTTTGCTTGCGACATCAAAGATAAATTACCTGACTCGGATCTTGATTTGTTGATTAAGACGGCTTTTGGTACAGATGAATTTACCCAGCAGTTACGCACTGCCAGCCATGGCAATGCTCGCCGTCTAAATAAGCTGCTGCGTGGTGTGAACCGCCTTGCCAAACTCAACAATAAACCCGTATCGCAAAAAATGATCGAAACCATTAGCGGTATGTTGATTGACTGATATAGGAATTAAAATGAAAGATTTAATCACTCATGTAGGTATAGAAATCCAAACCAAAACTGCGGATATGGCTTATCAAATTGCCCAAAAATTTAATGATGAGCATTTGGGCGGCAAACTAAAAACTATTATTGCTGATGAAGTTGCTTATCAGACATTTTGGGTAACTTTGGCAGAAACTGAAGAGATGGCAGCTGTCAAACATCAAGAATATTTACAAGATAATAACTGGGGTGAATGATGGATGCTACTAGACGTACTTTGATTGCCAAAATCCATATCGCCAAAAAAGATTTGGCTATGGATGATGAAACATATCGTGATGTTTTGCAGCGTGTTACAGGTAAAGATAGCTGCAAAAATATGACCATTGTTGAACTTAAAAAAGTCATCAGCGATATGAAACGTTTGGGTTTTACGCCCAAACAAACCGCCCAATCCATACAAAAGCATGGTCGTAAGCCCACTACCACAGAAGACAGACAAGCATTGTTATCCAAAGTTGAAGCTATTTTGGCGGATAACAATCTGCACTGGAATTATGCCCATGCTATTGCCAAACAGATGTTTGGGGTGGATCTTGTGCATTGGCTGCCTGCGGATAAACTTTATAAAGTTGTGCAAGCCTTAAGCGTCTATCAGGCAAAGCACAATAAAAAAGAAAAACACCCAAGTGGACAATTTGGGTGATTAGACAAACAGCTCAACGCCTATTTTACAAAATAATACAGTTGAGGTCAATGAATATGAAATTAGATATATATGCCATGCATTTACAACAAGCACAAGACAATATCCTGCATTTGCTACCTACGCAAATTCTGCAATTTGCCCAGTTGATTGGGTTGCCTGCTGCTTTGCGTCTGGTAGACAAATTTGGTGGGGTATCGCTTGAGATACCTTGTCATATTGAGGGTAAAAATGGGGCGTGGCTTGTGCGTGAATTGGGTGTTGATGTCGCCAAAGTGCTGATAGCACAGTATCAGGGCGATAAAGTCTATATCAATAATTGTGATGCACTGCGTATATATCTACGCAATCGTGCGTTAGCTGATGCCATCCTTGCCCGTATGGAAACAGGGGTGGCAAGGCATCGAGCGGTGCAAGAAGTTGCCCCTGAATTTGGTATTACTGAGCGGCGAGCTTATGGCATTTTAAAACAAATGACAGAAGTTGAGAAACAGCTTGATTTATTTTAAGTCTAACTACTGAGGAAATTTTATGAACGAACACTCTTATGACTCAATCCAAGCATTTTTGCAACATCAAAAAGAAAAACGCAGTCGTGATAATGCGATACGTGAACAACTTGATCGCGCTATCAGTCAAAAAGTCTATGAACAAGAAGAACGTTTAGACCGTCAAGGCTTTTGGCTGTTTATATTGTCTATGGTATGTATTTGTCAGTTTATATATATACTTACCATGTAATTTAACCTCAACCCATAAGGAGTTATTATTAAAAATCAAGATGCCCCAAAAACCTGTCAAAATCGTAGTCAGGCTCAAGCATATATTAAAGCCATTGGCGATAACGCCCGCAGAATCGCCAGACATACTACCAAGATGAATGAAGAGCTTGCTAAAATCACAGCAAAATACGCTGAACGCATTACGCCACTACAAGAGATGAATGCCGAGCTTGAAACCGCTGTTAAAATATGGTGCAAGACTCATAAAGACGAACTTTTAACAGGCGATAGCAAAACTGCAAACCTTATCACAGGTGAAGTATCTTGGCGAATGGGCAAGGCGTCTGTAGTAGGCAAATCCACACCTGAGCTGATTAACCGCTTAGAACGCTTTGGGCTGTATCGTTTTGTACGGGTTAAAAAAGAATTGGATAAAACCGCTATTTTAAAAGATCCTGCCGCCATTGCTGATATTGAGGGCGTGAGTGTAAAAATGGGCGTAGAGGAGCTAATTATCACCCCATTTGCCAGCAGTTAATTTGCTAATTAACTGAAATTTATCATCTTATTTAATTTTTACATAACCTTTAAAATCCCCTTAAATTAGATTTAAGGGGATTTTTTATGGCTTATATTTTATCTGAACGTTCTTTAAACAACTTAAAAGGCGTACATCCCAATCTTGCCAAAGTGGTCAAACGTGCCGTTGAGGTTAGCGATCAAGATTTTGTGGTGATTGAGGGCGTACGCAGCCGCGAACAATGTATGATTAATTATGGCAAGGGTCGCACGGCTGCCGAGTGTGCTGCTAAAGGCATTGCTGCTAAATATGCCAACCCCAAAGCTGCAAAGGTTACTTGGCTGTCCAATCCATTTAATTCAAAGCATTGTACACAAAAAGATGGCTATGGTCATGCGGTAGATATTTGCCCGTATCCTGTGGATTGGTCGGATGTTAAAAAGTTTGACGCCATTGCCAAAGCTATGTTTGCTGCTGCAAGAGAACTTGGCGTAAAGATTCGCTGGGGCGCTGATTGGGATGGGGATGGCAAACCACGTGAACGTGGCGAGTCTGATAGTCCGCACTTTGAGATTTAAAAAGTAAAAGCCCGAAACTGTGGCGGTTTTGGGCTTTTGATCAAACCTTAATGAAGCTAAGGAGCGATAACGAGATGAATTTTACCATAAATATTGACAAAATTGGTGATATTTCTATGCAAAATTTAATTTTAATAGGTGTTTTTGCTATATTTTTTTAAACGCTGTTGCCAATGTCATCAAAATCAAACATGAAATCAACAAGGAAAAAACAAGATGAAGCTTGGGCTCGTTAAAAACTGGCAAACAGGTTGGCGGTGGTTTAGCACTTGGGCATTTGCCGTGATTGTGTTTTTGGCGACTGTACCGCTACCTGCCGAGATTATTGCTCTGCTGCCTACACCTTTACAAGATAAGCTGGTAGCGGTGGTGGCAATTTGTGGGCTGATATTACGGTTTGTTAAGCAATCAGGGGTAGTGTATGACAGATAATATTGATAGAGCTGCGGCAGAAACCCAAAACCATCTTAATTGGCAAATTAACAAAATCATGGTCAATCAAACCACTAATCAAGCCAATGAATGTATAGATTGTGGCGGATTGATTGGTGCTAAACGCAAACAAGCCATGCCATCAGCAATACGCTGCATTGGTTGTCAATGGCAGTTTGAACGCACCCATGATAGGAGATGATGTGACTAACACCCTAATTATGTTTGGTATATCAACCATTGCCGCACTGATTCAAGCGGTGTTTTGGCGATGGGTGTCTAATTTATCAGATGCCCAGCAAAATACCCATCGCCAAATCAGTATTATCAAAGATAAAGTGAACGATTTACAGGCAGAAATCTACCGAGATTATCCTAGTAAAGCAGACGTACATAGAGACAGCGAACGCATCATGCAATCGTTATCTGATATTAAAACCCAACTTGAAAAAGTTAATGACAAGTTGGATAAAAAAGTAGATAAATTATGACAGACAAACAAGACAAAATCAACGAACAAATCATGCAGGGCTTAAATGATATCAAGGCTCAAAACAACCAAATTAATAAAAAAATAGATACCCTTGATGCCAAACTCACCAAAAAAGCCACCGTCGCAGGAGCTGTAGCTGGTGCGGTTACGGGGTCTGTAACCAGTGGTATGGTTTCGGTCGGTATTGAGCTGATTCGTGCCAAATTTGGAGGCTGATGTGGCATACACACAAGCGGATAAAGACAACCTGAGACGTAGCTATGTCTTTGACGGAATGCCTTTGGATAAATGTGCCAATTTGCATGGGGTGAGTTATCCTACCGCCCAACGCTGGCGGCGTGAAGCAAAAGAGCTTGGTGATGACTGGGATAAAGTAAAATCTGCACACAGTTTGGCGAGCGGTGAACTTGAGGAAGTGGCACGGCAGATCTTAACTGATTTTGTTATCCAGTTTAAAACAACGATGGAGCTGGTCAAAAACTCAGCTGATCTGGATGCAAAAACCCGCGTAGAGCTTTTAACCAGCCTATCAGATAGCTATAACAAAGCCATCAGTGCCAACCGTAAACTCATGCCCGAAACCTCTAAACTGGCAGTTGCTTTGTCGGTGATTGAACGCCTTGCCGAATTTATCAAGGATAATAAACCTGAGCTTTTGGAAAGTTATTTGGGTGTGCTTGAACCATTTGGTCAATTAATTGAAAAAGAATTTAAGTAATGAAAAATGGATAAAATATAGGCAATTAAAGGTAAATTATGCTAAATGAGCAACTTAAATCTAAAGATTTTTTAAAGCGTTTAAATGAGTTTTCATCCGCACTTAGGCAGCAAATAGACGCTGCTTTTGATGGCTGGGATGACAGTGCTGACGCTATTAAAGCCAGAGTTGCCAAAGTGCAAGATCCTATTTTGGGTTTTGAATATTTTTTAAAAAACTATTTTCCGCACTATTTGCGAAATGAAAGCCAGTCAAAATTGCACGACTATTTATTTGCCGAACTACCTGCCATGCTTGCCAATCCAAAAAGTAGTAATTATGCCTTAGCTGCACCACGTGGTGAAGCTAAATCTACGATTGTTACACGATTATTTAGCTTATACTGCATCGTTACCCAGCAAAAACGCTACATTGTTATTGTTAGTAATACCTATGAGCAAGCGGCAGAATTTTTGGCGGCAATCAAGACAGAACTAGAGGCAAATAGCCGCATTAGGATTGATTTTCCTAAAGTTTTTGGCGTGGGTAAATCTTGGACAGCAGGCAAAATTATTACTCAAAATCATGTGCAAGTGAGGGTTGCAGGCGCTGCTAAGTCTTTGCGTGGCTTTGTGCATGGGGCTTATCGCCCTGACCTTGTGATTTTAGACGACCTAGAAAACGACGACAATGTCAGAAGCCCGCAACAACGAGATAAGCTGGAAACTTGGTTAAAGTCAGCGGTGCTAAAACTTGGGGTTGTGGGTGAAAAATTTGATGTCTTTTATATTGGTACGATTTTGCATCATGATAGTGTGTTAAATCGTATATTAAAAAATAAAGGCTGGAAAACCAAAGTATTTAAAGCACTTATTCGCTATCCTGATAATATGACACTGTGGGATAAATATGAGGCCATATTTCACGCTGATGGGGCGGATATGGCCGAACAGTTTTATTTGAAAAATAAAGAAAATATGGATAAAGGGGCAGTAGTGAGCTGGTCAGCTCGCCCGCTTTTGGATTTGATGTTTGTAAGGGCCAGAGATGGACATATTGCTTTTGATACAGAATTACAAAACGACCCAACAGCAGGTGATGATGCACCATTTAACAACGCCATTCATTATTGGCATGAATTGCCTGAAAATCTAGCGTATTTTGGGGCGGTTGATCCCTCACTGGGTAAAGCTGGATCAAGCCGCGACCCATCTGCAATTATTGTGGCGGGCTTAGATAAGGCAACGGGTAAAGTCTATATCGTCAAAGCAGATATTAAAAAGCGTCTGCCTGACCGCATCATCAGCGATGTCATCGCCATGCAAAGACAGTATAACTGTATTAAATGGGCGGTAGAAAGTATCCAGTTTCAAGAGTTTTTTCGCACTGAACTTGTGCGCCGTAGTAGCGAGATGGGTGTGCCTGTGCCTGCGATGCCTGTTAAGCCTACCAGCGATAAATTGCTGCGTATTGAGGCGTTACAGCCGCATATGGCTAATGGCTTGCTGCTATTGCACGCCCAGCAATCCACGCTGATCGACCAGTTTCGCCACTTTCCAAAAGCCGATCATGATGATGGCCCGGATGCGGTGGAAATGGTTTATAAACTGGCAACCAGTCATCGACATATGGGCGTAATTAAACCCATTTATATTCCTGAACCTAATTTTTATCAGTAGGCAATTATGATAAATATTCAAGATTTAATCGATCGTTTTGGCGAAGCAGAAATCATCAATCAATCTGACCGCACTCATTATCAAACAATTAATGAAGTGGTGGTCAATCGTGCCATCAATGATGCTGTCGCTTTGGTTGAAAGCCATTTAAATCCCACAGAACTATTTAGACGCAGTCAAGATGGCGAATTAGTTTACAAATACGCCACGGTTCAAGCACCGATACCTGCGATATTGACCGCTAAGACTTGCGATATTGCTCGTTATTATTTGTATGATGATGGTACAACTGAAATTATTGAAGCTCGCTATAAACAAGCATTGGATTGGCTAAAACAAGTGGCAAATAGCCCAAAAATGCTTACAGGTGATATACAAGTATCCAAAAACACCATCACTGCCATAGCCAACCCTAAACCTAGCATTTATCAGGATTAAGCATGAGCCAAATTAGCATTGATGCCAGTCATGAATTTGCCGTCTTAAATACGCATTTAAACGAACTTGAACAGCGATTAAACGGTGATTTAACGCCATTAATGGAAGCAATTGGTACGTTTTTGGAAAACAGCACCCGACAAAGATTTGATGACAAAAAAGATCCAGAGGGTTTGTCTTGGGCAAATTTGATGCCTGATACCATTAAACGCAAAACCAATAAACACGGGCAAAATGCAGGTATTTTGGTTGAAAGTGGCAATTTATTTAGCTCACTGACTTACGCCGCTGATAAATATGAGGTCTCTATTGGTACACCTGAAAGTTATAGTGTGTATCATCAATTTGGTACAACTGATATGCCAAAACGCTCATTTTTGGGTGTTAGTAGCGATGATAAACAAAGCATACAACAGATGATTAATGATTATTTGGAAGACATTTTATGAGTAACTTACCGCTTTGGCATGATGATATTTTAGCCTTTTATCCGGCATTGATTGAGCGTTTAAAGAGTTTGCCAGTCATTAAAAAAGTTTGTGAAGCTAAAGAACTTGAAGATTTAGATGCAGGGCGTGTACAAACACCTTTAGACGGAGTGGTATATGTGGTGCTTGATAGTATTGCCCCAACTGATGGTAATGCTCGCGGACGTGAACAACTGATGCAAATTGGTGTGAGTATTATTTTGACCAAGCGAGATTATAATCCTGTGCCGCGTCTTGATGGTGTGGGAGCAACCATTACCGCCATTTGTAAAGCTCTGCAAGGTTTTGAAGCAAAAAAAGATGGTAGACATTTGACGTTAAGCCCTTTTGTACAAAATAAAGGTATTGCCATCCGTTACAGTAAAGGCTTTGCGTTTTTTCCGATGCATTTTAGTACAACTGTGGCAATTATGGCTTAAAAGGAATGGCTATGTTTGGATTTAATCAAAGTAAAAAACAGGATAAAAATACATCCAAGATTGACAAACAATCGCTACTGGTGGCACTAGATGCTACTTTAAATACTGATGGACAAAGCACCGATGAAATGATAGCCGCCACAGGCAAAAGCCGCAATGAAATTTTGGCGGCGTGTATGGCTGATGATGAGGTGGATGCTTGCCGTGAGGACTTAGAAAGTGCCATTGTCGCTAAGGCGTGGCGAATTTATGATGATGTGGCAAACGGACAAACAGGAGCAAGCAGCGAAGATATTAACCGCTTTTATAAAATTATCCGTCGCCATATCAAAGAGTTTGCAACCCTTGCTGTACTGGCTAAATTTAATGGCTATGCGGTGGCTGAATATGTCTATAAAGTGGAAGAAGATGGGTTTTTGGCAATTGATCAGGTATTATCCAAAGATGGTGAACTGGATAAATATACGCCTAAACGTGATGGCAGTATGGTGTTTAATGGTGAACAAGGTGAAACAGCGATTGACCAAACTGCTAAATGTTTGGTATTAAAAAGCCGTGCCGTGCCAAGCCGCCCAATGGGCGAGATGATGATTGTTAAGGCTTATCCTGCCGTGTTGATGCGTAAAAAAGGTTGGGCTTATGCAGGGCAGTTTATTGCACGTTACGCCCAGCCCTATGTGGTTGCTAAAAGCGGTCTGCTTAGTGATTTAACAGACATTGCCAATAAAGTGTTTGTGTTTTTAAGTGGCGGTGCAATCAGCATTAATCAAGATGATGATATTACCTTACATCAATTAAGTGGCGATGGTTCAGCGTTTGAGCTTGTGGAGCGATTGTGCAACCGTCGCATTCAAAAACAATTGCTTGGCAGAGTCAAAACGTCGGAATTATCCAACGGTAGCCGCTCAGCCCAAGAAACCGATGATGAAACCCGCCAAGACCGAATCAAGGGCTATTTGGATTTAATGACCACCGCAGTGCAGCACGCTATTGATGCGATGCTGCTGGTCAATGGTTTGTACGGCAAACAAGTACATGCCCCAAATGGTTTATGGTTTGAATATTTAGAACAAAACAAAGTAGATAAAGCCCGTGCCGAACGCGATAAACTGTATTGCGACACAGGACAAATCAGACTGACCAAAGAATATATGATAGACATGGCAGGTTTTGAAGAACATCATTTTGTGATGAATGATGTACAAAATATCCCCATCAATCAAAACATGCCGTTATCACTACAATTATCAGATACACACACAAAACATGATAATCACAACGATGATGAATTGCTGAACACCCAACAAAGTCAAATCAGTCAAATTAAGATGGATGCTTTGTTGTCAGTGTTAAATGCGTGTGATGATTATCAAGAATTTGAACAAAAACTAGAAAAATTAACATTGCCTGATGGCGGTATGATGGGCGAGCTTATCAAAGCTAATATCAATGCCTATATGGGCGCAATAAATGGAAAGAAAAATAAAGCGGGAGAGATGGGGGTGTAAAATACAAAAATGCAAAACCCAAGACGGCAATCTTGGGTTTGGGTAAAACATTAACTTCAACTATGAAGGTCAAACATCAGGTATCTTAACATATGACAGAATTTTTAGCAATGGTGATTGATATGATAACAAAATCACTCAAAGAACACGGCTTGTTTAAAACTTGCTTTATCTTGATGGGCATGATTGGCGTTTTGATATTGCTTGTACTGGCGTTTAAGATGGATGCAATTATTTTGGCAATCAAGGCTTAGCAGGCATCATCATGACCCAATACGACCGCCTACCCAACCGTGAAGCCATCGCCCATTTTAATGGTAAAGTGATTTTAACGGCACAAGATTATGCCCAAGTTAAAGCCTATGAACACGCTTTGGCGTTTACTGTGGCAAAAATTGCCGATGAAGACATACTCAAAGAAGTACATCAAGCCATGAAAGAGGCTATACAAGATGGCACAACTTTTTATGATTTTCAAAAGCGTTTAAAGCCTTATTTGCTTGCTAAAGGCTGGCTTGCACCTGTGGGTGAGCTATCAGATGGGGAATTAAAAGCGTATCAAAAGCAATTGGGGCGACGTTTAAAAACCATTTATCACATCAATAAACAAACCGCCTATGCCGCTGGGCGGTGGCAGCGTATCCAGCGAACAAAAGAATTTTTTCCTTATTTGCAATATATGCCAAGCCTATCGGTCAATCAACGAGATGGCCATAAACGCTATTATCACCTTGTGCGTCCAGTGGATGACCCGATATGGGCAAGTATCATGCCGCCTAACGGCTTTGGCTGCAAATGCTGGGTAAAGCAGCTGACCAAAACTGATGCTCAAAAAATAGGTATTAGCGACGACGATAAATTGCACGATTTGCCCAAACCTGACTTTGACCATAATCATGACAGATTAACTGCTTTGTTAAAGTTGGCAGAAGATAAGCACGGTACGGCGTTTGGGGAAAAAATTCGTAAACACCTTGATGAGATGATGCTTGGAGTGGCTAGGGATAAAGGGGTGATAGTTGTTGGTTTTCAACATATATTACCAAACACCCAAAATGCCTTAACACTATCTAAAGATCCGCATGGCAACAACCGTCTATCCGAAGGTGTATTGGCAGATAAATGGGAGCAATATCATAATGTTAAACTGGAGCGCTATGATGCCATAAAACACAAGGTTTTGGTTATTGATGACCCTGATGACTATGCCGTCATTGGTAAATTAGACCCTAAACTGTGGGAAACCCTAGATTTTATGTTTACCTTGGAGCCTGGTGCAAACAAGATGGAGTTTAATCGCAGTTTCAATAAATCAGGTAAAGCATGGGAAAAACGTAAAACACGCATCATGCAGCATTTAGAAAAAGCAGACATTATCCCAATGTATCTAAAACACATGGATACTGAGACTCGTGTTAAAATTCTTTCTTTTGTGTTATCATTACCCCAAGAGTACAGAAAAAAGATAGTATTGATTAAGGATTAGCCATGATTATTATTAATGAACGAAAAACACTTGGCTCAAAGGGTTTTGCTCATGCTGTATTGGATAGTATTCATCCAACACTTATCAAGCACCTAAGCAAAGAGCAAATGGCTGACATTACCAATGATGTTGAATTTTTTAGTGAGCTTGATTTGTCAGAACTGGATAAAGATGGGTTTAATGTGGCTTTTATGGCAATTAAACAACTTACCAGCCTAGACAAACACTGGCAAAGTGTTTTATTAAAAGCTATGCAAGCTGACCCCCGTTACACCCCCTAAAAACCCACTTTTTGGTGGGTTTACTATTGTGTGATGATGGCGATATTGGCTTGTGTGGGTGCTGGTGTTTGCTGATTGTCAGTCATACACCAAGATACTATCATGGCAACCACACAAACAGCAATCATAATGCCAAACAACCAATTTAGCCAATCCTCACCCTGCTGGGTAATCTTGATGATAATATTCGCCAAAAAGTACAGTAAAGACACCACACACATCAGTGCCAAAGCAGTTAAAAAGACAACGGTTTCTAGCGGTGTATCAGCCTGCTTAGCCACCACACTCACCACATTTAGCCCACCAAAAATCGTTACAATGATGGCAGTAAATATGCCTAGTATGGTAACGTAGTTAGCGAACATGGATTTGTAGGTATCATTTGCCTTATTTGCTTCCTTTTGTGCATTTTTAGCAATGATTTGTGCTTCTTGGGCAATCCTTTGGGCTTGCCTAACTGAATTTTGCATAAATTCTTTTTGGGCATAGGCAAGCATGATGTGTCCAACCAACTTTCTATGGCAAGCTCTGAGTCTTTGTCCTTTGCTTTTACATCTTGGTTGTTCTTGAAACTTATTAATTAAAAGACCAACTTTTTCTTGAAAGCTCTCCAAAGAATTGCTTCTTACGGGATGATTACTCTGAAAAATAATGTCAGAAATGTCTTTATAAGGCAATATAATGGGTTCGTTGGGTGTTGCTACTATTTGTTTAAATGCTTTTTGCATAATTTCAAAGGATTGGAGTGCTAATTCATCATGCTCATCTAAGCTAATTGATGACACAGATAAGTAAATCTCAATCAGCTCGGCAATTGATGCATTATTGGACATAAGTAGCAGCCTTTAACTCACTGTCAGAATAGATAGGTTCTAATCCTTGTAGTATTTCGCTCTCGTAATTACGCCAAGCAGGTTCAGCGTGCGTAATATCTACGAGCTCAAAAGCAGAAAATCCCAATAAATCACCAATCACCATATCCGCCACTTGTGTAAAAGCATTATTTTTCGCCAATTCTTGCACATGCCTATCCACGTCTGCCCACTGTATGGTAAAAGGCTTATTGGGGTCTTTTGATTCTATGTATTCAGACAACTCTGTGATTGCAAGAGAGCCTGATATTTTAAATTGATGATAAACGCTTTTAATCACAGGGCCATATTGCCACTTAACCACGTTTTCGTTAATTAAATACTCGCCATGTGCTTGCAAGTACTTTGCCACTACATAATACAACAGTTTTTGTAGTTTCAGATGC
>ERZ773207.720-NODE-720-length-12121-cov-4.791812_pt1 | contig 12121 bp, 6 predicted proteins | sample MGYA00580997_ERZ773207 | MGnify/ENA primary metagenome ERZ773207 (study PRJEB29015, sample SAMEA2738170) | human oral metagenome | biome: human oral; feature: human-associated habitat; material: saliva | place: China | collected 2239 ... | reverse complement strand
GGCCCGGCTGGCTCAGCCACAGACGAAAACCCACCAGGACTAGTCGTAGTCTCACGCTTACCGATAACGACACTTTTACCGTTATCATCAATTTCCCCACTAGGGTTAGACATTACGTGAGGTGACAGAGTAAGTATAGGTACCAGTACGTACGTTAAGATATTAGTCTGCACGGTTATTTGCCTCGATTACGATCCATTGTGTTCCGTTGTATTCAAGCTTTACTGCGGCCCAGCGAGATTGTTTTGGATTATTAGTTATCTCGCCGTCACTGTGGTACTGCGTAAAAGGCTCACGTTCGAAATCAACTTGTATTACTACAGAGTCTTTAACATCATCTCTGCGGAAAGCAGCGGTGAATTTTAGTGTGACCGGGTCGGTCCAGCCGCCTAAAGAGTGATTTCCGGTTGCATGCTTTACTGGCACAGTGGCGGTGAATCCATCTCCTGGGCAGAGTGCTTTGTATTCATCTACTTTGCCGGTGGTGTAGATGTAGTAGTGCAGTTGCACCCAGTACTTAGCGGTCGCTATCGCGCCATCGTCGCTGTTTACGGTGATTAGTTCTGGTTTGGGTGGTGGCGGCGTAGCCAGAGCCCGCTTTTTAGCCTCCACTAGCTCTGGGGTCATGATGAGTGTTGGGCTGGCTGTACTGCTGGGCGTGCCAGTTACAGTAGGTGTGCCGCTGCCCTTGGCTGTGGCGCTGGGTGTCTTGGCACGCGCACCAGCTGTGACGGCGGCCTTGCTGCTAGCGGCATTTGTAGCGCTTTGTTCCTGGTTGCCACTGCATCCGGCTATGCCTGAACAGGTCAGTAGGGTTAAAGCCAGTGCTGCCTGCAGATACCGTTTATTTGTTGAGGCCCCCATTGTGTTCCCCCATGGTTTATCTACACTGATGAAGCTTTAAGGGAGTGTTGGGGAAGTATTACAAAGCATGGTACATAACACCCCATATTGTTGGAGTGCTATACACTGTGTTTAGTAATGTCCAATATTTTAGATCTGCAACCCGGATCTCGCAGGCAAATCAAAAAACCTGCACTAATGTGTCTTGCATCACCTGAAAAACTGAGAAAAATTGCCGCCGCCCTTCGGGGAGCCTCTGTCGGTCTGTATGTGTCGGTCTACATGTCATCTTTAGTACTAGGTTTGCTGTCAGCTTTTGTGGAGCCCCTATGCTCCTGTAAACCAAGCGATGCTCCTGTAAACCAAGCCCCGATTTTCCTGCCAACCAAACCCTGCACTCTCGCTCGCCAATCCCTCCACTCGGTTTTCTGGTCTATCCCTAATATTGAATCGGGTAGAGAGCTAATCGGTTAGGGGATAGCCGGTTAGAAATATGCTCAATGACGGCGTCAGCACAGCCCCTCTAGAGGGATGGGTAGACTTTTGGGTGCGTGTTATCTAACTGTCTTCATGAAACTGTGATCTTAGAAATAAAAGAAAGCCGTGAAAGTAGCTAACTGAGATATATAAGATAGGGGAGCTTACCAACACTGCTACGTTGAGGTCTAAATGGAGCACTATCAACAGGTTGAAGTACACTGCGGTCCACTTGTTGTCACTTTGCATTACATGCCGGCAACTAGTCGAGTAATGTCTAGGGCTGACCTAGGACTGGTTGCAAGTGTGGAACTAAGTAAAGCTGATGGTAGTGAAATAGATGCATTAGATGCTAAAGTATCAGTTTGTGCTAAGTTTCAAGGTAAACAGTTATTTACGCCAATTGTTATAACGAAAAAACCCTCTGAACGTGCTCAACAATGGGATTTACGTTCTAAATCCCATGTAAACCCTGATGCTTTAGACGTGCTACCTGAGCAGCGTGAAGGTGCCTTGGTAGTTACCGTTGAATCTTTGGGTAGGAGTGTTAGCGAAGAGTTCCCGCTTAAAATCCTGGCCAACACAGAGTTTTTGCTGCTACCTGAGCTTTGGGGCATGCTTGCCAGCTATGTGCAAACTCAAGACCCGGCTCTACAGCTATTGCGTGAACAAGTACATGAACTACTAAATACGCAACCAGCAAGTTCAGGGCGTCAAGAGCTGAAAAATTTAGCTGAAGCCTGTTATCAAGTACTTGGCCAATTTGAATTTCAACCAGATCACAGTGCTAACTCAACAGCAGCAACAAACATTTTGATTACTGCTGGAGAAGAAACTTGGCAAGTGCCAGTAGTGCGTCTGCGAACTTCAGGTGAGGTTTTGCGACAAGGCACGGCCACGGCCTCGGAACTAGTCCTGCTATATTCAGCTCTAGCCGCAGCTTGCCGACTAAAACCGGTATTAGTTATAGCGCGCGGTAGACTACTAGCTGCAGTAAACCTAGAACGCCCCTTAAATTCTGCAGTAGTGCAAGGCGAAATGAAGTCGCAGAATTATCTGCGCGGTAAAAAATTATTGGTCTTTGATCCGGTACAGGCACTTAATCGAGTACCTTTTGAAAAAGCCGTTGCGGAGGCTGAAAAATATTTTGAGTTAGCACAGGGACTGGTAGATGTACGCTCGCAGCTTGCAAACCATATTACAGAGTTACCTATCAATGAATCTATAGAGGGCTTCAATGCTGAGGAAATCATGGCCAGCAATTGCGCCCTACCTAACGGCGACGGCGCAGCTAAAGTAGCTCCCGAGGCTGCGGTTCTGGCTGATGATAGTAGTGGAGAACTGGGGCAAATCGCTGAAAATATTGAAGTTCTAGAGCAAATTGAAGTCCTAGAGCCAAAGGTAGATAGCCCGGCTGAGCCACCTCAGCGAGTACAAGACTGGCAGCGGCGACTGCTAGATCTAAAACTAACTAACCCTTTGCTAAGCCTTAAAACTAACGCCTATAAATTAGAGCTACGCCAAGGCATGCTAGCTGAACTAAAACAGTTAATTCTTGACGGCCATAGCCTGACATTAAAAGACATGAAAAAGATTGACCCAATTGACCGGGCCAAAGGAATTAAGGACGCCACACAGCTAGCAGATCGTGTTCTTTATAACAAACTATCGGATCAGCGTGAGGTTCACATTGATACTAATCGCTCTACCTACGTTAATGGTTTAGATAAGCTAAGGAAAAAATCTCTGACACTGGCTGAAGAAACCGGCAACGCTAACCTATACCTAAGCTTAGGGGAACTAACCTACACTAAGGCAGGTAAAACCAATAAAGCCCCACTATTTTTAGTGCCAGTTAAGCTAAGTCGATCATCTAAAGTAGCTCCTTTCGAAATCAAATGCGATGGCGAAGATGAAATAATTCCTAACTATTGCCTATCGGAATGGCTGAAAAAAGAATATGGCTTAACGTTAGCTACGCTTAATGAGCTACCTGAAGATGGCCGTAAGATAGACATTTTACAGATGTTTACGGCGATAAGCCGCGAGCTAGTAGATGCGCGCATTGAGGTGAAAGTGTCGCAGACTGCATACTTGTTCAATGCCAACTTCTCTACCTTTAACATGTGGAAAGATATGGGTGAATATTGGGAAAAGTTTATGGCTTCTCCAGTGTTTGCCCATATCGCCACCAGTTCTGGACGCTCTTTCCTAGACCCCAATGGGGATAGTGATATAAGCGCTCTCAAAGCCGATGAAACTGAAAATATTTTGCCAATTCCCGCCGATGGCTCACAGCTACAAGCAGTAGTAGCCGCTACAAGCGGCCGCAGTTTTGTGCTGCAAGGCCCACCTGGAACTGGGAAAAGCCAGACCATCACTAACCTAATTGCCGCCAACCTATTGGCTGGCAAAAAGGTGCTATTTGTAGCAGAAAAACAGGCAGCGCTAGACGTTGTCAAGGTCCGTTTAGAAGATATAGGTTTAAGTAAATTCGTGCTAGATATGCACGGAACTGATAATGTTAGCAAAGCTGTACGCAATCAAATTAAAACTTCCATTGATGCTAAACACAGCTATGAGCCTGAACGCTGGCAGTTACGTAAGACAAGGCTAGTTAGGAATATAGAGGCATTACAAAAATACTCAACGGCAATCCGCACCCCGAACAAACTTAATAAATCGCTTTGGGGAGCATTAACACTAAGTGAAGATATTAAGCGTAATGATGACGTAAAATTTATCTCCCTGCCAAGCGGTTATGCCCAAAATCCAAGCCCTAGCCCGGACGAGCTTGAAGGCTTAGTAAAGGAGGTGGCTAAAAACTGGGTTGAGCCTGAGCTACTAACCAGATGGGAGGGCTTTGACCTAAGTGGCTCGCTAGATAGCCTTAAAGAAGCTGCCTTAAATCTATCCGCTGCTTGTGCCGAGCTATCAGAAACTAGCGCATTTGAGCAGCTCATTTCCGGTGACCTAAATGCAGCTAAGACCAGTGAAGACCTAGACTCATTCCTGGCTGTTAACCAAAAACAGTTACTTAGCCGCCATCAACGCGAAGAAGTTGAAGATACGCTGGCGCTAATTAAAACAGTGGTAAGTCAGGCTCACTCCCTTAAAGACCTACTTGAAGGCCTGCTAGCTGCTTACTCGCAAGCTTTTATTGAAGTTGGTGATCTTGACCAGCTAGAACAAGCCGCCGCCCAGGCTAGAAGCTGGAAGCTGGGTAGGCGCGCACGTCGTCGCCACTTTGCCTCCATACTGGCAGGCGCCCTGCAAGCCGAACTCGCAGTAACTGCGCAAAAAAAGCTTGTCAAAACTTACCGGCCTAAAAAAGTTATGGAGTCAGTAGGGCAAATGCGTGCCTTACGCATCCAGATGGCCTATATCCTTAACCAACTCGATCAGCTACCTGAGCTAAAAAAGCACCTGGCATTTTGGGATAACGATTTTGTGCAGCATCTGGAAGATTTCCAGGCCTCACTAGAACTACAAGAAAAGCTACCGATTTGGTTGTGGGATGTGGGTGAACTAGCTGAGCTAAGGCAAGCACTTAGGCAGCTAGAGTCAGCTGAGTGCACCTGGCGTGAGCTAACCCAAGCCCCCGAGTGCAATCTTGGCGGTCAGGAACTAAAAACCCACATTGACCAGTGGATACAGCGCGGCCAGCAGGTAGATCAGGATCTACCCAAACTGCGTCAAGTGGCGCGGCTAAACAAAGCTATCCAAGCTTTAGAAAGCAAAGGTTTAGATGAACTTGCCGGCCACCTCAAACATCAGCAGTTAACCCCAGCCCAAGTAGAGGCTTCTTTGCAGCTGGCCCTGTGTGCTCAGTCAATTGAGGAGCGACTGGCGGCTTTTGAGCTAGATAATTTCGACGCCGTCGCGCAGCAGGGGCTAACGCAAAACACCAATGAAAACTGGCAGCAGGTACGCGATATGTACCGCCAAGTTTTACCCGCCAAACTGTTTGAGGCCAGAGGCTGGACTAACCAGCCAGACCAAGACACGCAGCAGCTACGTATGCGGCTTGACGCTAAACGTAACTCAGCTTCTATCCGCACCCTGTTTTCTAAATACGGCCAGCAAATTTTAAACGCTACCCCGTGTGTAATGGCCTCGCCTGCCAGCCTGGCTACTCACATTGAACCGGGTGCTCTCATGTTTGACCTGGTGGTTTTTGATGAAGCCTCACAGGTGACCGTGCCTCAAGCTATGGGAGCGATTGGCCGCGCTAAAGCCGCAGTAATTGTGGGGGATAACAAGCAGATGCCTCCCACTAACTTCTTTGCTGCCAACCAGGATGATGACATGGATGAAGATGGTGAAACCATTAACGATCTAGAGTCGATTCTGGACGAAGCCATGGAAGTGCGCCTGCCAAACCTAATGCTGACCTGGCATTACCGCTCTCAGACAGAATCTTTGATCGCTTTTTCAAACCAGCACTACTACTCCAATGAGCTAGCCACCCTACCTGCCGCTGGGCAGATGCCGGGCACAGGCATCTTCTGGCGCCGGGTCAATGGTCACTTCATGCGTAAAGCAGACCCCAACTACCAAGAAAATAAGCAAAACACCAATGAAGTGGAAGCTAAAGCGATCGTTGAGGAAATTTCGCGGCGCCTAAACGATCCGCTAACTAAGGATCAAAGCCTAGGCGTAGTAACTATGAATGCCAAGCAGATGGATTTAATAACCACTTTGCTTGAAGAAAGTGATGATCCTTTAATTGCCGAACGCATGCCAGGGGAGGGGGTGGCTCCAGATAAAACTATTTTCGTTAAGAATCTAGAAAACGTGCAGGGTGATGAGCGCGACGTAATTTTAATGAGTGTGGGTTTTTCAAAGACTCCGCTAAAGGATCGTCTGCCGCTTAATTTTGGGCCTCTTAACCGTCAAGGTGGTCAGCGACGGTTGAATGTAGCCGTAACGCGTGCGCGCACCGCTGTGGTGGTATTTGCTTCATTTGACCCTGAAGACATGCAGCTAACTAAAAACTCTGCCCAGGGTTTGCAAGATTTACGTGACTATTTGCTGCTGGCCAGGGATGGGGTTAAATTAAATGGCTCAACGCACGCCGATAGGCAGGAAATTCTACTTCGTGATCTTTTAGCTAAGGCTTTGCGTAAGCGAGGCTGGGAAGTGGAAAGTGATTATGGGTTAAGCGCCTATAAGGTTGATATTGCGCTGCGTAAACCGGGCCAGGAAAACTGGCAGTTTGCCTTGATTATGGACAGCCAGCGTTGGGCCAATTTGGCTACAGTCACTGACCGGGAACTGACGCCGCTGTTTTTGGAGCAAAAGCTTGGTTGGATCCAAACTATTCGCGTCTACACTCCGCAGCTAACTGAGGGTATTGGACAATATGCTGATGCTTTAACTAGTCACCTGGAGAAAAAGTTGAAGGGCGACTGAGAGGGAGACTGCTTGTAGGATTAGGTTTTATGGTCGACGCCGTCCCTGACACTGCCCCCGACGGCGCCCCTGCGTCGTAGTTGTTCTTGGCGCTGTCGAGGCTGCTGATGACGGTGCCCTCGCTCTTGATAACGACGGCGCCCGGGCGACTAAAAGTGGCAAGCTCCATGGCCCCGCCGTTTCCTTAAGCTAACAAGGGCATAAAAAGACTGCTCCGGCAGATCCTAAACGGAACGTGCCGGAGCGGTCTTGGCAGCTGCCCCTAGACAGTGACTAGTAACTGTCTGGGGGGTGGTGGCGCCTAGTCAACCAGTGGTTTACAGATCGTAGTAGAGCTGGAACTCAAGCGGGTGGGGCAGGGCGCGCAGCGGCTGAATTTCGTTGTCGCGCTTGTACTTGATCCAGGTTTCGATCAGGTCTGGGGTGAATACGTCACCTTCGGTGAGGAAGTCGTAGTCAGCTTCCAGGGCGTCTAGGGCCTGGTCCAAAGAGTAGGGCAGCTTTTCAATGTCGAAGTACTCTTCGGGGCTGAGCTCGTAGAGGTCCTTGTCGATAGGTTCGCGCGGCTCAATACGGTTACGGATACCGTCAATGCCAGCCATTAGTACTGCAGCAAAGCACAGGTAGGGGTTAGCCGAAGGGTCAGGCACGCGGTACTCGATGCGCTTGGCCTTGGGGGAGGTGCCGGTGACCGGGATGCGGATGCAGGCAGAACGGTTACGGGCCGAGTAAACCAGGTTGACCGGGGCTTCAAAGCCTGGAACTAGGCGGCGGAAAGAGTTAACCGAGGGGTTGGTGAAGGCCAGTAGCGCCGGAGCGTGCTCCAAAATACCGCCAATGTACCAGCGGGCTAGGTCAGAAAGCTGGCCGTAGCCGCGCTCGTCGAAGAACAGCGGCTTGCCGTCCTTCCAAAGTGAGTGGTGGCAGTGCATACCAGAGCCGTTGTCTCCGGCTAGGGGCTTGGGCATGAAGGTGGCGGTCTTGCCAGCCTGCCAGGCGGCGTTCTTGATGACGTACTTGAACTTCATCATGTCGTCACCGGCGGCAAGCAGGGAGTTGAAACGGTAGTTGATTTCCTGCTGACCACCAGAGCCTACCTCGTGGTGAGCGCGTTCAATGTCTAGGCCAACTTCCTGACAGTAGCGCACCATTTCGTCACGTAGATCTGCGTTTTGGTCGTTGGGGGAGACGGGGAAGTAGCCGCCTTTAAGTGCGGTCTTGTAACCCAGGTTGCCGCCTTCTTCATCGCGGCCGGTGGCCCAGTGACCTTCAGAGGAGTCAAGCTGGTAGAAGGTGTGCTCGGGGCTGACCTGGTAGCGGATGGAATCTAGCAGGTAGAACTCGGCTTCGGCACCGATGTAGCAGGTGTCAGCAATGCCGGTGGAGCGCAGGTAGGCCTCAGCCTTAGCGGCAACAGAGCGCGGGTCACGGGAGAAAGACTCGTCAGTGAAGGGGTCAACTACGCGGAAGTTAACGATTAGTGTCTTGGCGTCCCGGAAGGGGTCTAGGTAAGCGGTTGATAGGTCAGGCATTAGCTTCATGTCTGACTTTTCAATGGAGGTAAAGCCACGGATGGAAGAACCATCAAACATCACGCCGGCCTCTAGCGCATCGCCTAAAGTGTGGGCGGGGATAGTGAAGTGCTGCATCACCCCCGGCAAGTCACAGAAGCGAACGTCAATGAACTCAACGCCCTCTGATTTAATGTATTCCTCTGCCTGGCGCGCATCCGCGAACATATGTTCCTCTTAAGTAGCCTAGGGAATGGGCAGTCGCTATTTGCGACATAAACACTCTAACCGCTACAAGTGACGAAACTATAGAGGCAATGTAAACAGTTTGTTTCATACAAAGTGGTTCTTAGCCTAAAAACCGCTGCTCGGGACGAAAATCCTAGCTGCTGGGGTAGTCAGATTGGAGATAAAAGTAGCCGCTGACCTTGCGGCCAGCGGCTGGGTGTCTAAAGCGAGTGTAGATTTAGCGTCCGCGTAGAGCACGGCGGTTAATGCGGGCTTTACGCGGGTCCATTCCCTTGGGGATGGGTAGGCCGTTAGAACCAATGGTGCTAAGACGCTGGGAAACGCGAGTAATTTCGGCGCTGGTGAGGTATTGGGGCTTGGTGGGTAGTTTGCGCAGGCGCTTGGTTAGTTCGATTAGGCGGACCTGGCCGTCTTCAGTGCCTACCTCAAGAGCGTGTACCGGAACGTTGGGAACCACGCGGTTAACTTTGCGGGTTTCCTCATTGATGATCTTGCCAGCGCGAGAGTGAGGAGCCTCAACGATTAGCACCACACCGGGGCGGCCAACCATACGCCAAACCACGTCGCGGTTTTTCTGGTTGATGAACACCGGGTTTTCTTCCAGGGTCCATCCACGCGGCAGCTGGTCAAGCACGGCTTTGGCGGCACCGGGCATGCCTTCGATCTGGCTGTAGGAGGCGCGCCTGACGGTCCACGACAAAATCATTAGGTCGATGGAGGCGATAACCAAAAGGGCCATCAAAATCCAGTACCATACCGGCTGGCCACTGGCCATAGAAATAGCTACGGCTAGGGCTAGGAAGGCCACTAACACACCCAGCATTGCCCAACCTACCCAGGGGTAGGTGCGCTTTGAAATTGTGTAGGCGTCCTTCAGGTTTCGGGCGAAGGTACGGATGCGCGCCAGGCGCTTCTTCTTAGTAGCTGGGGTTTTCTCACTCACATATATAAGGATAAACGATTTGGTGCTTTAACCAATAAAAACGTCCTTTAGCTAGCTAATCCTTGGTGGGCTAGTAGTGAGCTGGCCTCTTGCATGGTGGTAACCGGCTTGGCCAGGTCACTTAGGTGCTCAGGGATAGGCCAGCCGCGGTTAAGCATGGCCCGCCCCCATAGCAGCCCGGCGCGGTAGGAAGAGCGCACCATGGGGCCGCTCATAACTGCCGCAAAGCCCATCTGCTCAGCTAACTTAGCTAGGGCCACGAATTCTTGGGGTTTAACCCACCGGTCAATGGGGTGGTGTAGGCGTGAGGGGCGTAGATATTGCGTGATGGTTAGGATGTCACAGCCGGCATCTACCAGGTCAGCTAGGGCATCTTCAATCTCGTCGGGCTGCTCACCCATACCTAAAATCAGGTTGGATTTGGTTACCAGCCCAGCCTCGTGGGCGCGGGTGATTACCTCCAGTGATCCCTCATAGGAGAAAGCGGGACGAATTTGTTTAATGATGCGAGGCACGGTTTCTAGGTTGTGGCCTAAAACTTCTGGCCGCGAGGAGAAAACCTCATCTAGATGCTTGGGGTTTACCCGAAAATCAGGGATTAGTAGCTCCACCCCTGTGCCGGGGGATTGGGCACGGATCTGGCGGGCAGTTTCGGCGTAAAGCCAGGCCCCGCCGTCGTCCAAGTCATCGCGGGCCACTCCGGTGACGGTGGCGTAACGTAGCTGCATGTCGGCCACAGACGCCCCCACCCGGGCGGGTTCTTCACGGTCGAAAGTGCCTGGGCGGCCGGTAGCGATATCGCAAAAATCGCAGCGGCGTGTGCAAACCCCGCCACCTACCAGGAAGGTAGCTTCGCGGTCATTCCAGCATTCATAAACGTTAGGGCAGTTAGCTTCAGCGCAAACAGTGTGCAGCTTCTTTTCACGCACAAGTTTGCGTACGTCCTTGTAAGTGTCGCCTACAACCGCCTTGGTACGGATCCAGGAAGGCTTTTTTTCGATAGGAACCTGAGCGTTGCGTGCTTCTACGCGCAGCAGCCTGCGTCCTGCCGGATTTACTGGGTTGGTCACGAATCTTCCTTTACGTCCGGTTTAGCCGTAACAACTATTTTAGGACTTTTTTCCCTGGTGGGATTGTGGTTTATAGTGATTTTGGATCCGCTAGTGGGCTCAGGTGCTCTTCCAAGTAGGGGCGTAGTTGGTTGGCAACCGCGCTAACGGACCAATTTCCAGGCAACTCAGCGGCCAGTGAGGTAACTCCGGCGTCACTAATGCCACAGGGAATGATCCGCTCCAGGCTAAAAGCCTCCAGGTTAGGGTTCACGTTTAAACCAATGCCGTGCATGGTTACCCCACGTGTAACTCGCACCCCTAGGGCGCAAATTTTACGTTCTGGGCGTTGTCCGTCAGTTGGCAGCCACACCCCTGAGCGCTGGGGTACTCGCATAGCGCCTAGCCCCAGGGAGGCTAAATACTGCATGACGGCGTCCTCTAAGGCACGCACATACTCAATAACATCTAGGTGGGCTAGCTTTATAAGGGGGTAAACCGTCAGCTGCCCAGGCCCATGCCAGGTGGTTTTGCCCCCACGGTCAACGTCAATAACCTCTACGCCGCCAACCAGGTCACTATTGGGACGCTCCCAGGTGTGAGTGCGTTTACCCACGGTGTAAACTGGTTCGTGTTCAACCCAGATTATGGTTGATTTTCGCTGCCCAGAGGCGATTTGCGTGACATAATCGTGCTGGAGCTGCCAACCTTGACGGTAGGGGATTAATCCCGTAGTCACAACCTGCTCCACATCCGTAACTTTATTACAAGCTGACCCAAGCTTTGATACCGTTTCTTAACAGCGGATAAAATTCAAGCAGTTGTTACGTTAAAGGAAACCATGTTTAAGCGACGCTCTCCTTCACAACCCGTAAAGACGGGGATCAAGGTTCCCAGGGCGGGTGCCTTGTGGGATGAGCGCGCCACTAAGGCCCTACAAAAGCAGGGCTTCACTATTGGTGGCACTTTGGGTGGCGAAAACGGGTTAGTGCCGCGCCGCTGCCTGGACCGTAACGGTCGCCATGTGGTTATTCGTATATGTAAACGTGGTGACGACGCCGAGATTAAAGCCCGCCGTCTGCTGCCGGTAAGCCACCACGGTATTGAAGATGTTATTGAAATCCGCCAGGCTGGCCCTGAAAAGGTAGCTATTGTCAGCCGCTGGGTTGAAGCCACTAACCTGGCAGTCATTTTGGCTGGTGGGCGCGCCCTGGAGACGGGGGAGTTGGCTACACTACTGGATCAGGCGGCCACAGCCCTGGCTTATTTGCATGAAAACCGACTGGTGCACGGCGATATTTCGCCCGCCAATATTTTGGTGTTGCCTGATGGCTCTGTGAAGCTTATTGATTTACTCACCGCTTACGGGCAGCTTGGTACACGCCGCTATACCCCACCTGAGGGCGAGTATGGTGGCCACAGCGCCGCCGGTGACGTTTACTCGCTGGGTGTGGTGTTGCAGGAGGCCGCTGGTGATTATCCACCGCCGCGACTAAATGTAATTACTTCTTTGATGTGCCGCACTGATCCGGCAGAGCGTATTAGCGCCCGCACGGCGGCAGCTAGGGCCGCTGAGCTGGGGTCGCCGCAACCAATTAGGCGGGGTAACGCTGATGGACTGGTGGCTAATGAGC
>ERZ773207.719-NODE-719-length-12133-cov-3.826461_pt1 | contig 12133 bp, 16 predicted proteins | sample MGYA00580997_ERZ773207 | MGnify/ENA primary metagenome ERZ773207 (study PRJEB29015, sample SAMEA2738170) | human oral metagenome | biome: human oral; feature: human-associated habitat; material: saliva | place: China | collected 2239 ... | reverse complement strand
AGGAAAGATCAGTTTTGTCTTGCCTTATGAGGCGGGAAAAACATTGATAAATTCAACCGCACTTTATTGCATCAAACAGACTGATGTCATTACAAAAATAGGAAAAGCACCACAACGGATGTTACTCACGTTTAGCCGAGAGAATTCACCACAGGTAAAAGATAGCTTGGTGATTTATAACGAAAACAATCAGTACATAGAGGAATTTATTGCATTGACGAAGGCATTTTATTTAAAAATGTAAGGGCATATTACTATGCCCTTTTTTATTGATGTGATTAGTGGTTTTCTGCTTTGACGAGTTTCGTCCAGTTGTAATAACCATATAATGAGTTGAGTAAGTAAGCACTATACATTAAATACATCGCTGGCTGCCCTTGCCAAAGCAAAATGGAAAGCACATTTAAGACAATCCATAATAACCATTGCTCACGATAACGCAAAATCATCAATAATTGCGCCGCTACAGTGATAATTGTAGTTAAACCATCTAATCCTGTAGAGCTCCCACCCGCTGCTTTTAAAGCCTGTACAAAACAAAGAGTACCAATCGCAACACTCACAAGCAAAATTGCCCAACCTTTTGGCGTCAAAGCTTTGGCAATCACACTTTCACCACCATTATCGTTTTGCATGTTTTGTTTCCACATGAAATACCCGATAAATTGTGATGGGATATATACATAGAGCGCAGTATTCATTTCACCAAGAAAATTGCTTCCCCAGGAGACATAAAAATAGGTATAAGCAAAAATAAGCCCAAAGAAATAGTTACTAATTTTTCCTTTACTCACAAATACTACACAGAGAATACCTGCAATCCCCGAAATCATGCCTAATGGGCTATCCGGCATAAGAACATAAGCAATAATTTGTGCTGCAAGGAAAATAACTACCCATGCCACTTCAAAAGGCTTCCAACCTGATAAAAATTCTTCTTTAAGTCGTTCTGTCCAATTCATGGAACACTCCTGTTTTATGAAAAAGTATGCCATTTTTACACCGCACTTTTTTAAAGTAAAGCTTAGGTGACATTTAATTTAATTATTGTGAGAAAAATCACACTTTATTTTTCATGCTTTTACTCGCCTTCGCCTTGCATTCCCTTATAATCAGACTACAATATCGCCCCATTTTAAGAGATTCATTAAGAGGAAGATGATGTCATTTGCAATCGGTCAACGTTGGATTAGTGAAACCGAAAATAACCTCGGATTAGGGATGATTACCGCCTTAGATTTCCGCTCGGTTACCCTTCACTTTCCTGCCACAGATGAAACCCGAATTTATGCGGTGGCACAAGCGCCATTAACTCGAATTGTGTTGAATAAAGGAGAACAACTTCATCACCAAACAGGTTGGCAAGGTGAAGTCCTTGATGTTCAAGAAATGAATGGTCTCTTATTTTATTTAGTCAAAAATGCACAAGGCGAAGACGTTATCGTCAATGAAAAAGAACTTTCTCCGATAATTTCTTTTAGCCAAGCGAAAGATCGCCTCTTTTCATCACAAATTGATCGTAGTGAACATTTTGCGTTGCGCTATCAAACCCTTCTGCATCAACAAGCTCAATTTCAATCACCTTTGCGTGGCTTACGCGGTAATCGTGCGGGTTTAATTCCTCATCAGCTTCATATTGCGCAAGAGGTAGGAAATCGTATCAATCCTCGCGTGCTCTTAGCGGATGAAGTGGGGTTAGGTAAAACCATTGAAGCAGGCATGATTTTGCAAAACCAGCTTTTTGCTGAAAAAGTACAACGTGTGTTAATTATTGTACCAGAAACCTTGCAACATCAATGGCTTGTCGAAATGCTTCGTCGTTTTAATTTACATTTTTCATTATTTGATGAAGAACGTTGTGAAGATTTTGCCGAACAAGCCATCAATCCATTTAGCACGGAAAGCTTAATTATCTGTGCATTAGATTGGTTGAAAGCTCACCCTCATCGCGTACAACAAGCCATTGAAGCTGAATTTGACTGTTTAATTGTCGATGAAGCACATCATTTGGCTTGGTCTGAAAATGCGCCGAGTGCTGCTTATTTATTAGTAGAACAATTAGCTAACGCTATTCCGTCCGTTTTATTACTCACCGCAACGCCTGAACAACTAGGTTTGGAAAGCCATTTTGCACGCTTGCGCTTGCTTGATCCTGAGCGTTTTTATGATTACCAAGCGTTCTTGAAGGAACAAGAAAATTATCAACCTGTGGCCGATGCGGTGCAATCATTGCTTTCAGAGAAGCCACTAAGTGCGGTCGAAAAAAATCATATTTCTGATTTACTCAATGAGCGCGATGTCGAACCATTATTCAAAGCCTTAGACTGTCATAATGATGAGGAGAAGCAAGCGGCGAGACAAGACCTCATTCAAAATCTCATTGATCGACATGGCACAAGCCGTATTTTATTTCGCAATACACGCCAAGGGCTGAAAGGTTTCCCGCACAGGGTTTATCATCAAGTAACGATTGATGCGACTGAAGTAGATGAAAAAATTCATTGGTTAATTGATTTTCTAAAATCACACAGAAATGAAAAAATCTTAGTCATTTGTAAAACAGCACAAACGGCAATTCAACTTGAGCAAATTTTACGAGAAAAAGAAGCTATTCGCAGTGCTGTTTTCCATGAAAGAATGTCAATCATTGAACGAGATCGCGCGGCGGCTTATTTTTCTGATGCCGAAAATGGCGCACAAGTTTTACTGAGTTCAAGCATTGGTTCTGAAGGCAGAAACTTCCAATTTGCTTGTCATCTCGTACTCTTCGATTTACCAGAAAATCCTGACTTACTTGAGCAATGTATTGGCCGTTTAGATCGTATTGGACAAACGCGAGACGTACAAATTTATGTACCCTGCCTCGTAAACTCTGCGCAGCAAGATTTAGCACGTTGGTATCATGAAGGTTTAAATGCCTTTGAACAAACTTGCCCTATTGGTATGGCATTGTTTGAACAATATGAAACTTTATTAAAAGTACGGTCAGAAAATAAAGCAGATTTTGAGCAGCTCATTCTCCAAACGCAAAAACAAGCAAAAGCATTGCGCTTAGCCTTAGAGAAAGGGCGTGATCGTTTGTTAGAATTAAATTCTAATGGTGGAGAAAAGGCACAACGACTTGCGGCAGAAATTGCTCAAACAGATAATTCGCCACAATTAGTCGATTTTGCACTGAATTTATTTGATATTATTGGCGTAGAGCAAGATGATTTAGGTGAAAGCAGCATTGTCATCACGCCAACGGGCACCATGCTTGTTCCCGATTTTCCAGGACTAAAAGAAGAAGGTGTCACAGTAACCTTTGACCGACAACTTGCTCTTGCGCGTGAAGAATTAGAATTTCTTACCTGGGATCATCCAATGATACGCCAAGGCATTGATTTAATCGCTTCTGGTGACATTGGCAAAGCATCGATGGCATTATTAGTCAATAAACAGCTGCCTGCTGGCACGCTGCTGGTTGAATTGATTTATATGATTGAAAGCCAATCACCAAAAGGTTTGCAACTGAATCGTTTTCTTCCGCCTACACCTGTTCGCTTATTACTGGATAGCAAAGGAAACGATCTCGCCGGACAAGTTAATTTTGATACATTGCAAAATAAACTTAAGCCGCTAGGTAAAGACATTGCGAATAAAATGGTCAAAATGGCTCGTCCAAATATTGAGCAATTAATAAAAATAGGCGATCACAAAATGATTGAAATCGCACAAGCTCAAATTCAAGAAGCCAGTAAATTAGCAGATCAAACATTGACCTCTGAGCTCAATCGACTTATCGCCTTGAAAGCAGTGAATAAAAATATTCGCCAGGCGGAAATTGATGTATTAGAAAAACAACGCGTGCTTTCTCTGGAAGAGTTAAGTAAAGCAAGCTGGCGACTAGATAGCCTTCGGGTAATAGTGACAAACAAGGAATAATATGGCACTTATTGAATACCATCCCCCTTTAGAACCGTATTTAGATATTATTTACCAAGATAATCATATCTGCGTGGTAAACAAACCAAGCGGTTTACTTTCAGTTCCTGGCAATCAACCTGAATACTACGATAGTGCAATGAGCCGGGTAAAAGAGAAATTTGGATTTTGTGAACCTGCACACCGTTTAGATATGGCCACAAGTGGGATTATTCTATTTGCATTAAGTAAAGCGGCAGATAAAGAGTTGAAACGTCAATTCCGTGAACGTGAGCCAAAGAAATATTATCAAGCTTTAGTATGGGGACACTTAGAACGAGATAATGGGGAAATTAATCTTCCTATGATTTGTGATTGGGAAAATCGCCCTCGCCAACGCATTGATTTTGTATTTGGCAAAAGAGCGGTCACTTTTTATGAAGTTTTAGAACGGTTACCAACTAACTGTACTCGAGTGAAACTGACTCCAATCACAGGACGTTCGCATCAACTTCGTTTACATACGCTCGCGCTTGGACATCCCATTTTAGGGGACAAGTTTTATTCTCACCCACAAGCTAAATCGATGTCACCTCGCTTATGCTTACATGCAGAAGAACTTACGATTACGCACCCTATCACAGGTGAAAAAATGACATTCAGAGCTAAAGCTGAATTTTAGGAAAACGAGATATAAAAAAGGCTCACATCAGTGAGCCTTTTTATTTTATAACAAATTATTATTCCGCTGCTGCTTCTGCAACTTCTGGACGATCAACTAACTCAATGTATGCCATTGGAGCGTTGTCACCTGCACGGAAACCACATTTTAAGATACGGGTGTAACCACCTGCACGTTGAGCAAAACGTGGACCTAATTCATTGAATAATTTCGCAACAGTTTCGATGTTACGAGTACGAGCGAATGCTAAACGACGGTTTGCAACGCTATCTTCTTTTGCTAATGTAATTAACGGTTCAACTACACGACGTAATTCTTTAGCTTTTGGTAAAGTAGTCTTGATGATTTCATGACTAACTAAAGCACTTGCTAAGTTACGGAACATCGCTTGGCGATGGCTGCTATTACGGTTTAGTTGACGACCACTCTTACGATGGCGCATGATCTTATCCTTCTCAGAAAAATCTTAACCTATGACCAAACTAGTCTTCAGCAATACTTGCTGGTGGCCAATTCTCAAGGCGCATACCAAGTGACAAGCCACGTGAAGCGAGAACGTCTTTAATTTCAGTAAGAGATTTCTTACCAAGATTAGGCGTTTTTAATAACTCAACTTCTGTACGTTGTACTAAGTCACCGATATAGTGAATTGTTTCTGCTTTCAAACAGTTAGCAGAACGAACTGTCAACTCTAAGTCATCAACAGGACGTAATAAAATCGGATCGAATTCCGGTTTTTCTTCCTTGACTTCAGGTTGACGAACATCACGCAAATCAACGAATGCATCGAGTTGCTCTGCTAAAATTGTTGCGGCACGACGAATTGCTTCTTCCGGATCAATAGTCCCGTTAGTTTCTAACTCGATAACTAGTTTATCTAAGTCAGTACGTTGTTCAACACGTGCTGCTTCAACATTGTAAGCAATACGGTCAACCGGGCTATAACAAGCATCCACTAATAAACGACCGATTGGACGATCTTCATTTTGTGAATGAGTACGAGCAGATGCAGGTACATAACCTCTACCACGTTGAACACGAATACGCATATTAATAGATGCATTTTCGTCTGTTAAGTGACAGATTACATGTGATGGATTAACAATCTCAACATCACCATCATGGGTGATATCAGCTGCAACAACAGGGCCAATTCCAGATTTATTTAATGTCAGAATAACATCATCTTTATTCTGTACTTTAACCGCTAGACCTTTAAGGTTTAAAAGAACTTCAAGAATATCTTCCTGAACACCTTCTTTACTACTATATTCGTGCAGTACGCCATCAATTTCTACTTCAGTTACAGCACAACCTGGCATTGAAGACAGAAGGATACGACGTAATGCATTCCCTAGAGTATGACCAAAGCCACGCTCTAACGGTTCTAAGATCACCTTAGCATGAGTAGAGCTAATTTGCTCGATATCTACTAAGCGTGGTTTTAAAAATTCTGTAACAGAACCCTGCATTTTATCCTCTCTTTGCTCTTAAGCTTAACTATTATTTAGAGTAAAGCTCAACGATCAGATGTTCGTTAATGTCTGCTGATAAATCAGAACGTTCAGGAACACGTTTGAACACACCTTCCATTTTCGCAGAATCAACTTCTAACCAAGTTGGTTTTTCTCTTTGTTCTGCTAATTCTAATGATGCTTTAATACGTGCTTGTTTTTTAGATTTCTCACGAACAGCAACGACATCATTTACAGAAACTTGGAAAGATGGGATATTTACAACACGACCATTTACGACAATCGCTTTGTGGCTCACTAATTGACGAGCTTCTGCGCGAGTTGCAGCAAATCCCATGCGATAAACAACGTTATCCAATCTACCTTCTAATAATACTAGTAAGTTTTCACCAGTATTACCTTTTAAACGGTTTGCTTCTTTATAGTAGTTACGGAATTGACGTTCTAAAATACCATAGATACGACGAACTTTTTGTTTTTCACGTAATTGACTACCATAGTCAGACAAACGCGGTTTACGAGCACCGTGTTGACCTGGTGCTGTATCAATTTTACATTTTGAATCAATCGCACGCACACCTGATTTAAGGAATAAATCAGTGCCTTCACGACGGCTGAGCTTGAGTTTAGGGCCCAAATATCTTGCCATTTTCTTTCTCCAACTATCCTATTACGCCATTAAACACGACGTTTTTTCGGTGGACGACAACCGTTATGAGGAATCGGAGTCACATCAGTGATGTTCGTGATACGGAAACCCGCTGCATTTAATGCACGGATTGTTGATTCACGACCCGGACCCGGACCTTTAACCATAACTTCCAAGTTCTTTAAGCCGAATTCTTTAACGATTTCAGCACAACGTTCTGCAGCAACTTGTGCAGCGAACGGGGTAGATTTACGAGAACCACGGAAACCTGAACCACCTGCTGTAGCCCAAGCTAAAGCATTACCTTGACGGTCAGTAATGGTAACGATTGTGTTATTGAAAGATGCGTGAATGTGTGCTACGCCATCTACAACTTGTTTTTTTACACGTTTACGTGCACGAACTGGTGTTTTAGCCATTCTTTATTTACCCCGACTATTTTTTGATCGGCTTACGTGGACCCTTACGGGTACGCGCATTAGTTTTAGTACGTTGACCACGTACCGGTAAACTACGACGATGACGTAAACCACGGTAACAACCTAAGTCTAAAAGACGTTTGATGTTTAGTGTTACTTCACGACGTAAGTCACCTTCAACGGTAAATTTACCAACTTCGTCACGCAGTTTGTCAATCTGCTCTTCAGACAATTCGCTGATCTTAACATCTTCAGCAATACCCGCTGCAGCACAAATGCTTTTAGAACGAGTTTTACCGATACCGTAAATTGCAGTTAAAGCGATTACAGCGTGTTTGTGATCAGGAATGTTAATGCCTGCAATACGGGCCACTATGCACTCCTATTATTTTAACTAATTTGGTATTCTGATCTTGAAAAGCCCGTTTTCAGGATACTCAAACAGAATACCAAGGACATAAATGAGTTGAGTAGTATAACTACTCAACCGGTTCTTTGCAAGAAGAAATGTTAATTAACCTTGACGTTGTTTATGTTTAGGGTCGCTGCATAATACGCGAACAACACCTTCACGTTTAACAATTTTACAGTTACGACACATCTTCTTAACGGAAGCACGAACTTTCATTGCTTATCCTTTTTACTTAAATGAACAATTACTGTCCAAAACCTTTAAGGTTTGCTTTTTTTAACGCAGATTCATATTGAGACGACATTAAGTGACTCTGAACTTGCACGATAAAATCCATAATTACAACAACAACGATTAATAAGTAAGTACCACCGAAGTAGAATTTAACATCCCATGCTGATGTCATAATGTAAGGGACTAAACATACGAACGTTACATAAAGACCGCCAATTAATGTTAAGCGAGTCATTACTTTATCGATGTAACGAGATGTTTGTTCACCTGGTCTAATTCCTGGGATAAATGCACCAGATTTTTTTAGATTATCTGCTGTATCACGTGGATTATATTGCATTGCAGTATAGAAAACGCTAAAGAAGATAATTGCAGTAGCATAAACAAGAAGATATAAAGGTTGTCCAGGATTCAACAACATTGATAAGTCATTTAACCACTCAAACTTATCATTTTGACCAAACCATTGTGTCAATGTAGCAGGGAATAAAATAATGCTTGAAGCAAAAATTGCTGGCATTACGTTTGCCATATTAACTTTTAATGGTAAGTGAGTTGAATGACCACCTAAAATTTGACGTCCTTGTTGACGCTTAGCATATTCAACACGAATTCTACGTTGTCCACGTTCTACGAAGACAACAAAATAAGTTACTGCAAAAACAATAGCAGCGATTAGTAGAAGAACTAAAGGATGCATTTGTCCTTGACGAGCTTGCTCAACTGTTTCGATGATTGCATGTGGCAATCCTGCAACAATACCACCAAAAACAAGAATTGAGATACCGTTACCAATACCTCTTTCAGTAATTTGCTCACCTAACCACATTAAGAACATGGTTCCGGTCACAAGACTCACTACTGCAGTAAAGTAAAAAGTAAAACCGATATTTGGCACTAACTGTGGCAACATATTCGGTAAACCGGTAGAAATTGCGATAGCTTGGATAGTAGCAAAAACCACCGTTGCATAACGAGTATACTTGGTGATTTTTCTTTGTCCTGCTGCGCCTTCTTTTTTCAATTCTGCTAAGGCAGGTGAAACCGTAGCAAGCAATTGCATCACGATAGATGCCGAGATATACGGCATAATACCTAATGCTAAAATTGATGCTCGGCTCAATGCACCACCAGAGAACATGTTTAACATATCAATGATGGTGCCTTTTTGTTGTTCAACTAATTGAGCTAGCACGGCGGCATCAATACCAGGAAGCGGAATAAAAGAACCAATACGATAAACGATAAGTGCACCTAATACAAAAAGCAATCTGCTTTTTAGTTCACCAGTACCACTATTAGTACTTCTGCTTTGATAACCTGGTTGTTTAGCCATTTGCTAATTATTCCTCAACTGAACCGCCAGCAGCTTCGATTGCTGCTTTTGCACCTTTAGTTACACGTAAACCACGTACAGTAACTGCAGATTTCACTTCACCAGCTAAGATAACTTTAGCGAATTGAATATCTTTAGTTAAAATGTTTGCAGCTTTTAATGCTTCTAAAGTGACAACATTTCCTTCAACTTTTGTTAATTCGTTTAAACGAACTTCAGCAGTTACAGCTGATTTCATTGAAGTGAAACCAAATTTTGGTAAACGACGGTATAATGGCATTTGACCACCCTCGAAACCACGACGAACACCGCCGCCAGTACGAGATTTTTGACCTTTATGACCACGACCACCAGTTTTTCCTAAACCTGAACCAATACCACGACCAAGGCGTTTTGCACTGTGCTTAGCACCTTCAGCCGGAGATAGAGTATTTAAACGCATTCTCTTACTCCTCCACTTTAACCATGTATGAAACTTGGTTAATCATACCACGTACTGCCGGAGTATCGATTAACTCAACAGTATGGTGCATATGGCGAAGACCAAGACCACGCAAGGTAGCTTTGTGCTTCGGTAAACGAGCAATTGAGCTACGAACTTGAGTTACTTTAATAGTTTTAGCCATTATCAATTACCCCAAAATTTCATCAACGGTTTTGCCACGTTTAGCAGCAACCATTTCTGGTGATTTCATATTTGCTAATGCATCAATAGTTGCACGAACAACGTTGATTGGGTTGGTTGAACCATACGCTTTAGAAAGAACGTTACGTACACCAGCAACTTCTAACACTGAACGCATTGCACCACCTGCGATGATACCTGTACCTTCGCTAGCTGGTTGCATAAATACGCGAGAACCAGTGTGAACACCTTTAACTGGGTGTTGTAATGTACCTTCATTTAAAGCGACATTAATCATATTGCGACGTGCTTTTTCCATCGCTTTTTGGATCGCTGCCGGAACTTCGCGAGCTTTACCATAACCAAAACCTACGCGACCGTTACCATCGCCTACTACTGTTAAAGCAGTAAAGCTCATAATACGACCACCTTTTACAGTTTTTGATACACGGTTTACTGCGATTAGCTTCTCTTGCAGTTCACCAGCTTGTTTTTCGATGTTTGACATCTCAATTTACCTCATTAGAACTGTAGACCAGCTTCACGTGCAGCGTCCGCTAAAGTTTGGACACGACCATGATATTTAAAACCGGAACGGTCAAAAGCAACGTCTTTAACGCCTTTTGCTAATGCGCGCTCAGCAACAAGTTTACCTACTACTGCTGCGGCATCTTTATTACCGGTATATTTAACTTGCTCACGAATTGCTTTTTCAACAGTTGAAGCAGCGGCAAGCACTTCTGAACCGTTTGGTGCAATAACTTGTGCGTAGATATGACGCGGAGTACGGTGAATAACTAGACGAGTTACACCTTGCTCTCTCATCATATGACGTGCACGAGCTGCACGACGGATACGAGCTGATTTCTTATCCATAGTGTTACCTTAATTATTTCTTCTTAGCCTCTTTCATACGTACTACTTCATCAGAGTAACGTACACCTTTACCTTTATAAGGCTCAGGACGGCGATAAGCGCGAATATCTGCTGCAACTTGACCAATTAACTGCTTGTCTGCACCTTTTAAAACGATTTCCGTTTGTGAAGGGCATTCTGCAGTAATACCTGCTGGTAAAGTGTGCTCCACAGGGTGAGAGAAACCTAAACTTAATGCAACTGCGTTGCCTTTAATTTGAGCTCTGTAACCAACACCCACTAGTTGTAATTTCTTAGTGAAGCCTTCAGTAACACCGATAACCATTGCATTAACTAATGCACGAGCTGTACCCGATTGAGCATTCGCTTCAACAAAACCTTCACGTGGAGTGAAAGTAAATTGACCATTATCTTGTTTAACTTCAACTGAGTTATGAATTGTGCGAGATAACTCGCCATTTTTACCTTTTACTGTTAATAGCTGACCGTCGAGTTTAACTTCAACGCCGGCAGGAATATTAACAGGTGCCTTTGCAACACGAGACATTTTCCTACCCCTCTATTAAGCTACGTAACAGATGATCTCACCGCCTAAGCCCGCTTGACGAGCTGCACGGTCAGTCATAACACCTTTAGATGTAGAAATTACAGCAACACCTAAACCACCCATAACTTTTGGTAATTCGTCTTTACGTTTGTAAATACGAAGACCAGGACGGCTTACACGTTGGATGCTTTCTACAACCGGTTTGCCTTGGAAATATTTTAAAGTAATTTCCAATTCAGGTTTTGCACCTTCTAAAACTTTAACGCTTTCGATATAACCTTCAGCAGCTAATACGTTGGCAATTGCCACTTTTAGCTTGGAAGAAGGCATATTGATTGCAACTTTGTTCGCAGCTTGACCGTTACGAATACGAGTCAACATATCTGCGATTGGATCTTGCATACTCATTGTACTTTTTCTCCGATTCCAAAATAAAGTGGTATATTACCAGCTCGCTTTTTTAAGGCCTGGGATCTCGCCGCGCATAGCAGCTTCACGAACCTTAATACGGCTTAAACCAAACTTACGTAAAACGCCGTGAGGACGTCCAGTTTGGCGGCAACGGTTACGTTGACGACTAGGGCTAGAATCACGTGGTAAAGTTTGTAACTTTAACACTGCATTCCAACGATCTTCGTCAGAGGCATTGACATCAGAAATGATTTTCTTTAATTCTGCACGTTTAGCGAAGAATTTTTCAGCCAATTTAACGCGTTTTACATCGCGTGCTTTCATTGATTGTTTTGCCATTATAACCTGCCTTATTTACGGAATGGGAAATTAAAGGCAGCAAGTAGTGCTTGACCTTCTTCATCATTCTTAGCAGTAGTTGTGATAGTGATATCTAAACCACGTACACGATCTACTTTATCGTAATCGATTTCAGGGAAGATGATTTGTTCACGCACACCCATGCTGTAGTTACCACGACCATCAAATGATTTCGCGCTTAAACCGCGGAAGTCACGAATACGT
>ERZ773207.718-NODE-718-length-12135-cov-3.988162_pt1 | contig 12135 bp, 9 predicted proteins | sample MGYA00580997_ERZ773207 | MGnify/ENA primary metagenome ERZ773207 (study PRJEB29015, sample SAMEA2738170) | human oral metagenome | biome: human oral; feature: human-associated habitat; material: saliva | place: China | collected 2239 ... | reverse complement strand
GGCCAGTCCCCACTGGCGTTTAGGCGGTGTCTAGGAGCGCATGTGGAGGCCCGGCGGGGCAAATTGAATGGAGTGGGGGAGGGTGATACGTTTTTAGAGTCCATCTAGCACTAGTGATAGCTAGTGATACTAGTCACAGTTATCGTATTCCCCTGTCTAGGGGATGACCCTATGTAGTGTGTCAGAAGGACGTTTTCCCCGCGAAAGCGGGGATTTTTTTGTTCGGGCCCGGTTAGTTTGCTTCTTATGCACTACATGTTTAATTTTTTGCAATATGTATTGTGTAAGAGGAAAGTGCTACACTTTTAGACATCAACCCCGCCGGTCGATGTCGATCCGCTGGATCGTCAGCAGCTCTCTCTAGAAATCCCATGCTAATCCTCAGCAAATTTTTGGGAGGGCAGTTTCAAGCAAGGAATTAAAAGTGATTCGCAAACCTGCTCCCGCGTTCCCGTTGCCGCAGCCGCAGTTGGAAGCCTGTGAGCTATCTGAGCTGGCTCGCAGCTTTTGGGCTAAAAGTGGTAGTGCTGAAACTTGGCTCTCAGTGGTGCAGCACCTGCTGGACAGTGCAGACATAGCGGGTTATCTATTCGATGAGTATCTAAGCGAGCACCACCGTCAGCTCATGGCCTCAGTGTGGGGTGGTGACCAAGCCAAAGCTCGCGCCAGTTTCATATTCTTAATGTCAGTACATGACGTGGGTAAGGTGAGCCCCCAGTTCTCATGCCAGCGCACAGACCTGGCCCAACTGATCCGTAACCAGGGCCTGACGGTAATGCGCAAACAGGACTACCCCGAGCGCTCATACCTACCTCACGGCCTGGTCAGCCAGTTTGCCCTATGGGATGAAATCAGTGAAGCTGGCGGTAATCGGCTAGCTGCCCGCCAGTGGGCAATTCTGGTAGGGGTACACCACGGACGCTACCCGAGCACTGACGCCGTCGCCCTAGCCCAGCAACAATACAGGTACCAGGAAGGCTCCAGTCAGGACGATCCGCGCTGGGGGCAGGCTCGCTCAGAAATTCTACGTTTCATGGCTCGCCGTAGCGGTTTCCCTCTCATCGCCCCTGATACTGCTCTGCCTGAGCTGCCTATTGCGGCGGCCTCCGCCTATGCCTCAGCACTGGTGATTGCAGACTGGTTAGCTTCCAATGAGGACTACTTCCCGCTGCGACTGCGCCCGGTAGATGACAGCGGCAAACTCTCAATTAGCGGCTATCCGGAATTAAATGCCCGCCAGCAGCACGAACGCGTCAGGCGGGCCTGGAAACGCGCCCAGTTCCCCACGCCCATGCGCGTGCCCAGCTTTCACAGTGAAAACGTCGCAGACTTCTACCGTCACCGTTTTAGCTGGCCCGCCTCCTACCAGCCCACCAAAGCCCAGCGCGAAGTCATTGAGATCGCCGCTGCTGAAAACCCGGACCTGATGATCGTTGAGGCCCCTCCCGGCTCAGGTAAAACCGAGCTAGCTTTCGCTGCTGCCGAGGTGCTTATGCGTGAGCGAGGGCTGCAAGGAATCTTCGTAGCCCTACCCACCCAGGCCACCACAAACGCCATGTTTGAGCGCGTCACCAGCTGGCTCACCAGTATCTTGGGTGACGAGCCGCAAAAACTTGGGGTGCACCTAGCCCACGGCAAAAACAGCCTAAACAAGTCGTTTATGGAACTTCTAGAAAATGGTCACAACCCCCTAGAGGTTTATGACGACGACGCCGACAGCAAAGACAACGGCCTGCACGCCAGCCGCTGGATGGGACAAAGGTGGCGCTCCACCCTATCTCCCGTAGTCGTGGGAACAATCGACCAAGTACTACTGGCCGCCCTCAAATCCCGCCACGTACTAGTACGCCACCTAGGTTTGATGGGCAAAGTGGTGGTTATTGACGAGGTACACGCCGCTGACGCCTACATGCAGACCTACCTCAAAGCCGCCCTGACCTGGCTGGGTATGTACCAAATCCCCGTAGTCCTACTATCGGCCACCCTGCCACCCGAGCGCCGTCGAGAATTACTAGACGCCTACCGACGCGGCCAGAGCGGCGCCACCACAGCCAACACCGAGCTGGATAAGACAATCGGCTACCCGGTGATCTCCACCGTGGCCGCAGGTCAAGTACGCATCCACGAGATTGAGGGTGAGCCTGAAGTAACCAAACAGATCATCCCCACTCAAGTAGCCAGCGCCGAAGAAATCGCAAAACTACTAGAGCAAGAACTAGCTGATGGCGGCTGCGCAGTGGTCATCCGCAACACGGTGCGCGAAGCCCAAGAAACCTACGCCGCCGTCAAAAAAATCTTTGGACGCCAGCAAACCACGCTGCTGCACTCGCGGTTCTTGGCAGTTGAACGCTCCGCCCGAGACCGCGCAATGCTGGAATTATTTGGTAAAAACAGCGCCAAACGTCCCCAAAGGCACGTGGTGGTAGCCACCCAGGTGATCGAGCAGAGCCTCGACGTCGACTTCGACCTGATGCTCACCGACCCCGCCCCCATGGACCTAGTGCTGCAGCGCATCGGCCGCCTACACCGCCACGCTGGACGCAACCGCCCCGAAGGCCTACAAACTGCCCGCTGCCTGGTACTAGTCAATGATCTAGCCTCTGCCCCCTGGAGCTACTCCAGCGGCACCGACTACGTCTACGCACGCTACACAAATCTACGCACCCTAGGCATCCTCGCTGATCGCGGACAAATTACTGTCAGCGAGCCCAACGACTACGCCCAGCTCACCGCCTTGGCCTACAACACAGCTGAACCAGTAGGCCCGCAGCAATGGGCTGCCTCCCTAGATGCCGCCTTGGAAAAGTACCTACACGACAACCAGCGCTCACAGGCCAAAGCCGATGACTGGTGCCTAGACGGCATGAACCTACCCAAGTGGAAAGCCCCCGCATTAGAAAGCAAATTCATGGGTAACGCTGCCACCGGGGAAGAATCAAACGGGCCTGCCGTAGCCGCCAGCCGAGCAGCCGTACGTGACGGCGAGGACCAAATCCCCGTGCTCGTCGTCGCCCTAGACCCAGAGCTAAACAACGTGCCACTAGCGCCCCCAATCAGCGGCACACAACCAGATGAGACCCCACTTGCAGTTGACGAATACAACGCTCGTGGCCGCATAGCTGACATCTGCAGTTGGAGCATATCCCTACCGCCGTGGCCATTTCGCGCTAGCGGGCAGGACCTAGATGAAGCAGTGGACGCTGTGGCCCAAGAAATTTGGGACGACCCCATCACCCAAGACTGGGCCTGCCGCCAGCACCCGCTACTAGCTGGAGAACTAATCCTGGCCATGTACCTGAGCCCTGACGGCACGCGCCTGACCCGAGACCTATACGGACACAAACTTACCTATTCGATTGAAAATGGAATGGAGGTACAGGGTAATGAAACCCCCTGAATACAACCTGCTTGATGAACTATGGGTTCCCGTCAGGTTACTCGACGGGACCATCACCGAGGTGGGACTGCTGGAGCTGCTGCAGCGTAGCACTGACATCGCTGACCTAGCCTGCGAACTACCCACACAAAACATCGCAATCCAGCGCCTAGTTTTAGCTATTGCTTATCGAGTGGCCACGCCACTAGATGCCGAGGAATGGCTAGAACAGCTGGAAGAGGGCGCTCCCATCGAGCAAATGATCGAATACTTGGAAAAGTGGCGTGAGCGTTTCTACCTATTCGGTGGGCAGTACCCCTTCATGCAGGTGGCAGACCTACGCACCCCTAAAGACACAGTCTCAGGGCTAGAAAAACTGATTGCTGACGTGCCCAACGGCGAGCAATTTTTCACCACCCGCAACGGCAAAGCGCTGGAGCGCATTAGTGCCGCAGAAGCCGCCCGGTGGGTGGTGCACACCCAAGCCTACGACCCCTCCGGAATCCGTTCAGGCGCTGTAGGGGACCCCGAGGTGAAGGGTGGTAAAGGCTACCCGATTGGGCCAGCCTGGTGTGGCCACCTAGGTCTGGTATGGCTTAAGGGCAAAAACTTCAACGAAACCCTGCTGCTAAACCTGGTGCCTGCAGATGCCGGCGACCTTAAGGGAGTGCCTGTCACAACCGAATGGGACTGGTGCACCTGGGAAGTAAGCACACCTGAAACGTCTGCGCGCGGAAACTACTCCCGCCTAGACCCAAAGGGAACCCCGCGAGACCTGAGCATCCCCAGGCTGCTGACCTGGCATTCGCGCCGAATCAAGCTGATCGGTGACCCAAGCGGAGTCACAAGCGTGGTGCTGGCTCAAGGCGACAAGCTGGCTCCCCAGCAGATGCAGCGCTACGAGCCGCAGAGTCTGTGGCGCTACTCGCTGCCTCAGTCCAGAAATCACAAGCAAGACGTCTACATGCCCAGCAAATTCAAGGCGGGGCGTGCGCTGTGGCGAGACCTGCCGGGCACACTGCCAGTTTGCGAAATGATCCAGGGTGCAGACAAACAGCCCAAGAGGGAGTTCTTGCAGTCCGCAGTCTTGAGCTTCCACGCTGAGCTTAAGAGCTCAATGCTCGCTGAAGACTATCCCACACAGATGCAAATCCAGGCTGTAGGGGTCACCTACGGGCCGCAAGAAGCAACCGTTGACGACATCTACGCTGATGAGCTGACGCTTTCTGTAGCCATGATGCGCGCGGAACGCGAGGATCTGGCAGCTGAAGTTGACCGACAGGTACGTCTGACAGAGCAGGTGGCTGTAAAGGTGGGCATGCTGGGCGCAAATCTAGCCCGCGCGGCTGGTGAAAGCGGTGACGGGGCCGGTGACGGCGCCCGTGACCGTGCCAAAGAGCAGTTCTTCTCCCGCATCGATGACCCATTTAGGGCCTGGCTTGCACAGGTTGATGGACGCCTTAGCGCCCGCGAAGTGGGCCAGATCTGGGCAAGCGAGCTGCGCCGTTACGCAACCGAGCTAGGGGAACAACTAGTAGCCTCCGCATCTTCTTCAGCGATTATCGGCCGGGATACCAGCTGGGGCTTCATGAATGTCTCCATCGCCGAAAACTTCTTTAGGTCGGCTCTGCAAAAGCTAATGCCGAATCCAGATAACAAACAGGAAGGAATGAAATGACCAGCAATGTTGCTGCTGCTCAGACGCCTCCGGCTCCTAGCAGCCAAGGGCTCAGCTCACGCGCAGCAGTACACGGACGAGTGAATGGCTTAATCGTTCACCGCTTGTCTACGTCCAGCCCCTCAGCGCGCGCACTGCGTGCACAGCTACGCGGAGCTCTTGGCAAGGAGGTGGGCACTGTCCCAGCAATCTGGGATCTGACCCTAGATGACCGCTCAGGATACCTAGGTGACGCCCCCACCCGTGGGGAGAAGGCCACCCACGCGGCACTGACCCTCTGGGCGCTACACCAGGGCTCTAACACGCGGCCTATGCATGACACTTCAGAGCAGCCGCGCCGCTTCGCCTCTGCTATCCGGCTAATTGCTGAGAGCCAGCGTGGTGACAAGCGCCCTGAAGAAACCCCAATCTACCGGCGCTTTGCTGCTGCAGTGCAGGCACCCACCTTTGAAGGACTGCTAGTGCACCTGCGCTCGCTGGTATCTCAGCTTGAGTCTGCTGAAATCCCCTGCGATTACGGCCAGCTTGCTGCTGACCTATTCACCTGGCAAGACCCGCGCTACCGCACCTCCGTTATGCGTGACTGGGGGCGTCAATTCGCCCGAGTTAAGCAAACCACCGACACCGACAACAAGTGACGTCAAGGAATAGAAAGGAAAAACCAATGTCACTCTTCATCGATATCCACGTCCTGCAGACCCTGCCCCCCTCGAACCCGAACCGTGATGACACCGGCGCCCCTAAGAGCGCAACCTTCGGTGGCGTCAGCCGTATGCGCATCTCCTCGCAGGCCATCAAGCGTGCTACCCGCCAAGACTTCGAGAAGAAGATCTCTAACGGCAACTACGGTGTTCGCACTAAGTTGATCGTTGACCTGGTTGCCCGTGCCATCGTAGCCAAGCGCCCGGACCTAGAGGCGCAGGCTGCGGATCTTGCGGTAATGGGGCTGAAGGCCATCGGTTTCAAGCTCACCGAGCCGCGTGGCAACAAGAGCGAAAAGCAGCTGGCGGAAGCAGGGTTCCTGGTATTCCTATCCGCTAAGCAGATTGACCACGTGGCAGAGGCGCTGGTCTCTGTGGCTGGCGAGGATGACCCGGAGAAAGCCTTCAAGGCGCTCAAGCCCCGCAACTTGGTAGACACTGATCACTCCATTGATATCGCGCTGTTTGGTCGTATGGTTGCTGAGCCTAACTCGCTAAACGTTGACGCCGCCTGCCAGGTGGCCCACGCTATCGGTGTGGGCGCGGTTGAGCGCGAGTACGACTACTACACCGCCGTCGACGACAAGAAGCGCCAGGATGACGAGGCTGACGCAGGTGCAGGCATGATCGGCACCATCGAGTTCGCTTCGGCCACGGTCTACCGCTACGCCACGATTAACGTGGAGCTGCTGCGGGAAAACCTGGGTGATGAGGCTGTGGCAGAAGAAGCCATTAAGCTCTTTGTAGACAGCTTCGTGCGCTCCATGCCCACCGGTAAGATCACTACCTTCGCTAACCGCACCCTGCCGGACGCGGTATTGGTGCAGGTACGTGATGATCAGCCAATCAACCTGGCTGGCGCCTTCGAAGATCCTATCGTGGCTAAGGGGCACGGATTCGCCGACCCCGCTATCAAGCGGTTTGTGGAATTTGAGTCGCAGCTGCGCGAGCTCACCGGCATGGACCCGGTATCCTCCATCGTCTCCTGGACCACGCCGCGCGGAGCAGGCTTTGACGCCCTGGGCGACCAGGTGTCTCTAGCCGAGCTGGGCGGGGCTACTGCAGACGTGGTGCGAGCAATCGATGAGTAAGGTACTCGTCCTGAGGCTGGCTGGCCCCATGCAGTCATGGGGCTCCTCCAGCCGGTTCACACGCCGCTCAACCGAGGCTTTTCCCACGAAAAGCGCTCTGGTTGGCCTCCTAGCAGCAGCCCAGGGGCGCCGTCGGGTAGATCCCATTGAGGACTTAGCCCAGCTGCGCGTGGCGGTGCGGGTAGACCAGCCCGGCCAGCTACTTCGCGATTTCCATACGGCCCACCGTGGCGAGGTCTCGATGCCCCTGTCTGACCGCTTTTACTGGGCTGACGCGGCTTTCGGTGCTTTCATTGAGGGGCCCGATGAGCTGATTGAAGCCCTGGCGCAGGCAATTGTGCGGCCCGTATTCCCGCTCTACCTGGGTAGGCGTGCCTGCCCACCCACTATGCCCCTGCGTTTAGCAGTTCACGACGGCGCCGCTTGGGATGCCCTGCAGGCAACCCCCTGGTTGGCTGCAAAGTTCTACCAGCGCAAGCAACGTCACGAGTCTCGCGTGAGCCTGCGCGTGGTGGCAGATCAGGGGATTATCCCGGCCGAGGTGGGAACTGCCTGTGGGCGCACCTTGCAGGATGTGCCTGTCAGCTTCGATTCTCAGCGCCGCCGCTACAGCCTGCGCACTGTTGAAGAGACGCGAATTGAGGTAGAAAACCCTGAATTTGTGCCAGAGCCCATGCCCGCTTTGACTCATGATCCGATGGAGGTGCTCTGATGTTTCTAACGCGTATCTACCTAAACCCGCATCGTCGAGGAGCACGGAATTTAATGCGTAGTCGGCAGACGATGCACGCGGCGGTTCTAAACTGCTTCCCTCCCGGCTCTCTCGACGACGCCGCAGCTCCGCGCGTGCTGTGGCGGCTGGACCGGGTCGCTACCCGATCGGGTCAGCCGTTGCAGGGCAGCCCCGCCTATGGGCTGTTCATTTCCAGCCCGGTGCCGCCTGACCCCTCGCACATTGTTGAGACGGCGGGTTACGACACTGACGGTGGTGTAGTGGTGCGCGAGCTTGACGGGTTCCTGGACCGGCTTGAAGCCGGGCAGCGTTGGGGTTTTCGCCTCTGCGTAAACCCCACATTCAGGGATAAGGGTCAGCTTGATCGGGCTGGGCGGAAGAAAGTTCTGGCCCATGTCACCCAGGAGCAGCAGACTAAATGGGTTTTAGACCGGGCTGAACGCTGCGGTTTTAAGATCCTGGAATCTGCTGATCTGGGTGGTGAGCTGCCGGTGTTGGAAGACAGTCAGGGTCAGCGCGTTGATGGGAAAAACCTCCTGATCAACGGGGTTGAGCGGAGCCTGGTTGAATTCAGGCGCAGCAATGGCCTAGTCAGGCTATCTATAGCCACCTTTGAGGGTGTCCTTGAGGTGAGCGACCCGCAGGCGCTACGCTACGCCGTCGTCAACGGGATTGGCCGAGGCAAAGCCTACGGCTGTGGCCTACTGACCCTAGCCCGGGCATGAAACCAATACCGGGAGCCAAGCCTCCTGACCCGAAGGACCTGGTACGAGCTCGTGACCGTTTAACGTTCCTGTACGTGGAACGCTGCACAATTAACCGCGACTCTAACGCGATTACTGTGGCGGATGGGCACGGCATCGCCCACGTCCCGGCGGCGGCACTATCGGTGCTAATGCTGGGGCCAGGAGTGCGTATCACTCACTCGGCGATCTCTGTACTGTCAGAAAGTGGCTCCACGGTTGTGTGGGTGGGGGAGAACGGGGTGCGGTACTACGCGCACGGCACCCCGCCTTCCCGCTCCTCACGCCTGCTGGAGGCACAGGCCCGCGCGGTCAGCGACCCGGCTTTGAGGCTCGCTGTTGCCCGCAACATGTATTTGATGCGTTTTGTGGGTGAGGATGTCTCTAAGCTGAGTCTGCAGCAGCTGCGGGGACGTGAGGGAGCGCGGGTGCGTAGGCTGTATCAGCAGAATTCGCAGCGCACCGGCGTGCCCTGGGATAAGCGCGAGTATGATCCGGACAATTTCGAGGACGGATCAGTGGTTAACCAGGCCCTGTCGGCAGCTAACTCGGCTATTTACGGTGTTATTCACGCGGTGATAGTTGCGTTGGGCTGTAGTCCGGGGCTGGGTTTTGTCCATAGCGGCACCTACCGCTCTTTTGTCTACGACATTGCGGATCTGTATAAGGCGGATCTGACCATTCCGATTGCATTTGACCTGGCGGCTAGTCCTACTGAGGAATCGGTAGGTAGCGCGGCCCGCAAGGCTGTGCGTGACGCCGTGAGGGAGTTTCGGCTGCTGGAGCGGTGTGTCACGGATATTAAGCGACTGCTTTCAGTGGTTGGGGATTTGCCCGACGACGAACTGGCTGTTGCCGACTTGCGGCTATGGGATGATGTGGATGGGACGGTAGCTGCGGGTGTTTCCTATGATGAGGATGTGCCCTGGTGATTGTGCTGGTGTTATCTGCTGTCCCTGAGGGTTTGCGTGGTCATGTGACGCGTTGGCTTATGGAGATTTCGCCTGGTGTTTTCGTGGGTACTTTAAGCGCCCGTGTACGTGAGCGGCTATGGGAAATAGTCGTTGCGAACCTAAAAACTGGGCGAGCAGTAATGGTGTATCGGGCCCGTAATGAGCAGGGTTTGGCCTTTCTGACATGGGGTGATCCTTGGCAGCCGGTCGACTTTGAGGGCCTCACTTTGATGATGCGCCCTTACTACTCTGAGGGGCGCGGCCAGTATTCTGAGCCTGATCCCGCGAGTCGGTTGCGTAAGCGGCCGGCAGTGAGTAAATTTCAACGTAGGCGCAGCTCTCAAGGCTTTCCAAAATCTGACCGATTTGGGGCGTAAAGCCCCAGTTCGAGAAGTGTTTTCCCCGCTCACGCGGGGATGAGCCGGCTGGTGCTGATCTTCTGTGGTCTGGTATTCAGTTTTCCCCGCTCACGCGGGGATGAGCCTCATAGGCCACACCCCTAGCAGCAGGGCGCACGGTTTTCCCCGCTCACGCGGGGATGAGCCCACCGGAATCAAGGCCACGGCGGGCGACTCTCTGTTTTCCCCGCTCACGCGGGGATGAGCCGGTTCCCCTGACCAGTGATTCCGGCCATTGTTCGTTTTCCCCGCTCACGCGGGGATGAGCCGGGTACACATGCCGAGTGTTGAAGAATTCGCTAGTTTTCCCCGCTCACGCGGGGATGAGCCTATCCATGCCACCTGTGACCAGAGCCGCCTGAAGTTTTCCCCGCTCACGCGGGGATGAGCCTTGATCGTCTGTTTGGATGACCAAAAAGGGGGTGTTTTCCCCGCTCACGCGGGGATGAGCCGGCTCCCGGCACGCCAGGCAGCTGGTAGGGGTCGTTTTCCCCGCTCACGCGGGGATGAGCCTACGGTCGGGGTGTCCCGGTAGATGCTGCCCGTGTTTTCCCCGCTCACGCGGGGATGAGCCCGGTTTCGGGACCTAGAATACCGTCAGCTTCAAGTTTTCCCCGCTCACGCGGGGATGAGCCCTCACTGTTCGCGCGTTGGGTTGCGCCCGGCATGTTTTCCCCGCTCACGCGGGGATGAGCCGACCTGCCAGAACTTATTGGGGCCTATATGGAGGTTTTCCCCGCTCACGCGGGGATGAGCCCTCTAAGCGGCTCATCTAGGCTACGTGCGTCAGGTTTTCCCCGCTCACGCGGGGATGAGCCCGGTGTTCCTGTCAGTAACACCGGAATCAAGGCGTTTTCCCCGCTCACGCGGGGATGAGCCGCTAGCGTGACTGACTCATCCGCAGGAAAATATGTTTTCCCCGCTCACGCGGGGATGAGCCCCAGGCGCTAAAGCAGGTCGCGCGTGACGTCAAGTTTTCCCCGCTCACGCGGGGATGAGCCCCACATTTATCCAGCACACCAATAATCAGAGCTGTTTTCCCCGCTCACGCGGGGATGAGCCCTGGGCCACACCCAGACGCTGCATCAGGCCCTTGTTTTCCCCGCTCACGCGGGGATGAGCCACTCCAACTGCCACTCCGGCAGCTCCACCTCACGTTTTCCCCGCTCACGCGGGGATGAGCCGATTGCTACCGGCCTTGGTGGCGCGTTTCAGCGGTTTTCCCCGCTCACGCGGGGATGAGCCGAACGGACTATAACCAAATGGTACCTAACAATAGTTTTCCCCGCTCACGCGGGGATGAGCCGGCTTGCCTCAGCAGGCTTTACCTCAGCCGGTGGTTTTCCCCGCTCACGCGGGGATGAGCCCTACGTGGGAGAGCTGTTTAGCGCCTCTGCGGAGTTTTCCCCGCTCACGCGGGGATGAGCCGCATGACCCGGTGTTGCGGTCTATGGCCCGTAAGTTTTCCCCGCTCACGCGGGGATGAGCCGCAGGGTCTGAGGCGTGGTTGGAGTAGACGCGCGTTTTCCCCGCTCACGCGGGGATGAGCCTACTTGGTTGGCCACCAGTGGGGATAGGTGGACGTTTTCCCCGCTCACGCGGGGATGAGCCGGAGGACACAAAATGCTGATCACTATGGCCATTGTTTTCCCCGCTCACGCGGGGATGAGCCCCACGTCCTGGACCTACCCGAGGCTGAGGGGGCGTTTTCCCCGCTCACGCGGGGATGAGCCCCGGAGGGCCACAAGGATTGCGGCGGCTATGTGGTTTTCCCCGCTCACGCGGGGATGAGCCTATCGCCGCGCTGCTTGTCCACGCCAGGGTCTAGTTTTCCCCGCTCACGCGGGGATGAGCCTATGCACCGCCTGGGGCATGGCTGCCTGGATCAGTTTTCCCCGCTCACGCGGGGATGAGCCGGGGTCTAGCACGCGGATAGATGCCGGCCGGCCGTTTTCCCCGCTCACGCGGGGATGAGCCTCCGCGTCAAAAGCCCAGGCTTCATCAACAGTGGTTTTCCCCGCTCACGCGGGGATGAGCCCTGCCCTGCCTGCCCTGCAAGCAATCTGGCAAGGTTTTCCCCGCTCACGCGGGGATGAGCCGTTACCGGACCTGTGGGCTACCGCAAACCTGGGGTTTTCCCCGCTCACGCGGGGATGAGCCCGCTGCCCGTGTGGCGGCTGATTTTGACGCCTCGTTTTCCCCGCTCACGCGGGGATGAGCCTCACGGCCTGACCGGCAGCGGCGGCCAGGCGCGGTTTTCCCCGCTCACGCGGGGATGAGCCTTTCTAGTGCCACGCCCTCATTAGTTATGTCCGGTTTTCCCCGCTCACGCGGGGATGAGCCGCGCCGCCTATCCCTGAAAACCCGGTAACGGTAGTTTTCCCCGCTCACGCGGGGATGAGCCTAGCGGTCGCGTGCGTATCCATTCTGGTTTTGGGTTTTCCCCGCTCACGCGGGGATGA
>ERZ773207.710-NODE-710-length-12231-cov-26.963945_pt1 | contig 12231 bp, 7 predicted proteins | sample MGYA00580997_ERZ773207 | MGnify/ENA primary metagenome ERZ773207 (study PRJEB29015, sample SAMEA2738170) | human oral metagenome | biome: human oral; feature: human-associated habitat; material: saliva | place: China | collected 2239 ... | reverse complement strand
AGTTACATAATGAAGAAGTAGGTTTTATTATGAAAATTATCCTTGTCGGAGGGGGAAAAGTTGGTTTTGCCCTCTGTCGCTCCTTGGTTGCAGAAAAGCATGATGTTTTGCTGATTGAGCAAGACGAAGCTGTTCTCAATCATATTGTTAATCGCTTTGATATCATGGGTATCCTTGGTAACGGGGCCGATTTTACCATCCTTGAGCAAGCCAGTGTCCAGGATTGTGATATCTTTATCGCCTTGACTGAATACGATGAAGTGAACATGATTGCAGCCGTTCTAGCCAAAAAAATGGGGGCTAAAGAAACCATCGTTCGGGTGCGAAATCCTGAATACTCTAACTCTTATTTCAAAGAAAAGAATATTCTCGGCTTTTCTCTTATCGTTAACCCTGAGCTCTTGGCTGCCCGCGCTATCGCCAACATCATTGACTTTCCCAACGCTCTATCTGTCGAACGCTTTGCTGGTGGACGCGTTAGCCTTATGGAATTTGTCGTCAAATCCACTAGCAGTCTTTGCCAAATGCCCATTTCTGATTTTCGGAAAAAATTTGGTAACATCATTGTCTGCGCCATAGAGAGGGATCATCAAATTATCATCCCAAGTGGTGATATGACCATACATGATAAAGATAGAATCTTTGTCACTGGTAACCGTGTTGATATGATGCTCTTCCATAATTATTTCAAATCTCGTGCTGTGAAGAGCCTTCTCATCGTTGGAGCAGGTAGAATTGCCTATTACCTACTAGGTATTCTCAAAGACAGTCGTATCGATACCAAAGTCATCGAGATTAACCCTGAAAGGGCACGTTTCTTTAGTGAGAAATTCCCAAATCTCTACATCGTTCAAGGAGATGGTACCGCAAAAGATATCCTGCTGGAAGAAAGTGCCCAAAACTATGATGCAGTAGCAACCCTAACAGGAGTTGACGAAGAGAATATTATTACTTCTATGTTCCTGGATAGTGTCGGGGTGCAAAAAAATATTAGCAAGGTTAACAGAACTAGTCTCCTTGAAATTATTCATGCGCCTGATTTCTCAAGCATTATCACTCCGAAAATCATCGCTGTAGATACAATCATGCACTTTATTCGTGGCCGTGTGAATGCCCAGTATTCAGACCTTCAAGCCATGCACCATCTAGCCAATGGCCAAATCGAAACCCTGCAATTCCATATCAAGGAAGCCAATAAAATGACTGCCAAACCTCTTTCTCAACTGAAATTGAAAAAAGGGGTTCTTATTGCAGCTATCATTCGAAAAGGCAAGACTATTTTCCCTACTGGGGAGGATACGCTTGAAGTCGGAGACAAGCTCCTAGTAACAACTCTGTTGCCAAACATCACCAAGATTTATGATTTGATCGCGAGGTAAGAAATGAATAAAAGTATGATTCGTTACCTCCTTTCAAAGTTACTTTTGATTGAAGCTGTTCTCCTCTTGGTTCCTGTTGCGATTGCCATCTACTACCATGAATCGAGCCAAGTCTTTACATCCCTCTTTACAACGATTGGGATTCTCGTATTACTAGGTGGCTCAGGAATTTTACAAAAGCCAAAAAATCAACGGATTTATGCCAAGGAGGGAATCTTGATTGTGGCCCTCTGTTGGATCCTTTGGTCTTTCTTTGGCGGTCTCCCCTTTGTTTTTGCTGGTCAAATTCCCAGCGTTATCGATGCCTTTTTTGAAATCAGTTCGGGCTTTACAACTACTGGAGCAACTATTCTGAACGACGTTTCGGTTCTCAGTCGTTCCCTCCTCTTCTGGCGAAGTTTTACCCACTTGATTGGAGGGATGGGAGTACTTGTTTTTGCACTTGCTATTATGGATAATGCCAAGAATAGCCACCTAGAAGTGATGAAGGCTGAGGTTCCTGGCCCTGTTTTTGGTAAAGTAGTATCCAAACTAAAAAACACTGCCCAGATTCTCTATCTCCTTTATCTAGCTCTCTTCTCCCTCTTTGTCATCATCTATTATCTAGCTGGCATGCCCCTATTTGATAGTTTTGTCATTGCCATGGGAACAGCAGGTACAGGAGGTTTTACAGTCTATAACGATGGAATCGCCCACTATGGTAGCTCACTGATTACCTATCTAGTTAGTATCGGAGTTTTGGTTTTTGGGGTAAATTTCAATCTCTACTACTACCTCATGCTCCGCCGCGTCAAAGCTTTCTTTGGTGACGAGGAACTTCGTGCTTACTTGCTCATCGTGCTGCTTTCTACAGGCTTGATTAGCCTTAATACCCTCTATCTCTACCCAGGATTTTCAAAGAGCTTTGAAATGGCCTTCTTCCAGGTTTCCAATATCATTACAACGACTGGTTTTGGTTACGGAGATATTACCAACTGGCCCCTCTTCTCCCAGTTTATCCTTCTCTTCCTCATGGCAATCGGTGGTTCTGCTGGTTCAACCGCAGGTGGACTCAAGGTTATTCGAGGCCTCATCCTTTCAAAAATTGCTAAAAATCAGATTTTGTCAATTCTATCACCCCACCGTGTTTTGACCCTCCATGTTAACAAAACGGTGATTGACAAAGATACCCAACATAAGATTCTCAAGTACTTTGTCATCTATGCTATGATTTTGCTAGCGCTTATCTTTATTGTCAGCCTAGATAGCAATGATTTTCTGGTTGTGACTAGCGCTGTCTTTAGCTGTTTCAATAATATAGGACCTATTCTAGGAACCACTTCTAGTTTCTCAATCTTTAGTCCTATCTCAAAAATTCTCCTCTCCTTTGCAATGATTGCAGGCCGATTAGAGATTTACCCAATCCTACTTCTCTTTATGAAGAGGACTTGGTCTAAACGTTAATTACAACATTACTCCCCTTTTACAAAATCGTAAAAGGGGATTTTTTAAACTAAAAATGAGAAGACCAAATAGTCCTCTCGTAATATTATCTTATCTAAGATTTGCTGTATAACGAGCTACTTCCGCTTGATTAGCCCAAACATAATGACCTGGACGAATTTCTACCATAGATGGCTTATCTGTCTCATAATCATGTTGATCTGGATCATATACTTTCAAGACCTTCTTGCGTTCCAAGATTGGGTCTGGAATTGGTACAGCTGAAAGCAAGGCCTGAGTATATGGGTGAATTGGATTATTAAACAATTCTTCTGTTTCTGCAACCTCTACAATAACACCCTTATAAATAACTGCGATACGATCTGAAATAAAGCGAACAACCGACAAATCATGAGCAATGAAAAGATAAGTCAAACCTAACTCTTTTTGGAATTTCTTAAGCAAGTTCAAAACTTGGGCACGCACAGAAACGTCCAAGGCTGAAATTGGCTCATCTGCAATAACGAAATCAGGCTCCATAACAAGGGCACGGGCAATCCCGATACGCTGACGTTGACCACCAGAAAACTCGTGTGGGTAACGGGTCAAGTGTTCTTTTAAAAGCCCAACTTCATGAATCATCTTTTGAACTTTTTCTTGTCTATCTTCTTCATCTTTAAACAAATGGTAGTTATAAAGACCTTCCGAGATAATGTAATCAACTGTCGCACGCTCATTCAAGCTGGCTGCAGGGTCTTGGAAAATCATCTGAATACGACGAATCAGCTCTGATGATTCCTTGTGTGATTTTTTCCCATTAATCTTCTGACCATCAAAGATAATTTCACCTTTGCTTGTATTGTTCAAACCAATAATAGCACGACCAATGGTTGTTTTTCCACTACCGGATTCACCTACAAGAGAGAATGTCTCTCCCTTGTTGATAAAGAAGTTTGCATTTTTAACTGCAACAAACTTCTTACTTCCTTCACCGAAGGAAATTTCTAAATCTTTAATTTCTACTAATTTTTCAGACATTTCCTTCCTCCTAGTCTTCTAGATGAGCAAAGCCCATTTTATCACGAATCTTGTCATGCAAATCTGCTATAACTCCTGGTTTTTCAACTTTAGGAGCATTTTCATGAAGCAACCAAGTCTTAGCCCAGTGAGTATCACTAACAGAAAACTTAGGTGCTTTTTGTTCAAAGTCAATTTGCATAGCATAGTCTGAACGAAGGGCAAAAGCATCACCTTTCAACTCAGTATAAAGAGATGGCGGTGTTCCTGGGATAGAGTATAATTCACCTTTATCATCAGCAAGCTGAGGTAAGCTAGATAAGAGACTCCAAGTATATGGATGGCGTGGGTCATAGAAGACTTCCTCAACAGTTCCATATTCTACAATTTCCCCAGCGTACATAACCGCTACTTTATCTGCAATACTTGCTACCACACCAAGGTCATGTGTGATAAAGATAATGGTAAAGTGGTACTCATTTTGCAAGGTTTTAAGCAAATCAATAATTTGTGCTTGAATAGTTACGTCAAGGGCAGTTGTAGGTTCATCACAGATTAAGATATCTGGACGACAAGCAAGAGCTATCGCAATAACAATACGTTGACGCATCCCACCAGAATATTGGAAAGGATATTCTTCAAAACGTTTCTCAGCTTCTGGAATTCCGACTTTTTTCATATAGTCGATTGCCATTTCTTTAGCTTCCTTGGCTGTTTTCCCTTGGTGTTTGACGATAACTTCTGTGATTTGACTACCGATTGTATTGATTGGGTCCAAACTTGTCATAGGATCTTGGAAGATGGTCGCAATTTTAGCACCACGAATCTTCTCCCACTCCTTGTTAGAAGCCAGAGCAGTCAAGTCTTGTCCACGATAGTCGATACTTCCTTGGGCAATCCGCCCATTATCTTCTAACATTCCTGTGAAAGTTTTTGTTAATACAGATTTACCAGAACCAGACTCACCTACCAAGGCAAGAACTTCCCCTTCAATCAAATCCAGAGACACTCCTCGGATAGCCGTTAACACTTTGTCACGAACGTCAAATTCCACGACAATATCGCGAGCAGTCAATATTACATTATTTTCTTTTGTCATATTTACTCCTATCTATGTGTACGTGGATCACTAGCATCCGCTAAGTTTTGACCAACAACAAAGAGAGATAAGGATACCAAAATCAATGTTGTTAATGGAATCCAGAATAGGTAAGCGTTGGTCGTAACGTTTTGTGAATAGTCTGAAATCAAACGTCCCAAACTTGGAACTGTCACAGGTAGTCCTAATCCAAAGAAGGAAAGGAAGGCTTCATAAGAGATAAAGCTTGGCAACATCAATGTCATCGTAGATACAATAACAGATACCAATTGTGGCATAATATTTTTGACGATAATTTTAAAGGTAGGTGTTCCAAGAGTTTGAGAAGCGAGGTTGTATTCTAAATCACGATAACGCATGATTTGGATACGAATCATATAAGCAATCCCAATCCAAGTTGTCACACTCATGGCAAAAATCAAATTCCAGAAACCAGCACCAATTGAGTACGTCAAGACAATAACAATCAAGAGAGATGGAATGTTTGAAATAATGTTATAAACTTCCATCATGATACGGTCAACGGATTTTGAAATTCCCCAAATTCCACCAACAATAACACCAATTATAAGGTTAATAAAAGTAGCAATTACAGAGATGAGGATAGAGTTACGCGCACCAAACCAAACCCCATCAAACAAGGATTTACCATTACTATCTGTACCGAACCAATGTTCAGCGTTAGGCTTGATAAAGCGAGCACTAAAGTCATTTACCTTACTTACATCGTTGAAATCAAAATCTGAGAACATTGGGTAAATAAAGCTCATTAAAATAATAGCGACCAAAATACCTAGCATAGCAACTGTCGATTTTTTCTTCAAAAACTGTCTGAAGACAGATCCCCAGTATGAATAAGCTGGTGCATCAATCGTTTCAGAGGCAAAATCGTCACGTTTTACAAACTGAAATTTTTCTTTATCGATTGTTGACATTATTTGCCTCCTTTCTCTGTCAATTTAATACGTGGGTCAAGCATTGTCATCCAGATATCCCCTACAAAGAGTGAGAAGATAGAAATACATGTGAAGATGAAGACAAGACCAACTACCATCGAGTTATTTGACGCCTTAACAGAGTCAATCAACATTTTACCCATACCTGGGAAAGCGAAAACTGTTTCAGTAAGAGTTGCACCACCGATAACCCCGATAACGGCACCAGGAATACCTGAAACCAAAGGAACCATTGCGTTTTTAAAGATATGTTTGTTTGAAATTTCTTTTTCAGACAAACCTTTGGCACGAGCAAAACGAACGAAGTCTTGAGATTGCAAATCAATCATGTAACGACGAATCCAGATAGCTGTACTTGGTGCTCCTAGCAAGCCTAGAATAACTGCTGGTAAAACATAAGAACGCCAATCTCCAGCACCCAAGATAGGGAACGAATCTGGAAGACCAATAGATGATCCAATCAAACGAACGATATAAACCAAAGCAATCGTTGGAAGAGCAAGCAAGAAGGTCAAAGCACCTGTCGAGAAGCTATCAATCCAAGTATTCTTGTGGCGAGCCATAGCAGACCCAAGAGGGATTGCAATAGCATACGAAATAATCAAACCAATTAATCCAGCAACAGCAGAGCTTGCAATCATTGATGGATACTGATAGTTGCTCTCTGTAGCTGTATACGGATCATTTTTACCATAGTTGGCTACCTCACGAGCGTCTGCCTGACTAGGTGATTTATAAGTACGTGAGTAAATATCTACAGATGAAGTCTTCTTACCAGTAGGGAATTGAACTTGTCCAGTCTTTGTTTGTCCTTGACCTTGTGTAATGACTTGAAGTACGGGAGTGTTTGCATAAGTTGGGTAAGAATCACCTAAATTAACATTCACAAAGTTTTGGTGTACAAATGGGAATTGGTTGTTAAAATACAACAGATACTTATGTTTTGTACCTGAACCAACCAATGACCAGCCGATAGCAGGGTCATTTTCAAAGCGAAGATAGCGTTCTAAGTTTGGATTTTCAGGGTCTTGTATCTTGTTTGTATGATCAATATCAAGCAAGTTAGCATAGAATTTGAAAACACGTTCAAAAATCGGAATTTCACGCGTAGCATAGAACTGACCACTCTCTGAAAATACACCCAGTGTCCAGCCATTACCTAATTGGTTAATGTATTTCTCATAAATCGCTTTATTGCTATCATTAGCATCAACTGTTACCGATGAATCTAATTTACTAGCTTTTTCTTGCAGCTCCTTGGTATCGTAGTACTCGATATAGCCCATACGCTCATAAACAGTATTTTCATAATTATCCCGTTTATCTGGAGTGGTTGCAATCTTATTATAGTTGGTATCCTGTTTAAAAATCAATTTACGAGGTACCATCGTATAGATAATCGTGTAGGTTAAAGTTGTCACCAAGAAAATAGACAACAATGAACGCAAGACACGCATAAAAATATATTTCTTCATATCGTTTCCTTTTTAAATCCCAAAAGAACCTTCTCCTCATGGAGAGAAAGTTCTCTTGAGAGTTATTTATTTAACGTGTTTAGTCAATTCTTTTTGAACTTTTTCGTTTGATTCTTTTTTCTCTTTGAGCCATTTCTCACGAGCTTGTTCATAATCAGCCTTCGTTACAACTTTATCTTGTAACTGAACATATTTGAAGTAGACATCTGAAGCTTTATCTCCAGATTGGCTATAAGAAGCTGAGAATGGTACAACACGAGAAATAAATGGTGCAGCACCACTAGAAGACATAGCTGGTAAGAAGAGTGAGCTGTCTGTCAACCAAGCTTGAGCAGCAGCATATTTTTCATAACGCTTGTTAAGATCACTTGTTTCTTTTCCAGCTTCATCGAGCAATTTATCGTAATCTTTCATACCAACTTTTGCTGCAGCTGCATTTGATGGGTCATCATAGCCCATATAAGTTTTCGTTTGCTCACTATTAGTTGTTTTAAGGATATCAAGATAAGTTGATGGATCTTCATAGTCAGGATTCCATCCAACAGCACCTGAAAGATCCCAATCCTCAGCCGCCGCATTAGCAGCATAATAAGTCACATTAAAGAATTCATCTTTAGAAATTTGTTGAATATCGACGACAACGTTTGCTTCGCCTAAAACTTTTTCAACTGATTGTTTGAACGACTGAATACGTGCGATATAGTTTTTAGACGTTTGGTCTACTGGAACATCCAAATGGATAGGGAATTTCACTCCTTCTGCTTCCAGAGCAGTTTTAGCTTTAGCAAATTCTGCTTTAGCTTTGTCAGCGTTAAAGAGACCGTCTTGACCATCAGCAAAGTTTACATTTTTCCACTCATCCCCATAAGTCACAACTTTTTCAGCAACCAAGTCACCGAAAGTTTTTTCACCTGCAGAAACAAAGTCCGGTTTCACAAATAGATTACGAACTGCTAGAGGAGCGCCTTCTTTACCGTTAACTTGAGCAGAATAAGCTGTACGATCAAAGGCAAAGTTCAAGGCTTGGCGGAAGTCTTTGTTAAGAAGAGCTTTCTTAGTAGATGTTTTCTCATCATCTGTTGTTTTAGAGGTATATTTGTAATTTTGACGATCAATATTTACACCTAAACCTCCAACACCAGCTCCTGATGGAGTGTAGAAAATATTATCCTTGTATGACTCCTCTACTTTTGAGAAGTTTGAACTTGTTGGATAAAGGCGAGCAAAGCTGTATGCTCCACTTGTAAAATTACGTTCAAGTGATTCTTGGTCTGAGCCATCAAAGTATGCAAGTGTGACTGTATCTAAATGAACATTCTCTTTATCCCAGTACTGCTCATTCTTAGCAAATTCGATAGAAGATTTAGCAGTCAAACCTTTAAGCAAGAAAGGTCCGTTGTAAAGTAAGGATGTAGGATCTGTTGCTTTAGCAAAATCAGAACCTTTTGATTTTTCAAATTCTTCGTTTAACGGCCAGAAAATTGAGTAAGCCATCTTAGAATTCCAGTATGGTTCTGGTTGGTTCAAAGTATACTCAAGAGTATAATCATCAACAGCTTTAATACCTACTGTAGAGAAATCTTTTGAATTACCAGTCAAATAGTCAGATAAACCTTTAACAGAAGTTTCAGCTAGGTAAAGCGCTTCTGATTTTTTATCTGCCGCATGTTTCAATCCATTCACGAAATCTTTAGCAGTCACTTCAGCATATTCTTCACCATCAGATGTCATCCATTTTACACCTTTACGAATTTTGTAGGTATAAGTCAATCCATCTTTTGATACAGACCAGTCTTCTGCAACCGCAGGAGTCAAGTTCCCGTATTTGTCATTTGTAAAGAGGCCATCGATTCCGTTTGAAGTAGCCACTTTCGTACTCTGTTTTCCAGAGATAAGATAGTCCAATGTTTCTGGATCAGCTGAATAAACATAGCCATAGGCTTTTGGAGCTGTCGAATCAGATGATTTCGAATTTCCACAAGCAACTAACACACCTGTTGCTAGTAAAGCAACGCCTGCTGCAACAAATACTCTACTTTTTTTCATGTTTGTAACTCCTATTGAAAAATTTTAGCTTATTGGAAATTATAACATATATCTTTTAAAAAGTAAACGAATTTTCAGAATATTTAGGCGCATTTCTACCAAAAAAATTTTATTTGTCAAGTTTTTTCACTTTTTCATCTCATTTCATGAAAAAGTTACTCTAAAAATAGCTCCTTAAAAACCTTTAAATTCCTACTCTCTTAACATTTTTATCCATAGACATGAAACTCATTTTTGTAAACTATTTTTTTGATTAAGAAACTATTGACGTAGAGAAATTTTCAAGGTATAATAGTAAGAGTTATGGCGGTATAGCCAAGTGGTAAGGCACGGCTCTGCAAAAGCTTGATCGTCGGTTCAAATCCGTCTACCGCCTTCTATAGCTTGATTTATCAGGTTTCAAATGAACAGAAAGCCCAATTTAAAGGGCTTTTTTCTTTTTCTTCAGCTAAATAAGCATGATTTTAAAAAACTTCTGAGACTAAGTTTTTTCGAGGACACAATCCCTTTTGAAATCAACTGAAAAAAGCTTTGTCACGCCTGGTGACAAAAGCCTCTAGTTTACTCTGTTTCTTCTTCTATTTCAACTTCGGTAATTTGGACTTTTACCTTGGTAACACGTCCATTTTTCACCTTATCATTGGTTAGGATAAGCTGTTTGTTTTGGCTGACCAATTCATAGCTGAGTTTCTCAGTCGTTGGAATGGTCCCAACTCCTGTCAAATAATAACCAGCGATGGTATCAACGTCATCACTTTCCAGTTCAACATCAAAGTAGTCATTAAAATCATTGAGATTCATGGTACCTTGAACAATGTAAGTATCATCGCCAATCTGATGAACATCTATTGCTGCTTTGTCCGTTTCATCATCGATTTCCCCAACGATTTCCTCTAAGAGGTCTTCCAGGGTCACCAAACCAGCCATCCCACCGTATTCATCTAGCAAGATTGCCATTTGTCTTTGGGTATTGCGCAATTCTTTTAACAAGTCATCCACAAAAATAGTTTCAGGAACAAAGAGTGGATCTTGTAAGATTTTCTTCCAAACAATATTGTCAAAACCGTCCACAAAACCTGCCTTAAGGAGACTCTTGGTGTGAATGATCCCAATCACATTGTCCTTATCCCCATCATAGACAGGTATACGGGAGAAGTTTTGTTTTAAAATACTTTGGATGATGGTTTGACTATCATCCTGAATATCTACCATAAAGGCATCTGTTCGAGGAACCATGACTTCTCTAGCCATTAATTCGTCCAGTGAAAAGATCCCTTGTAACATCTCAATTTCATCAGCATCTAGTGTTTCTTCACTATTTGTCAACATGTACTCAATTTCATCACGAGTCATTTTTTCGTCAGCATCATCAAAGGTCATCGGAGTCAAGCGACTCAAGAGATTGGTAGATGCAGATAAGAGCCAAACAAAGGGACTAACTAGTTTCCCCAATCCAATAATAACTGGCGCTGTACGAATCGCCAAGGCATCCTTTAGATTAAGAGCGATTCTCTTAGGATACAATTCCCCAAAAACGATGGAAATATAAGTCAAAAATGCTAAAGATAGAAAACTTGCAACGGCATAAGATGTTTCACCATTTCCAAGCCAAGATGCAATTTCTCGTCCCAGAGTGTCTGCCAAACTCGCCCCTGATAAGATCGTAATCAGGGTAATCCCTACTTGAATGGTTGATAAAAAGTGGTTAGGATTTTCTAGTACCTTCAGCAGACGGATATAGCGTCTATCTCCTTCTTCTGCCTTTTGTTCAACCCGCGCACGGTTAAGTGAAACCATGGCCATTTCTGTGGCTGAGAAAAAAGCATTTAACACTGTCAAGATAAACAATAAAACAAATTGTAGCAACAAATTCTGACTACTTGGGTCTTCCATAGTTCTTCTCCTAAAATAGTAACTTATCTTTCATTATATCACAAAAGACCTGAGGATACACATTATTTATTTTATTGAACACAAGAAGCCCCCTATCATTAGCTAACAGGGGGCTTTAATTGATTTCTTGTCTATTGGGTAAGTGTCACTTCCCCAGTTCGATAATTCAATTGCAGTCCTTTTTGGACATTTGGGACTAGAACATTGAACTCTAATTCACCATCAGAAGATTTGGCTTCAATTTGAGAAGCTGACGGTACCAAATCCTCATTTGAAGCGTAGTAAAGAGTGACACGATAACGAACTCGTTTATTTTGGTCCAAGGCTTTTCGTACCATACTTTCATAATAGTTTTGGCCTGTCGAATCCTCAGCTTGAGCCTGATTGGCCCAGGCCGTTTGGACAGCTATATTTTTAGGGTTGCTAGTTGAAGCATCAAAACCATCTAAACCACCGATTAAGGCATAGCCTAACAAGTGGCCTCTGTCGACTGCGTGGGTATATGAGCCCTTTAAGTTCTTGACTTGATGCCAACCTGGAGGTGTCCAAGATGTTGAACCATTTCCTGTTTCTTCACGATTTTTATACTGACGAGTGGCCTTTGATAAGAGGGCATTGGCTACAGTTGGAACTATTTCCTTGCCGACCAGTTTGGTTTTATTATCCGCATAGGGTTTACTTGAAACCTTAGCATCTAGATTTGTTTTATTACCATTAATAATAAAAGCACCTGACCCATTCCATTCAATACTGCCTTTGAGTTGTCCTCTAACTACTTCTGTCAAGACACTTTCAGCCAGTTCCTGACTTGGTGCTTCAGAGGATTGTTTTTTCTGGCTAAGTTTAGTTTTAGGAGTTTGATTCCCTATCTGCATCTGCTTAATGTAGTAACTTCCTGCAGATAAAAGTAAAAATAACAAGAGTCCAATCAGAACCTGTCTCGT
>ERZ773207.708-NODE-708-length-12248-cov-20.498975_pt1 | contig 12248 bp, 7 predicted proteins | sample MGYA00580997_ERZ773207 | MGnify/ENA primary metagenome ERZ773207 (study PRJEB29015, sample SAMEA2738170) | human oral metagenome | biome: human oral; feature: human-associated habitat; material: saliva | place: China | collected 2239 ... | reverse complement strand
GTTGAGCTTTGCAGCCTGCCCCATCTGACGACGGAGGTCTTCATCCTCAATAAGCATCCTCAGACGTGCAGCGAAGGTCTTCTGATCCCCTGGCTCCACAAGGAAGCCATCCTTACCCTCTGTGATGATATCACGTGGGCCACAGGGGCAAGCATAAGAGACAAGGGGAAGGCCCATAGATTCGGCTTCGACGAGAACCAAAGGCAAACCTTCAAAGGCAGAGGTCATGACGTAGACAGAGGCTGATAAGTAATGCTTCTGAATCTCCTTTGTAAAGGGGCACAACTCAAACTGAGACTCCAGCCCGTACTCCTTGACCTTCTGCAGGATGCGCGTATCCGTATAGCCTTCCCCCACGATACGCAACTTCCAATCAGGATAATCCTTAGCTATCAGCGCCCAGATGTCAACGAGCTCCGTAAAATTCTTCTCATTACTTAAACGACCAACGCCAAGGATCACCTTCCCCGACAGGTCGCTCTCTCCGGTGGGTTCAAAAGTCAGAGGATTAGGAATAGCGACCGTCGTGGGGCAATGCGAACAATAAACCTTATCCTCCTCCGTAAGGACGACTAGACGATCAAACTTTTTGTCATATCGCCCCTGCTTATAGGTCATCAAATTACCCCACACCGTACGCAGCCAATACTTAAACCGAATAAGTGGCGTCACACGCCCAAGCTGCTTCAGAAAAAGAGGATAAATCGCCACATTCTGACGGCGATAAGAGTGGTGCTCAATTATCTTCTTACTCCCATCCTTCAGCTGGAAAAGGAACGAAGCCTCATGCCACCCTACAGCTATCGCTATATCCGGACGAATCTTAGCAAAGAGCTTTTCTAACTCCTCCTTATGCTTACGATACTTCGACCAGTTACGGCGATAAACGACAAAGCGCGAGAGAACTCCCGGCTCATCATAGCAAATACCTAGGTCGATATGCTTGACACTTGGGTGCAATGGATAGTAAGAAGGGCGACCAGCATGACCAGTCGTCACAAGATACACCTCATATCCATGCTCAGCAAACCAATTAGCCTTAACTGTCGTAACACGCTCGATGCCACCAGTCGAGTAGGTACCAAAGAGACAAAAAGCTATCTTCATACTACACGTATATTGTTATAGGTGACAGCGCACCCAATCTTTTTCACAAAGATACAGATAAATCAAGGGCGCAGGTCTCACGAATTCAGTCGATTTGACAAAGTACCCTCCATACAATCGACCAGAGGAGAAAAAACCCTTCTCCAAAGCAACTGACGCACCTGGTCTATAAGCGTCGTAGCCAAATAAAGCCCAAACACAAAAGCCATCAAAAGGAAGACACTAAGGACCACAGCATAGTTGCGGCCTATATAATTCGCAAAGGCTCCATAGTGGTCACGCGTCAAATACTCCTCATGCAACAAGTAGACAGAGAAGGAGGAAGCCGCAAGCCAGTTAACCCAGCGAACATGCCCCAATCTAACCTTACTAAAGAAAAGGAGCAACGAAAGAGCTGCTGCAATACACAGAGGAGAAGTATAGCTAACAAGCCTCACAACCAAAGTGTCTTCTGAAACCAACGGACGCCCCCCCCCAAAAAAGAGAGCGAGAGCAACAAGTGTCGAGCACAAAGTTGCACCCAAGAATGCGAGGAAATCATACCCTGGAGAAAGCTGACACCAACGCCCTCCATGCAGACGCACATAACGCCCCAAGAGATAGAGGCCAATAAAAGCCAAAACAGAATACCCTTTCTCAAGCTCATCTGATGCGCTCATCCACCACTCCATACCACAAACAAAGAAATAGTAAACAGCGAGGAACAGCCCGAACTCACGCTTCGCAGCAGTCTCCACATAGCGATTAAGCACTGGCGCAAGGAGCACCAGCCACACATAGCAGCCAAAAAACCAGTAGACCTTCATCGGCTTGAGATGCATCGACAGCTCTCCAAGAGAGAAGTCCGCCTGCTTCGTCAACACCCATAAGGCATACATCCCGACAGAGAAGAAGATCCCTTGGAAGAAGAGTGAGATGACTGAGTTCACTCGAGGACGAATAGCAAAATAACCCGAGATCAAGACGAATATATCAACCCCAGTGAGGTTTATCATACGAAACCAGACACCCAGGCCCCCAAAGATGGGTTCAGAGTGGAGGAAGTCAGCAGAGGGGAGCCCCAAGCCCCCCTCTCGACTCAGGTGACCAAACATAATGAAGAGCATCGCTACGATACGTAGTAGCTCAATATTCGAAGAGCGCGGGGCCCGCGCGGGCGCAGAAGCTATGGAGAACGTACTCATAGATGGGAAAGAAAGTGGATAGGAGAGGGAGAAAAGAAAAAGAGAGGTATCACACGCTGCTGCGTCGCAATACCTCTCTTCTTCTTTGTGGTGCCACCAGGAATCGAACCGGGGACACAAGGATTTTCAGTCCTTTGCTCTACCAACTGAGCTATGGCACCATCATAAGTCTTAGCAACTCTAACAGCGGAAGCGACGAGATTCGAACTCGTGGTACGGTTGCCCGTACGGCAGTTTAGCAAACTGCTGGTTTCAGCCACTCACCCACACTTCCTTGTCGCTTCGTAGCTCTCGAATTGCAGTGCAAAGATAGTACACATCTTTCATACTACCAAATCTCCCCGACGATTGGGCGAAAGTTCCCACTACCAATCGGCTGACATTCGCCTTTATTTCAATGCCTAAAGGACCCCGATCCACATAGTGCTATTCCTCGCGAGATGAGGAGAAAAGCCACCGAAGTCATATACGAAGAAAGTGCGTCGAGCGGTGGTATTCCTTGATCCAGGTACGTGGACATTAAATCCAGGCACGAGAATCAATAGATCTACGCACGTAGATATTAGGACTACGCACGTGGATCAGCTTATTGGAGTAGAGGGAGGCGGGTTTATCCCGTAGTAGTCAAGACTTTTTCTCCCGAGGGGCGCAGCACGACTCTATACGGGGAAGAGGGAGGCATTCCCACTCCCCTATCCCTCTATTATATAGATAGGTGAAGAGCGAGCGAAGGGCTTACGATAGGAGATAAGCACTTTTCTCTATCTTTGCCTATGGCTCCCTCCAGTGGAGCCCAATGAGATTTCGAATAATCGACCACCTCTAAAAAGAACTACAATGGAAAGCGGACAACAGCTGGACTGGAAGAACCTCGGGTTCGGCTACCACCCCACAGACTATAATGTACGTTGCTACTATCGCAATGGCCAGTGGGGCGAATGGGAAGTATCCTCCTCAGACATGATCACCATCCCCATGGCCTCGACCTGCCTTCACTACGGGCAGGAGTCCTTCGAAGGCCTGAAGGCCTTCCGCGGGAAGGATGGTAAGGTACGCGTCTTCCGCCCTGAGGAGAACGCTGCCCGCATGCAGCACACCAGCCGAGGCATCCTGATGCCCGAGCTGCCCACCGAGCGCTTCCTCGAAGCCCTCGACATGGTCCTCCGCCTCAATAAGGACTTCATCCCTCCCTATGAAAGCGGTGCATCACTCTATATCCGCCCCCTGATGATCGGGCTCGGCAAGCAGGTCGGCGTCAGCCCCGCGAGCGAATACATGTTCCTCATGTTCGTCACGCCCGTAGGTGCTTACTTCAAGTCGGGCTTCCGCCCCAGCCCCATGGCGATCATGCGTGGCTACGACCGTGCTGCACCCCTCGGGACTGGGCAGTACAAGGTCGGGGGGAACTACGCCGCCAGCCTTCGCTCGGGCGTCCTCGCCCACGATAAGGGCTACTCGGCCGTCATCTACCTCGATGCTAAGGAGAAGCTCTACATCGATGAGTGCGGGCCTGCGAACTTCTTCGGGATCCGTGGCAAGAGCTACATCACCCCTAAGAGCCCTTCGATCCTGCCCTCGATCACGAACAAGAGCCTCATGCAGCTGGCTGAAGATATGGGCCTCACGGTCGAATGCCGCCCCGTCCATGTCGAGGAGCTCGCTACCTTCGACGAAGCAGGTGCCTGCGGTACGGCTGCTGTCATCAGCCCTATCCTGCGCGTAGATGACCTCGACGAAGACAAGAGCTACGTCATCAGCAAGGACGGCAACCCCGGTCCTATCAGCACCGCCCTCTACGAGCGCCTGAGAGCTATCCAGTACGGCGACTATCCCGACAACCACGGTTGGGTACGCCTCTACGAAGACCTCTAAGCTCGACGCACTCCACGCGTAAGCACATAAAAAGACCGCCCGAAGCACTCAGCGTGCTTCGGGCGGTCTTCGTATATATCTACTGGATAGAGCGGGCTACTGGACCTCGTAGAGGTAGAACCACGCCTTATCAGCGTACTTCACGCTGGTGAGCTTGTAGTAGGTAGCACCTGCAGCGTCCGTCAGCGTCTCGACGGTGTAGGGCGCACGCGTAGCGAGGCGGCTCACCCAATATTCGGCAGCCGAGGCATACCAGTACCACCACGTCGACTCATTCCCATCGCGAGCGATGATATCGACCTGCGTGGGATCATCCCCGACAGGCACAAAGTCTACCTCGTAGGAGAGACGCGTGTAGCTACCGTTGGTCTGCTCATAGATGGGCATCGTGAGGAAGCTGGCGACCTTCGTGTCATTCCCCACAAGGCCTGCCGTCTGGTCGGCAGCAGTATTCACACCGAAGTAGGTGCGAGCCGACATACGAGCCTTGCGATTGCGGTAGAGGGTATTATTGACACGCGTGAAGAAGGAGACTAAGTCATCCGCAGCCGAGTCGGCCTTGAGGTAAGCGACATAGCTCTTGTTCACGAAGTCGAGAGGGAGCGAGACCACCGTCGTGGTGACATTCCCCTCGAGAGACGTGACGCTCGTGCCGTCACTGCTGAGGCGGAAGCCCGAGATCGTGACCCCACCGATGGTGATCGGCTCGTAGAAGCGAAGGCCCTCAGTCGTGTAGGCAAAGGCCATCTTCTGCGTGGTCGTCGTCTCTCCGCTCGTGGACGTGTACTCCAGCTGGCGATAGGTGGGATTCAAGCGGAAGGATACCGAGCCAGCCGTGCCGATGGAGACGGGAGCAAAGTTCTTCCCCTGGAACTTCGTAGCCATAGCCTGCAGCGCTGCGATCTCTGTCGCAGGGTCTGTCGTCATCGGCACGAGGCTCATCTGATTGCGGTACTTGCGACCCTGCAGGAGGATGCTGTCACCGCGCTGCCCCATCAGGAGGAGCTCGAAGTCACCGCCACGCGCATTACGGAAGTACTCGGTAGAGGTGATGAAGTGGTGGAGGACATTGCTACGCGTGTCGAAGGCAAGCGTAGGCATATCGATGTTCTTCACCGAATAGGTTGAGTTCGTAGCGGTCGTCGAGAGCTCGGAGAGCGCTGTGACACGGCCGTCCTTGAACTGGACATACATCGAGTAGCCCCCGTATGCACGCTTCGTGTCGGGGTAGTAAGTGAGGCGCCAGTAGCCATCGTGTCCCTCGAGCTTGGAGACCGTCTCACTGATCGCCTCCTGAGTGCGGACGGCAGCCTCGGGGAGCTTATCAAGGTCGCTGGAGCTGGAGCAAGAGCTCATCCAAAGGAGAGCGCCCGTAGCGAGGGCGAAGATCTTCGTATAGTTCATTGCTGTGTCGTGGATGAGGTCATTGTAGTGAAGTCCTGACGAGCGAAGTTGGGATAGCGAGCGTGCAGCTGTGCACGGAGCTTATCCATATCGAGCCCCCAGGTATTGAGCATATAGTCCTTGATGATGGTGATCTTCTCCTCGATGATGGAGCGCCCCGAGCGGGTGCGCCCTGCGGGGATCACGTCAGCAGAGACGAGCTTGGCTTCCCACTCATCGGCACTGAGGATGACATAGTTCCCGAAGAGCTCAGCGAAGTCTTCGTGAGGCTCTTGGCTGGCGTAGTTGGTGATGAAGCCATACTCGATGGACTTCTTCCCTTCACGCGTCCAGCCGGAGATCCAGTCGGCCTGACGGTAGTCGAGCGAGGTGATCTTGTCGAAGTCCGTCGTGGGCTCGACTCTCTGGTGGAAGGTATGCGCTGCCTCGTGGTACATCGTACGGAGGTAGACGTCCTTCAGGCGCTCGAGGTAGGTGGAGTTCTGTCCATCCAGCCAAGTCTTCCACTGATCATACTCTGCCTGCACGGAGGCGTCGGTCTCCAGCACAGTCTTCAGACTATCCAGCGTGTGGTAGTACTGCTTGAGCGAGGGGAAGTCGAAGCTATTGATGTTCATAAAGATGATCTTGACCCCATTGACCGTCGAAGCACGCGTATTCGAGTTGCTGGGCGGTGGGTTGTAGGCCAAGAGCCCCGTGAGTACGAAGGCCTGCGGCGTGAAGCGGCGTACAAAGTCCACACCCATCACCTCGGTATAGGGCTCGAGGAAGAGGTACTTGAGGACGTTGACGAACTGGAGGCTGTTGTACTCGTTGGCGGGGGAGGTCACCCAGTTACGGCCGATCTCACTCTCGGTATAGCGATAGTAGATCTGGATGTTGTAGGGTGAGGTGACTTCACGCTCGATGTACTCGTCCATTGCCGTGCGGTTAGCAGAGGCATTGAGTACGGAGGTCGAGCTAATATCTGCATCCACTTTGCGGCAGCTGCCGAGGGCCATCGTGAGAGCAGCAAGGGCCCACAGGGAGGCTTTCCTTAGAGTCATATTCATAGTGTGGCGCGATGAGGCGAGCTTGAGGATTAGTTACTTGTGCGGGGAGTAGCTTCGAGGCCAGCGTTGCGGACGTTCTGCGGGATCTGGAAGGTCGTATGCTCATCGCCCGGGGTGAGGGTCTTAGCTACGGTGTACTTCGCGCGGTCCTTCGTGTCGTGGACGAAGCGGTAGACCTCGATGCCATAGCGGCGGATGTCGAACCAGCGCAGCCCTTCGTGAGCCGTAGCTACACGGCGGCACTGCAGGAGGTGGTGAAGGAGCATCTCCTGATCTTCGCCCCCATCGAGGGTGAAGGAGGGATGCAGCTTCTTCTTCATCGTAGGAGCTGTGGCGGAGTTATAGTCCAGAGCCTTGTAGAAGGCGATGATCTCATCCTTCGTGAAGGTATTCTTGGTCGTATTGAGGTAGGCAGCCGTCCAAGCGTTGAGGTCAGTGACAGCGGCATCGTACTGCTTCTTGATGATCTCAGCTTCGGCACGTACCAGGAGGGTCTCTTCAGCGGTGAAGGGCACGACGAGCGTGCTACCCTTCTTACTTGCGTAGTAGGGGTACTTCGACTGGTTGATGACGTCGCGGTAGTTGTACGAGGATGACACGAAGGGTACCTGCCAGTAGTCAGCCTGCGGTGTCGTGGAGCTACGCCAGATATTCTCCCCGATGAAGACTTCTTCAGCCGCGCGGTGCGTCATAGAGAAGCGCTTCATCTGAGCGTAGGAGAAGTACTCGACCGCATTGGAGGTGACGGGCTGTAGGAGGAAGTTCGCCGTGACCGTCTCACGGGTGTAGAGCTTAGCGTAAGCGTCTTCCGTCTTAGCACCGACGATGCTGGCGACCTGGAAGTCAGACCAGCGGCGGGGCGTCTTCCCGTCCAGCGCCTTCGTAGCGTGCTCGATCGCCTTGTCCCACTGCTCATAGTAGAGGTAGAAGCGAGCGGCGAACGCTTCGGCAGCAGCCTTATTGAAGTGGTAGGCCTTCTGCTTGTAGTAGCTATCCGAGATGAGGGGAAGCCCTTCGGTGAGGTCCTTATCGATAGCCGCATAGACCTCAGCGACGGTGTTACGAGTGTACTTGGGATTCAGCGTCACTTCGGTAGCCGTCATATAGGGGACGCCCAGGTCGGTGGAGCTGGTAGAGGTATTGTAGTGCTTACCGAAGAGGTTCACCAGGACGAAGTGCGAGTAGGCACGAGCCACGAGCGCCTCACCCTTGTGGGGGTTGAGCTCTGCACCTCCGCCGAGCTTATTGATAGCCTCCAGCGCAGCATTGGCGTGCTGGATAGCGAGGTAATGAGCACGCCACAGGGCACGCATACCATCGGATTGGTTGTACTCAGGGCCGTCATTCCAGTAGACGAGGTCGTAGGTGAACTTCGTGAAGTTCGGGTTGTCCGTCCCGTAGTCATCGACATTATCCGTAGACATCTCACAGGCGTAGGCGAAGGAGGTGATAGGATAAGCGTTGGAGAGTGCCAGGCGGATCTTCTCAGGAGTATCAAGCTGCACACGTTCGTCGGGTAGCTCATCGAGGAGCTTGTTGCAAGATCCGAGGACGAGGGGAGCCACGAGGGCCACGAGGGGCACGAAGAGTCTATTCATCATAATAGTATCTCGCTTAGAGTCCGACACGCAGGGTGAGGATGAGCTTCTTAGGAGCGGTGACCGAAGAGCTGTACATATAAGCAGGGTCATCGCCACGCAGACGAGCATCCGAATAGAGGAGCATAAGATTCTGGGCCTGCAGCTTCACCGCGAGGTTCTTCAGCGGCGTGCGGCGCAGGAGGGTCTTCGAGACCGTGTACTCCATAGAGATCTCCTTGAGGCGTACGAGGTCTGCGCTGACGATACGCGCCGTGGAGGCACTGTAGGCATAGAAGCCGTTGATGAGGTTGTCCGCCCCGTACTGGTCGAAGGCGTAGCTGGTGGGGATACGAGGGATATCCGTGTAGGCCTCGTCACCAGGCTTCTTCCAGCGCTGAGTCAGCTCACGTGGGAAGGCTGAGTAGTCGTCCGTGTTGGAGATGCTACGCAGACGCGTCACAGCGCCGAACTCATAGTTGATATTCGCCGAGAAGGAGAAGTTCTTATAGCGGAAGGTATTGGTCAGCGTACCGACATCCGTTGGGTCAAGCGTACCGCTGTACTTGAGGAAGTTGATATTGCTGCTCGAGAAGTTGAAGTCGCCGAGCGTCTCTACCCCACGCTCGTTGTAGAAGCGAGGCATACCTTCGTTCGTCAGACCGAGGAAGGGGATGGAGAAGACGGAGGAGAGCGGATAGCCTTCGTAAGAGAAGCCAGAGCCCGAGACCATCGTACGGACCGTGGGGCTACTCAGGAGCGAGGTGATCTTATTCGTCTTGTGGAGGTAAGAGAAGCCCGTCGTCCAGCTGAAGGTCTTGGTCTTGAAGTTCACCGTCGAGAGGGTGAACTGCAGACCCGAGGACTTCAGCTCCGCGACGTTACCATTCTTCTGCGCGACACCACCGAGCGACTGCGTGTAGATAGGACCGACGAGGTCATAGCTACGACGGCGGTAAGCATCGATCTCAGCCGAGATACGGCCCTTGAAGAGGCCGAAGCCGAGGCGTGCACCGTAGGTCATCGTCTTCTCGTAGGTCAAGTCGTGGTTAGCGAGTTCACCATACGCCAGAGCGATTTCCTTCGAGCTGGGACGCCAGGGGATATTGGGATAGATCTCCTCGAGGGAGTTGGTGACGGAGGGGTTATCCGCGACAAGCCCGACGTAAGTCTTCAGGCGCATCGAGGAGAGGGGCTTCAGATGACGGAAGAAGTTCTCACGGTCGACACCCCAAGTCAGCTCCACATTCCACGTGGGGAGCCAGCGGACATAGCGCGAGGGACCGAAGCGGTTGCTGGCGTCGAAGCGCAGCAGAGCATCGATGGAGTAGCGGTCGTCGTAGGTATAGCTGGCGCGGGTGAGGAAGCCGAGGTTGTTATTGACCTTGTTGCGGATGGTGTAGTAGTCCTTCCCCTGCTCATAGAGGCGCTGGATAGCGTCGGGGAGGTAGTAGGAGTGATAGCCCAGATCGTAGAGGACACCGTAGTTGATGTTCCAGTTATTCTGGACGTTCCCCTGATTGAGCTCCATACCAGCAGCAGCGAGGACGTTGTGCTTGCCGAAGGTCTGGTGATAGTCGAGGTCGAACTTAAAGCTATTCACATAGTTCTGTACGACGCGGCTCTCACGGATACCGCCCTCGGGGAGTACGGAGTAAGGAAGTGCGTAGGGGTCGTTGGGGTCGGTACGCAGGTTCTTATTGTTGTTGCGTACGTTGGTCGTCTGCATGGCGCGCATGCTACGGGCCAGGACGGAGTGCTCGGTATTATCGAGGAAGGTCACCGTATTGGTGTACTTGACGTCGGTGACGAAGGTCGCACGCAGCTGCTTGAGGATATCCCACGTGGCAGTACCCTGGATACCAAGATAACCCTGAGTGCGGGTGCGGCGGCTCTCACGGAGCTCGTCGAAGATATTGTAGGAGACGTAGTCCTTCGTATAGCTCTCTGTGGGGAGCAGTGCGCGGCTCGTCGTATTGGCGTACTTGACTGCAGAGGTAGCAGGCTCTTCGGAGGTGTTGTACTCCCCGATGATATTCAGCCCGATCTTCAGCGTGGGCAGGAGCTTGTAGTCCGCACTCATGCTACCCGAGTAGGTATTGGCGCGGCTGCCGATGGTCCACCCTGGGTCGACGCGAGCGGTGAGCGAGGCGAAGAGGTTCGTCTTATTCGTACCGCCGTTGAAGCTCAGCGTATGGTTGTGGACGATGGTATTGCGGTAGAGCTGCTTGAACCAGTTGGTATTCGCACGCTCAGCGGCGCGGAAGTAAGCCAGACGTGAGGCCTCATCGTTGGACAGAAGGGGCTTACCCGATTCGTCGAGCTCGTTGAAGAGCTGGTACATGCGGCCGATGAGCCCCTGGTCCTTAGACGTCTCCAGCGTGTGGATCGGATACATCCCACCGTCGAGCAGGTCCTGGATGAGCGCCACGTGCTGCTGGGAGTTCATCACGTTCAGGTCGTTGTACGTGGGGATGGGGCGGTAGATATATTCCCCGCGATAGCTAAGGGAAGAGACACCAGCAGAGCCAGACTTCGTCGTGATCTCTACGACCCCAGCGATACCGCGTGGGCCGTAGCTCGAGGTCTCCGATGAGGTGGTAAGGATGCGTACCGAGGCGATGTTCTCAGCACTCAGACCTGGCACGAGACCTGCAGCTACCTGCTTGGGGTCTGCCCCAGCGAAGGACTCCAGGCTACCGTAGTCGCTACCGAGGACGACGCCATTGAGCACCCACAGTGGGCGAGCCTTCCCCGTGATCGAGGTAGCCCCACGGCTCGAGGTCGAGAGGATCACATCGTCCTTCCCGTCGCCCGAGTGCGTAGCGGTGGTGTCGGCCTTAGGCTTCCCCTGCTCTGGGGCTTGCACAGGGAGCTCCACATCCACCTGTGGCTGATTCGCCACGACTGTCTTGAGGATCTTACCGTTGAGGATGAACTGAAGGGTCTGGCCCGACTCGAGCTCGATGACGTAGAGTCCTTGCTCGGTAGTTGTCATGCTGCGACCAGTCTCCTTTACGACGACTTGGACTTTAGGGAGCACCGCATTCGAAGCATTGGTGACGCGCCCTGTGACCAAGATTTTCTGCGCTGAGGCCATACCTCCACCCAGGAGGAGTGCAAGGGCCAACGCTGAGAGTCTTGTCTTCATATACTCTAGCTTTGATATCTATTTGTGATCACGAAGATAACATTTTTATGATACACAGGAGGGGTATCATACTGAATGACTTAATCATCTCTCGAGCAGCGTCCTTCCCGACGAGCTATCGAGGTTAATCACAGACAGATAAGAAGAGAGGCCATCTCCCCGTTGCAGGGAGATGGCCTCTTGTATCTTGCGCACTCTTGGGGACGCTTGTACTTCACGTCACCAGCGAGGGCTATATCAGAGTCGACGACTACTTCTTGCGGTTGCCGTAGCGGCTCATGAACTTGTCCACACGACCAGCCGTGTCGACGAGCTTAGCCTTACCAGTAAAGAAGGGGTGCGACGTGCTGGAGATTTCCACCTTGATCAGAGGGTACTCTACTCCGTCTACGACGATCGTTTCCTTAGCGGGCATCGTCGAGCGCGTGATGAAAATGTCTTCGTTAGACATGTCCTTGAATACTACAGGACGGTAGTTCTCAGGATGAATTCCTTTCTTCATTATCGTTATAACGTTATAATTTGTTCTACTTTATCGCTGCAGCCGAAGCTGCTGGGTTGGTAACCGTAGGAGCGCTAATGGACTGCAAATATAGACATAATTTATTGTATCTCCTACCCCACCCGCCCATAGCACAGTCAATTACCCCTCTAAAGACGCATCTGAAGCCCACATTCATCACCCCGCTCACACCACCTCAATGAGGCGCACATCGAGCCACGGAGAAGGGCTACTCCATAAATATATATAGGTATAGGAGACGAAGAGTCAAAGCCACCCCTATATGAGTACGTGGGTAGAGCTATATAGGATGGCGAAGAAAGCTATATAGCTTTGGACTGATCCCTATATAGCTTTGTGAAGTGACCTATATTAGGTTGTTGCTCTGCGTAGGGATAA
>ERZ773207.706-NODE-706-length-12261-cov-3.288792_pt1 | contig 12261 bp, 13 predicted proteins | sample MGYA00580997_ERZ773207 | MGnify/ENA primary metagenome ERZ773207 (study PRJEB29015, sample SAMEA2738170) | human oral metagenome | biome: human oral; feature: human-associated habitat; material: saliva | place: China | collected 2239 ... | reverse complement strand
CCCCTGCCGCTATCCCTCCGTGGGAGCGCGACGGCGTGGAGTTCAACGCTGAAACCGCGTGGAACCTGATTCAGAATCTCCGTGCGGATAAGGCTAAGCTGGCCGAAAGCCTCGCGGCCGCCCAGTCACCCGAACCTGAACCGGAGCCTGAACCCGCACCCCCCGCTGAACCTGAGCACGATTACTCGGCAGAACTAGCCGCCGCGCAGGTTGAGAACGCGAAGCTCCGCGCGCTCGCCGCCGCCGGTCTGTCGCTGGACCTCGCATCTGTGGTGGCTGGCTCCACTGCTGATGAGGTGGAGGCTAACGTAGCTGTGCTCCGTGAGTCTATCGGTCATGCCCCGGTTTCTCGTGAGGTTCCCCCTAACCCGGCACAGGTTGCAGAACCCGCGCCGACCAATACTGCCCTGTCATGGCTTGACGCCGTGCGTGGCAACCGATACTAGAAGGAAGGGGCTAGACTATGGCTTCTCTGACTCTTGATTCGCTCAAGAACACTAACATTTTCCCGGTCGAGTTCTCGAACAAGGTAATCACTAAGGCTGTTCAGGATTCTGTGATTAAGAAGCTCGCCGGTGACCAGCTGGCGCTCCCGCTCACCGGATCTTCTATCGCTGTTCAGACCTCCCGCCCGGAGGCTGGCGTCGTAGGTGAAGCTGGCATGAAGCCGGTAACCTCGTTCGGCCTGTCCTCGAAGATTCTGCGCCCTATCAAGGTCGCGGCAATTATCACCTGGTCTGAGGAGCTGGCGAAGGCCGACAAGCTCGGCCTGGAGGGCATCATTCAGCAGCAGCTCGCAGGCGCGATTACTCGTGCGTTTGACATCGCCGTTCTGCACGGTAAGAGCACTAACGGCCAGGCTATCCCCGGCGTTGAGTTCGTGAACCAGACTACTAAGCGTGTCGAGCTGGGCACCACCGCTCAGACTAAGGGTGGTATTTCCGGTGACATTATCACCGGCATTAAGGCTGTCCAGGATGCGCGCCTGGGCTACCGCGTGAACGGTCTGGCGGCAGATGATAGCCTGCGCCTCGACCTCATGGCGGCGACCGACACTAACGGCCGCCCGATTTACCAGACCTCACTTGACCTGACCGACGATATGGGCAAGGTCTTCGGTCTGCCCACCGCATACGGCGACGTAGTCTCCGGCCAGGTCGGCACCAATGCAGACACTAAGGTGCGCGCGATTGGTGGTGACTGGTCCCAGCTGGTCTACGGCTTTGCGAATGAAATTACTTTCCGCTACTCGAACGAAGCATCTATCACCGACGGCACCACCACCACCTCCCTGTTCCAGACCAACCAGGAAGCGTTGCTGTGCGAGGCGTCCTTCGGCTGGGCTATCGCAGACACTAACGCATTCTTCGCCCTGGAAGACAAGGTTAAGTAGTCATGGCTATCGCCACAGTGAATGATGTTGAGGTGGCTCTGCGCCGTCCAATTGCGGAGGGCGACGCTCGCGTTGTTGAGAAGCTGCTGGACCGCGTCGAGCTGCGCATCAAGGCGCGGTGGCGAAACCTTTCGGAGCTTGTCGCGCTGGATAGTGTGGCGCGGGGCATCGTCGCCCAGGTGGAGGCGGAGTCCGTGGCGCGTGTTCTGCGTGACGAGTCCGGCGGATTGTACAAGTCTGAGTCTGAGGATGGGTACCGTTACGAGTTGAATTTCTTGGCGGCCAGCGCTCGTCTGGATGTGCTCCGCTCTGATTATGATGAGTTGGCGCGTGTCCTGGATGGCGGCCGCTACCGTAGCGTTGCACCTGTGACTGATGGTTACGCGGCTCAGCGCTACAGTGGCGGCGGTTCGGTTCCGCCTCCGTGGGCCTTCCAGTATGGCTGGCCGGGGCGCGGTTCCTGGTCTGAGGCTGTCCCCTATACCGGGGGGTGCCAATGAGTAGGGTGCGGCGCGGGGTGCATGAGGTTCAGGTTCGCCGCGTCGTTGAGACCGCCTCGCCGTATGGGCCTGAGCGTCACGTCACCGACCCGGTGACCGTCCAGTGCAATGTTCAGCCGGTGTCTGCTGAGGAGTCTCAGGCTCTCGGCCTGTCTACCGCCACGGTTTACCGTCTGAAATATTGGCCTGGTGAGCATGGCGGCACCCCCTGGCCGGGTGGCCCCTACTCGCGCATCACCTGGCGTGGTCGTGAGTTTGAGCAGCGGGGCGAGGCGCTGGAGTCCAGCATGTCGCCGCGGACTGCTCACGCGAAGGTTCTCATGGTGGACGTGTCGGCGGAGGTGCGCTAGTGGCTCTGCACCTGAATCACAATGTGGAGCTACTGGCGGCGCGTGCCGCGTCCAAGCACCCGGCGTATCACGCTCAGGCGGCGCGGGCTAAATCCCTCGTGGATGCTGAGGTCGCGCGCATGTACTCGACGGTGGAGCACGTACCCACCGGGCATTACGCCTCCAGTATCGGTATGTCATCTGTAATTACAAGGCGCGGAGTGACCGACTACGAGGTGTTCACCACCGACCCACAGGCGCACATCATCGAGTGGGGATTCATCACCCCCAGCGGTCGGTGGGAACCCGGTAAATACGTGTTCACTCGCGCCCTGCTGCGTGGAAAGTTTGGAGGCACCTAATATGCGGCGCATGATTGATACGCTCGGCATTGTCGAGCACCACCTGCAGGGCATCAGCGGCCGCCTGTATTTTGTGCCGCCGACTGATTTTCTGCGCAACCTGCCCGCCCTGATCGTGGAGCAGGCACCGCCGCAGGTTTTCAGCGAGAACCTGCCTAACGCCTATCACGGGGCGTCGTCGGTGGTGACTCTGAACGCGGTTGCTGGGTCGCGTGGTGAGGCTGAGTCTCTGTGTCTGGAGGCGGCGCAGCGTCTAGAGGACGCTGTGAATATTGTTACGCCGAAGGGGTGGGTTACCCGCTGTACGGTGTCTCAGCTCCCGCATTTGGCCCAGCACCGCTACGAGCGGGCAACAGTATTTCAATATTCCGCGGCGGTAAACCTGGTGTTTCGCCAAGACCCCGCCACTAACGATTAGAGAGGACATCGGGAATGAGTAATCTGACCGAATCCCTGGAGCACACTATCATTAGTGACCTGCTTCACATTTACATTGCGCCTATCGGTACTCAGTCCTTCGATTTGAAGACTTTCGAGTTTACGGGCGAGGACATCGGCGTGTGGAAGTGGCTTGGCGACACCTCCGCTGACTCGCTGCCTGAGTTCGAGGCTGAGGACGATAAGGATTCGTCCAAGCGCACGGCTGACCGTAAGAACACTCGTTCGAGTTCTAAGATGACCGGCACCATCACCTGCTTGTCCATCAGCAAGCGTTTCTTTGAATTCGTGACCTCTGGCGGCATTCTGGAAGATGACGGCTACACGGTTACCGACAGCACTACTGGTCGCGATTGGGGTGTGATGATTGTGAGCGAGGACGGCGCGTTCGTAGATGCGTTCGAGCTGTTCGCGGCGACTCTATCCACCACGGCGATTAAGAAGCCTGACCTGGAGAATTACAACTCAGTGCCGGTGAAGGTTTCGGCGAACACCGATAAGAAGGGCCGCCGCTACAAGACCCACTACCCGGTACGCCGTACCGTGGGTGCGGCTCCCGCTGTAGCGGCAGTACCTGGCGGCTAGTCACGGGCTATAATGGGTGCAGACGTTTTATACGTCTGCACCCATTATCTTTTTGAGAGGACACACTGCACAATGGCAACCACTCGCAAGACCACCACCCGTAAGCCCGCGGCACGTAAGGCACCGACTGACCGCCTCCCCAAGGGCGGCACCCCTGAGCTGCCAGATTTCAACACGCTCCCCGGTCACGAATATTTCAAGCCGCTCAACAAGATCAGCGCTGACGCGGCGTTCGACGCTCTCGAAGCAATGGAGGAGAGCGGCTTCAAGGACAAGGCGGAAGACGAAATCAAGATCTCCGACATTCGCGGCATTATGAAGATCGTTTTCACCGAGGATTTCCTCGCCGACGTTGAGAAGTTCCGCGACGAGTTCTTCACTGCTGAGAACACCGACGATGCGGGCGTTCTTGCCGTGGCGTTCCTGGGTGTACTGGGAAAAGGCAAGCGCTAACCGAGTTTTTTGACGATAACCCGGATTCTGTAGGGGATTTTATCGCGCTCTACGGCGCGGACCCGTTCACTATGATCTGGGTTCCTGATACCCGGCCGGTTGAGGCGCTGATTCGGCGGCTCCGCTTTGAGGAGCGTTCGTTGTGGCGTGCTCGCCGGCTGGGTGGCGAGGAGCATTTCGGCTGGTCAATTGACCGGATAATTCTTGCAATGATTGCTAACGCGGCGAACACCAGGAACAAGGGTAAGCCGCTGCGTGAGCGTGAGCGGATTCAGGCTCCGAAGGTTGTTGAGCGTGGCGAGAAGCCTAAGAAGCGTGGCGGTAGAGTAAATTGGGACGCTATGGTGCCCCCGTCAATGAGGGAGAAGTAGGTCATGGCTAGTATTGGCAAGCTTTCTATCCGCGTGTTCCCTGACACGTCGCGTTTTAAGTCGGAGACTCGCGCGCAGCTGGCGGCTGTCCAGAAGCAGCTGAAGGTCAATGCTGAGGTTCACGCTCAGGTTTCCCAGGCGTCTGTGGCTCAGACTCGCGCACGTCTGGCGGCGATTGGGCGTGATGCGAAGGCGCACCTGACGGTGGATGCGAAGACCCGCGCGGCCTCTGCTGCGCTGGGTATTTTGACGCGCCCGCGCACTGCTGAGGTGCGCGTCGCGCTCCAGGGGTTGGATGCGGCGAAGGCGGGCCTCGCATCGCTGACCGGCGCAAATATTGGCGCCGGCTTCGTGGAGCACGCTAAGGAGATAGCTTCTAGCTTTGACCAGATTGCGGCGCGAGCTGGCGCGGCTGCTACTCAGCTCGCGGCACTGTCTGCTGTGGGTGCTACTGCCGCTGGCAATATGGCGCAGATTGCGGCGTCTATGGTGCAGGTGGCGGGTGCTGGTCTCGCCCTGCCCGGCATCATGAGCGGCTTCGCCGTCGGTCTGCTGGCCAGTGTTGATGGCCTGCAGAATATCCTCATATATCTGGACGAGGTAGCCGGTGGCGGCGGTAAATTCATGGACATGTTCGTGGATACCCGTTTCAATTACGGCAAATCTTTCTGGGCTATCGCTAAGGCGGGCTTGACAGACCTGTACACTAACGGGATTGTGCCTTTTTTTGAGGAGTACCGCCGCTTCGCTGAGGTTAGCGGCTCGTTCTGGAGCGCGTTTTTCTCTGGCATGTCTGATGGCATTATTGCTGTCGGTGGCATGTCGAAACTATTTGAGCCGTTGCGTGAGTCTTTCACGATTGCTACCGCTGCCGCCGCTCCATTTGCTGAGGCCATGTTCCGTCTCGGCGCTATCGGCGGTAGCTATCTGCCGCGCATGGCCCAGGCGACGACTGATGCCGCGCTCGCATTCCACCAGTGGGTTGTAGAGGCTGGCGAGGCTGGCCGCATCAATGGGATTATTGATCGCGGCATCACGAATTTTAAGCTTTTCGGCTCCGTTATGCTGGACGCGGCGGGCGTGATTAACGCTGTGGCGAAGGCTTCGGAGGCCGCCGGTAACGGCGGTTTGGCTGGCTTGGCGGCGGCTATGGACCGTATCCACCGCTACGCCGATTCGCCTATTTTCCAGGGTGCCCTGACTACGGTTTTCAAGGGCGCGGCCGATGGTGTGCAGAACCTCACCCCTGGCCTATCCACGCTCGTACATACGTTCGAGGGTCTGGCTCCGACTATCGCTAACGCCATGTCGAAGGCGGGCGCGGCTGTCTCTATCCTGGCTGATGGCATCGGTCAGGCGTTGAGCTCCCCGGCTATCAGTGCTGGACTCGATAAAATGCTCGACGGCATCGTGAAGGCGGCTATCCAGCTCGCCCCGGCGTTCACTGCCGCTGCGCCTGCTGTCGGTGCCCTGCTCGGTGCTATCGGTGAGATTCTGCCCATCATCGCGCCGCTAATCACTCAGATTGTGCAGGGACTCGCGCCCGCGTTCGCGGAGTTCAAGTCGTCGCTGGCGCCCGTTGTTGAGGTGCTCGCCGGCGCGCTCTCGCAGGCGCTCCAGGTTATCCTGCCGGTCATCGCTGACGTGGTGAAAAACATCAGCGAGTTCATGCGCGCAAATCCTCAGCTGGCGGCTACTATCCTTGCGGTGGTTGGTGCTGCCGGCCCGCTGATTCCCATCATCTCGACGGTCGCCTCGGTGATTGGCACTATCGTGTCCGTTGTAGGCGGCGTAGTCAGCGCGTTCGGTGCTATCGCCGGCGTGATTAGCGGTGCCGTGTCCGCGTTCGGCACCCTGGTAGGCGTCGCGTCCACCCTAGGCCTGTCCATCTCTAGCGTTGTCCTGCCGGTCGCTGGTCTGGTCGTCGGCATCGGCGCGCTGGCCGCCGGCTTCATCGCCGCGCTCGCCACCAGTGAGCAGTTCCGTAACGCCCTCGGCCAGGTCATCGGCGCATTGATTGGCATCGTGAAGCCCATTATCGAGGCTGTCCTGCCTGCCCTCGGACAGATCGCTGAGGGATTTATGAACATGGTGAACACCGTCATCGGTGCCCTGGTGCCTATGGTGACGAAGATTGTAGAGATTGCGGCGGCGGTACTCGCCGCACTGGTGCCGGTGGCTGAGTGGCTGGGAAAGGTTCTCGGCCCCGCGTTCGACTGGCTCGGTGGTTTAGTTAAAGCCGTATTTGAGCTAATCGGCAAAATCATCGCTGACGCTGTGAACATCATCACGGGTATTTTGACTTTCTTCCTAGGCGCTATCACTGGCGATTGGGACAAGGCATGGGGCGGCCTAGGCGATATTCTGCGCAATGCGTGGAAGCTCTTCGAGGATTTGGTTGGTGGCGGCTTGTCTCTGCTGCGCGACGCGCTGTCTAATGCTGGCAAGGCTATCGCGGACATCTGGAACAATCTCTGGAACGGCATCGGCGACTTTCTCCGTGGAGCCTGGGAAGGAATTGTCGGCAAGGTCAAAGAAGGCGCCGGGCGTGTCATTGATTTCATGAAGGGACTCCCGAAGGGGATTCTAGACGCTCTCGGCAACCTGGGCGACCTGCTGAAAGGCTCCGGCTCAGCGCTCATTGGCGGCTTCATCAACGGCATCAAGGGCGCCGCAAATGGTCTGAAGGACGCGGTGAAGGGCGTGCTCGACGGTATCGCGGGGTTCTTCCCTCACTCGCCGGCGAAGGTCGGTCCGTTCTCGGGGCGAGGCTACACGACTCATTCTGGCCGCGCGCTGATTGGTGATTTTGCGGGAGCTATCCGCTCGGGTCGTGAAGAGGTTGCAGAGGCCGCCGGCTATGCGCTCGGTGGTGCTGATTTCAGCCCTAACGCCGGTTTCCGCATGGTCGGTACGCCCGTGCCGGCTACTGTAAACCACCATGTCGAGGGTGTTTCGGTGGGTAATGAAGAGCTGGCGGGTCTGCTGGCTCAGCTGAACGAAACCCTGGGACGACTGGGACAGGTGGACTCGCGAGCATTCCTCCAGATGCAGCGCGAGGCAGAGAGGATTTTCTAAAATGACAGGATACATTGGCGCCCCGGCGCGTATGCTACCGCTACTGTGGGCTGAGCCTGCGCCTGTGAAGCGCCCTACTCGCTACACGCTGCAGGAGGCCGCCGGCAAGCGCTGGGCTTTCGTGTCCTCACCCGCCACCGCTCGCCGCCGTGAGTGGACGCTGGACATGACGGGTACTCAGCGCGAAATGCACCCTGTACTCCAGCTAGCCGCTGGACATTTTGGGGATGGCCCGTGGTGGCTGGTCACCGACGAGGCGGCGATGACTAACGTGCTCACCCCGGCGCAGTCCATGTTGCAGGGCATCGCCAACGCTGGCGCGGCGGACACTGTGGACGGCGTATCCGCCGTATCCGTGGTTGGTGGTGCCCCGGTCACTATCGCTGACCTCGTGCCGGCTATCCCCGGAGAGCCTATCACCGTGTCCGTAGACGCATCAGGTGATACCGTCCTAACCGTCCAGCCGGTGGACGCCGCCGGACACGCGGTGGGAGCCGCTAAGATTGCCAAGGCAGACGGCCAGCTTATGCAGCGCCTCCACGCGATTATCCCCGCCTTGCCTCTGGGCGCGCGCGCTGTCTCGATCAGGGCACACGGCTACACCACCCTGTCGTGTCCGCAGGTGGTGTGGTCTGAGGAGCCGGCGGCCTGGGATGTGGGCCTGGGCTCGGATTCTGTCATCATTGAGGAAACCAGTAGTACCCATACGGGGTTTGAATTCTATACGCGCGACTGGTGGCGTACCCTGTCGCTGACGATTCGGGAGGTTGGCTGATGCTGTCGGGACACTATGATCCGGGCGCGGTGATTGATGCCGCCCTGAAAATCTATGTGGATGGTGTAGAGCGCCCGCATATCTCTGCGTCGTGGGAGGGCAACACAACCGGCGGCCTGCCGGAGTCTCTGGTCGCCGCCGGCGACGGCATCTATAGCCGCACCGGCTCAATTACGTGGGCGCCGCAGTCTGCTGTTACCCGGCACCCACTCGCACCTATCGGCGAGTCCCGCTGGATGCCGACGCAGGGAGCGCATGTGCGCATCGTAGCCGTCGTGAATAGTGTCGAATTCCCGCGTTTTTGGGGATTCCTCGGCGCGTCCACCTATCAGCTGCGCTCCGATACCGTGACCACTCAGATTACCGATGGCCTGCAGGGTGGTTTGCAGGAGCCTGTCACCATCTCTCCGACCCTGGCAGCTGGGATGTATCTTCGGTCTGGGTGGGTTGCCTGGCGTGCTGTAGAGCAGGCGGGATATGGCATCCTGCCGCCGGTCACGGAAGATACAGTGCTCCATAACGGGCACCAATTCGGCATGCTCGCTGCCGCGGGAAAAACTACGGGAACAGGCATCGGCTACGGGGAACCCGGGTACATATCGGCCGCCAACCAGACCACAGCCGCTGTCCCTGTCGAGCGTGGTGGCCGCGACATCATGATCTATGCCAGAGCTGGCACTGAGCGCGAGGACGCTTCGTGGCGAGCTCAAATGACAGATGGCAGCATCATCTCGATGGTCTGGTCCAATTCCAATCGCACCGTGTCTATGTGGACGAGTCGGGGCGGCTGGGTCTTTGAAAAAAGGATTACGGAGATTCCTGACGGCTCTCCGCTCATGTGCGCAAAAATTGGTGCCGATGGAATCCGTGTCTGGACTGACCCTGAACACTCTGAATGGTATCGGGCTACTGGTGTCCCATCGGCCGTCAAGGTCGCAAGCGTGACCGCGGGGCGCACCGCCGGCATTAAGGTGGACTACATCTCCCGCGATGAGGACGCCGCAGAGCGTGTGTCCATGATGCGGCGACCTCTCCCCCGTCTGCAGCTGTCAGCGCTAGAGCAGGTGCGCATCCTCGCCACTCGTGGATGCGAGAATGTCACCTGCGAGAGTGTCATCAGTGAGTGGGCGGCCGCGACGCTATCGACCGTCTGGGTCGATGAGGAGGGACGCCTAAACATCGCGGCGCGCGACCGCCTCGCCGCTGGCAAGGCCGAAATCCTCGACAAAGTCTCAGAGAAGGTTTTCGGCGGCGCATGGAAAACCGCACGCGATGGCGTCCGCTCAGGCGTGCTCATTGAGGGCGTCGCGCCTAATTTTCGCGGCGGCAATGAATGGGCCGGCACTATGGCTTTCCAACCTGACAATATCCAGGAGCTAGAGCCGAATAAAGACGTTGAGATTTTCCACACGTGGCCGGATGATGTAGACGTTCATGGTCTGGACACCAATATGCGGCCGCTCGTGAACTCTAAGAAAAAAATCTTTGCCTGGGCTGAATTCAATAAGGGCGTAGGTTCCTGGTGGAGCACAGTTTTTGAGAATCAGGAGGAGCCGGAAGGGTACCGCTGGACTGGTGACGCGGCGAACCACGAAGATCTCAGCGCCAAGCTGGAGCGGCTCGGTCAGCGCACGGTCAAGATGACGTTCAGAGTGCAGAAGAAGACGAACAAGGGACCCGAAAAATATTACCTGGCTACGCCATCTATCGCCGTCGGTGACTTGCGATTCGGCAATAGGGGTATCCCTATGCCGATTCTGCGCTGTCAGACCCTGGTAACGTGGACAAAATTCCAACGCAGGCACAAGTCCAGCTCGCCCGCTGGCCAGGTGTACCGTCTGGATTCTGGCTGGTGGCTGCACCCTGAGGATGCGGCCCGCGTCGCTAAAGCGCTCGCGGCTGAAATCGGTGTTGAGCGCGTCACTTTTGATGCGCTTGATATGCTGTGGGACCCCCGCAAACAGGTCGGCGATTCAGTGACCTTGCAATCCACGGATAGCTCAGGTGCCGCCGTGTGGGAGGCTGAGTGCCTCGTCACAGGCTACCGCGAAAGCTGGGCAGGAAAAGTGCCGTCTGTCACGCTCAATCTGGATGTCAAAAAGCTGACTGACCTGCGCGGCGGGAAAACTTACGGCGATATGGCGGCCGCATACAAGGTCTATGAGGATGTACCCGACACTGCGACATATAATGGGGTGTACAACCAACTTCCTGAAAGGATTTAATATGGCGGGTTTCACAGCCCACGCTGGAATTCCCTACCGCTCCGGGTCTGATTTTGCGCGCGTCGCGGCGGATAATAAGGCTGCCTATGATGTGATTGACGCACAGCTGGCGGGCCTGTCTGCGCGTGTCGCCGCTCGAGAAAAGGTGTTCACGACTCATTCTGGGGACGGTGAATGGCGCGTGCTAAATGGCCTGGGTGAGGAGGTGCCCGTCCATGCAGGCGCAGATGGAGACTGGGAGATTGTCCAGTGAGCACTACATTTGTCTCTGGCGACGGCACCCCCGCTAATGGAGTTGTAAAATACGTGTATGGAGGACCCATCGACGTCACCGATGAGGTGGTCGTAGAGCCTGTGGTCGAGGCGCGGGTCTCGCGCGGGCAGCAGGAGTGGGTCCCCCTCGCCCCGGGGCGATGGCTCCGCACATTCATCAATGAGCGGGCTCGCATTGCCCTGCCGCCCCTAGACGTGGGCGCGTCAGGGTACCAAGGAGATTTGTCCGGCGTGCAGGACCCTGAGCCTGGCGCGGTGTACCGGCATGTCGGTGACGGCATCTATGAGGAGATTCTGGAGAGCTAAATGGCAAAAAATACAATTCGCGGCCTGCTGCCTGACGGGCACGCACCCTCGGTGCTGCGCGAGGAAATCCGGGGGATGATTGGCGACGCCACCAAGGGCCTGGGAGATGCAAAGCTCCCGCCTGGTGGCGCTGTCGGTGATGCTCTGGTGCGTGACCGCACAGGTTCTGTGCAGTGGGCTAATGTGCGTGACGGCAAGAATGGTCGTGACGGCCTGGACGGCCGCGGTATTTCTCGCATCGAGCCCACGCCTGAAGGCAACTCTGTAAACGTTGTCATGAGTGACGGCAGTGCTACCGAGGTGCCCGTAAAAGTGACATCGAATTGGTCCCTGGAGGCTCAGGCGAAGGCACAGGGCTACGTCATCGTGACTGGTGACACCCCACCGGCCGAGGACACAATGTTCGGCGTTCCCGTCTACTGGATGAAGGGGGCGGGCGGTGGGGCGCCTATTCCTGTGCAGGCTCCGATTCCCTCGACTAATCTAATTAAGCGAATTATCACTATCCCTGACCGGGTGGGAGTGACGTACACGGTGGATGGTGCCCCGGTGCCCGCTGGTGATTATGTCGTGCCTGGCACGGCGCGCAAGACTGTCGAGATTATGGCTCACGCGGCCAGCGCGCATTATGTTCTTCCCAGCACGTACCGCTGGCTGCGGACCTTTGGGTCTTTCGCTGACCGTCCGCTAGTCGCGTCCGACGTTTTCACGGGCCGCGCCGCGGGAGAGGTTCTTGTCCCGCCTGCTTCTGCAGAGGATAAGGGCAAGTTCATCCAGCGCCGCCGCCATGGTGCCGCGTGGAATAACGCGGCCGGCGGCTCGTTCCCCGTATCGTGGGGACAGTCCGGCGATGGTGCCGCAACCATCGATGGCACCGAGAAGCTCACGTCGTGGGTCGTGACCGAGAATGGAACTATTCTCAACGGCGAATGGCGTCTAGAAGGCGCAATGACCTTCCAGAGCATCACGCCGAATATTTCTGTCGAGGTGGACATCGCAGCCGTGCGAAAACCCAGCAGTTTCGTTCTATCGGTGGGGCATACGCGCGAATTCAACGCTTCGCCCAGCCGGAGAGGCGAAATCTCACTCACCCCCACCGGCTCCACTATCGGCGACCGCGGCACTGACGGCAAGTGGGGCGCGCCGCTGAATGGCGGCGCGCCGGTCGGCACC
>ERZ773207.700-NODE-700-length-12398-cov-12.230252_pt1 | contig 12398 bp, 9 predicted proteins | sample MGYA00580997_ERZ773207 | MGnify/ENA primary metagenome ERZ773207 (study PRJEB29015, sample SAMEA2738170) | human oral metagenome | biome: human oral; feature: human-associated habitat; material: saliva | place: China | collected 2239 ... | reverse complement strand
TCGCCCAGTGCGGCGCGGACCCCGACACCCAGGCAATCGTTGATAAGGCCGAGGCTGACTCGAAAGAAGCTGGCAAGCGCGTCGTCGCCACCGGCTACACGACACCCTTCATGCGCGGTGTCTTCACGACCCCCGGCGGGCTGACTGAGCCGGGCTCGAACCGCGGCATCGAGTCCTCCCTCGGTGACCTGGTGGCCGACTCGCTGCGCGAGACGATCCTCACCCCGGACGGAAAGAGCGTCGATATCGGCATGATCAACGCGGGAGGCCTGCGCGAAGACCTCGTGCCGAACGAAGACGGCACAATCACCTATGCGCAGACCTATGAGGTCGAACCCTTCTCCAACGAACTCGGTTACGTGACCCTCAAGGGATCTGACTTCAAGGACGCGCTCGAACAGCAGTGGAAGAGTGACCTGAACTCGCAGAACTCTCGTCCGATGCTCAAGCTCAGTCTGTCCTCGAACGTACGCTACACCTACGACCCGGCGAAGCCCGATGGACAGCGCATCACGTCGGTGACGATCAATGGTGAGCCGCTGAAGGCTGATGGGACCTACACGGTTGGGTCCGTGAACTTCCTGCTGGATGGCGGAGATTCCTTCGAGGCCCTCACCCGCGGGGGAGCAACCGTGACGAACGGAAACTTGGACCGCGACTCCTTCAACGATTACTTGGCGCGCCACTCGGGCGTCGCGGACCGGGCTGCGGGCGCCTCGGGTGGCCTGACCCCGCGCGAGGCCAAGTCCTCCATCGGCCTGACCCTGCCCACGGATCCCGTCGCCGACGGCTCGACCGTGACGATCCCGCTGCGCGGCCTGTCTTTCTCGGAGGGGCCTTCGATCACACGCAAGGTGCGCGTGAGTGCGGGCGGGCCGCAGGCCGTGGCCGAGGTCGATAACTCCCTCGTGGACGCGCACGCCTCCGACGCTGCCGCAGTCATCACGACGGACGGCGCGGGTCAGGCGAGCGTGGATGTGACGGTCGTGGGTGCGTGTGAGGGGAAGGCGGTCGGCGAGGTCGTGAATGTGGCGCTGACAGTCGCCACCGACTTCGCGACGGTCGTCGAGGCCACGGATGGCCTGACGATTCCGGTGACCTGTGCGGGCACCGAGGTTCCGGTGCCGGCTCCGTCTCCGTCGGCCAACGCGGACCAGGGGTCAGCCCCTGGCGCGGGTGCTCCTGCTTCCACGAAGAAGCCGAACGCTGGCGGTCCTCGTGGGGCCATCGCACGCACGGGTGCTGATACCCGGGGACTGCCTGTCGCGTTCCTCCTGGCCGCAGTCGGTGTCGCCGCGCTCTGGCTGCGTCGTTCTCAAATCGTTACCAGCAGGTAAGCGATTTGCCTTGACGTGATGGTGGTGGTGCGGGACACTTGGATACAGCGTAACTGCTGGCTCGCATGATTGGTACTATCGTGCGATAGTGTGAGAAATTCGTTCCCGCACCACCATCAATACGCAAGAGACTCGCGTCGCTAGAGAGAGATATTCATGAAGCAGTCCGTCAAATTTGCCGCCGCTATGGGCGCACTCACACTCGCCTTGACCGCGTGTGCTGGAAATGGAAATGTGGCCCAGCAGTCTGATGGGGCCAAAGCTGAGCTTCCCTTCAAGGCATGCGCCGTCTCAGACACCGGCGGCTGGCAGGACAAGTCCTTCAACCAGTCCGCCTATGACGGGCTGATGGAAGCCAAGTCGTTCCTGGGGGTGACAGTCGATACCGCCGAATCCGACACGGTGGAAGACTTCACGAACAACGTCGAGAAGATGGTTGACGACAGCTGCACGCTGATCATCGGCGTCGGCTTCCACCTCGAACCGGCCATCCACGAGTCCGCCTTGAAGCACACGGACCGCAACTACGCCCTCATCGACTCCACGTTCTCCGACGGCACCAACCCCGTTGTTCTTGAGAATGGTCGCCCGCTGCTCTTCAACACCTCCGAGGCCGCCTACCTGGCGGGCTACGCCTCGGCCGCGATGACGAAGACGGGTAAGGTCGCCACCTTCGGCGGTGCTCAGATCCCCGCCGTGACCGTGTTCATGGACGGGTTTGCTGACGGTGTGAACGCTTACAACCAGGCCAAGGGCACCTCCGTGCAGGTGCTGGGCTGGGACAAGGAAACCCAGACCGGCGCGTTCACCGACTCCTTCGACGATCAGTCGCTGGGCCTGCAGCAGGCGCAGCAGTTCATCTCGGAGGGCGCTGACATCATCATGCCCGTCGCCGGCGCCGTGGGCCTGGGCGCTGCCGCGGCTGCCAAGAGCAGTGGAAACACGCTGATCGTTGGCGTGGATACCGACTGGTACGAGGCCAACCCCCAGTACTCCTCGATCGTGCTGACCTCCGTTCGCAAGGAGATCGGTGCCGCAGTCGAGCAGGCCATTCAGGATTCGACCAAGGGGAAGTTCACCTCGGATCCCTACGTGGGCACGCTGGCCAACGGCGGCGTCTCGCTTGCTCCCTTCCATGACTTCGAGGCTCAGGTCCCCATGGAGGTCAAGCAGGAGATCAGCAAGCTGACCGAACAGATCAAGAAGGGAACACTGGTCATCGAATCGGAGAACGCTCCGAAGTAAGCCTTCTGGCCTCTCGCTGGCGGCCAGATGATCACCTAATCGTTATCAAAGCGAGAACAATCAGTCCTTGACAGGGACTGAGACGGCGCGGGACACTCGGATCAGACGTAAAAGTCGACTCATGCAAATGTTCGCACGCACGCTGCGAACAGGGTCCGAGCCCGCGCCGTCATTGATTCGTTGAAGAATCCGCATCAACAAAGGAACATACTCATGAAGCACCTCACGAAGCTCGTCGCTGCGGCGGGCATTGCATCGCTCGCACTGTCCGCATGTGGCGGCGGGGGAAGCGCCGGCGGGTCCGGCGGTGGCTCTGGCGAGGCCAAGGACGCTGCCTCCTTCAAGGCCTGCGCGGTCTCCGACGCCGGCGGCTGGGACGACAAGTCCTTTAACGAGTCCGCGTACAATGGCCTCACGAGTGCCCAGACCAAGCTGGGCATCAAGATCAACACGGCTGAGTCCAGCTCTGACACCGACTTCGCTCCCAACGTCGAGGCCATGGTCTCCGATGGCTGCAACCTGATCATCGGCGTCGGCTTCAACCTCGAGCAGGCGATCCACAAGTCTGCGGAGGACAACACGGACGTGCACTACGCCCTGATTGACTCCAGCTTCTCCGACGGCTCCAACCCTGTCACCCTCGACAACGGTCGTCCGCTCCTGTTCAACACGGCTGAGGCCGCGTTCCTGGCGGGCTACGCCGCTGCGGGCATGACGCAGACGGGTAAGGTCGCCACCTTCGGCGGCATGCAGATCCCCTCGGTGACGGTCTTCATGGATGGATTCGCCGACGGCGTTGACGCCTACAACAAGGCCAAGGGCACCTCCGTGCAGCTGCTCGGCTGGGACAAGGCTGCGCAGAACGGCTCATTCACGCAGAACTTCGACGACCAGACCCTGGGCAAGGAGCAGGCTCAGCAGTTCATCTCGCAGGGCGCTGACATCATCATGCCCGTCGCCGGCCCCGTGGGCCTGGGTGCCGCGGCGGCCGCCAAGGCCGACGGCAACACCTTCATCATCGGCGTGGACTCCGACTGGTACGAGGCCAACCCCGACTACTCCTCGATCGTTCTGACCTCGGTCATGAAGGAGATCGGCGCCTCGGTCGAGCAGGCCATCAAGGACTCCGTCGATGGCAAGTTCACCTCGGATCCGTACGTGGGCACGCTGGCCAACGGTGGTGTCTCCATCGCTCCCTTCCACGATTTCGATGCGAAGGTCTCCGATGAGCTCAAGTCCGATCTGAACAAGCTCGCGGACGATATCAAGTCCGGCGACCTGAAGATCGAATCGCAGAACGCCCCGAAGTGATGTCCCTGTGGTGGGGCTGTCGGCAGGTGTGCCGGCAGCCCCACCCGGGTTTTGGGAGCCTATCGCGCGCCTGTATTGGGGAAGGTCGAAGGAATGAAACTAGAGCTGCGGGGGATCACGAAGAGGTTTGGTCCCCTCACCGCCAATGACTCGATCAACTTGACGATCGAGGAGGGGCACATCCACGCCCTGCTCGGAGAGAACGGAGCGGGCAAATCCACACTCATGAACGTCCTGTACGGGATGCATCAGCCCGATGAAGGGCAGATCCTCATCGACGGGGAGCCCGTGACGTTCAAGGGACCGGGCGACGCGGTCGCCGCGGGTATCGGCATGGTGCATCAGCACTTCATGCTGATTCCGGTCTTTACCGTGGCCGAGTCGATTGCGCTCGGCTTTGAGCCGACGGGTCCCGCCGGCATCATCAGCCGCGAGCGCGCGCGCAAGACTGTGCGCGAGGTGTCAGCGCGATTCGGATTCGACCTGGATCCCGATGCGCTGATCGAGGATCTGCCGGTTGGTGCGCAGCAGCGCGTCGAGATCGTCAAGGCGCTGTCGCGTCAGGCGAAGGTCCTGATCCTGGATGAACCGACGGCCGTGCTGACCCCGCAGGAAACGGATGAGCTGATGACGATCATGCGTCAGCTCGCCGACTCGGGGACGTCGATCGTGTTCATCACCCACAAGCTGCGCGAAGTGCGCGCGGTCGCCGACGAGATCACGGTGATTCGACGCGGAAAGGTTGTGGGCGAGGCGTCGCCTACCGACTCCGAGGCCTCCCTGGCCTCCCAGATGGTGGGCCGCGAAGTGCTCATGCGCGTCGACAAGGAGCCGGCGCGCCCTCGCGGCGGGGGCCTCATCTTCGACGACGTATCCCTGCTGGGGGCGAACGGCGTTCCCGAGCTCGATCACGTGTCCTGCCAGGTCCAGCGCGGCGAGATCCTCGCGGTCGCCGGCGTGCAGGGCAACGGGCAAACTGAGCTCGCCGAGGCGATCCTGGGTCTGCGTATTCCCGACAACGGCACGATTACCCTGGAGGGTGCGGATATCACGCGCGCCAAGCCCCGTAAGTCCCTGGAGGCGGGCCTCGGGTTCATCCCGGAGGACCGCTCGACGGACGGCATTATTGCGTCCTTCTCGATTGCGGACAACCTGGTCTTGGACCAGTTTGATGCCGCCGATTTTGCCGTCGGCCCGGTGCGTAAGCTGGGCGTGGTCGCCCGCAACGCGCGCGAGAAGCAGGACGAGTACGACATTCGCCTGACGTCGATCACCGACCCAATTTCGTCCCTGTCGGGAGGCAATCAGCAAAAGGTCGTCGTCGCTCGCGAAATGTCACGGGACTTGAACCTGCTGGTAGCCAACCAGCCCACGCGAGGCGTGGACGTCGGGTCGATCGAGTTTATTCACCGCAGGATCGTGGACACGCGCGACCAAGGCTGCGCGGTACTGCTGATTTCGTCGGAACTGGACGAGGTCGTGGCCCTGGCTGATCGGATCGCGGTCATGTATCGCGGCCGGATTGTCGGCATTGTTCCGCCGGACACCGGGCGCGACGTTCTGGGTCTCATGATGGCGGGTGTTCCCCTGGACGAGGCCATGGCGACCTCGTCCACGAGCGGCGTTGGTAGCGACGTGGAGGGGCAGGAGAAGTGATGAGTAAGAAAAACACCGCTTCCCTCGGTGTGTTCACGAGGATCGTTGGTTCTCAGTGGTTTGTCTCGGTGATCTCGGTCGTGATCGCCTTCTTGATTGGCGCGATTCTCATCGCCATGACCGGCGCGTCGGTGACGGATGCCTACTACGCGATGTTCCGCGGCGCGATCGTGGACCCGCAGGCATCGACCTTCGTGCGAACGATTAAGCCGCTGATGGACTCGGTGTACTTTGCGATTCCACTGATCATCTCGGGTCTGGGACTGGCTTTCGGCTTCCGCGCGGGCCTGTTCAACATTGGCGGTAAGGGCCAGATGATCGCCGGTGCGCTCGCGGCCGTGTGGGTGGGTTTCTCGCTGAGCTTGCCTCCGGTGGTGCACACCCTCGTTGCGCTGGCGGCCGCGATTGTCGCGGGCGCTGCCTACGGTGGTATCGCTGGCGTCTTGAAGGCTAAGACGGGTGCTAACGAGGTGATCGTGACGATCATGCTCAACTCGATTGCGACGCTGGCTCTGGGTTATGTGCTGACCCAGAAGGCGTGGCAGAAGCCCAATTCGAATCAGCCCATCACTCCCAACGTTGCGGATTCGGCTGCCTTGGCCAAGCTGATGAGCGGTCCGATCAAGCTGCACTGGGGCCTGATCGTCGCGATTGTCGCGCTCGCTGTGTTCTGGTTCCTGATGGAGCGCTCCACGCTGGGCTTCCAGATTCGCGCGGTCGGCGCGAACGCGGCTGCGGCCCGCACGGCCGGTATTTCGGTCGAGCGCATCACGGCGGTCACGATGATGATCTCGGGCGCGTTCCTGGGGTTGGCGGGCGCGAACGAGGCCTTGGGTACTCTCGGGTACGTCTCGCGTGACGTGGCCGGTTCGATTGGTTTCGACGCGATCACGGTGGCCCTGCTGGGTCGTAACAAGGCGTGGGGAACGTTTGGTGCCGGCCTGCTCTTTGGTGCGTTCAAGGCGGGCGGTTACGCGATGCAGGCCAAGGACGTGCCGATCGACATGATTTTGATCCTGCAGGCTGTGATCGTGTTGCTGATCGCCGCGCCGGCGTTGGTGCGGTGGCTGTTCAGGCTTCCCGACGCCAAGCGCCTGGCAGCCAGTGGAAAGGGGAACGACGATGCGCACAAGTGAGAAGGACACGCAGGTTTTGGCCAAGCGCTCCTGGAAGCTTCCTGGCGTGTACGTGGCCGCCAGCGTCCTGGCGCTGGTTTTCAGTTTCTCGACACACGGTGACGTCACGATTCGACTCAACGACAAGTCGCAGTCCTACACGATCCCCGACATCGTCACGGCTGGTGCCCCGATCGTCTGGGTGCTTACCGCCCTGATTCTCGTGATCACGGCGTGGACGCTGGCCAGCACGATCCGGCGCGTTGAGGGCCCGTCGTGGGCCCGCACAGTGGGGATGGTCGTCGTCGGCGTGTCCACGATCCTGGGCTTCCTGCTCTACGCTGGCTCGGATTCGACCGGTGCGGTGACGCTGACCTCGACCTTGGTCTCGACGGTGGCGATTTCGACGCCGCTGATTTTCGGTTCGCTTTCGGGCGTGATCTCCGAGCGCGTCGGCGTCGTTAATATCGCGATCGAGGGCGACCTGCTGGTTGGCGCGTTCGCGGGTGTCATGGCTGCCTCCTACTTCCAGACCCCCTACGCGGGCCTGGTGGCGGCTCCGCTGGCCGGCGCGTTGCTGGGCTCGCTGCTGGCGCTCTTCTCCGTGAAGTACGGGGTTGACCAGATCATCGTCGGCGTCGTTCTGAACGTGCTGGCTCTTGGCCTGACGACCTTCCTGTACGGGACGATCATGAAGGCAGATCAGGGTGCTCTGAATACGAACCGCTACTCCCTCAGCGACATCAAGATCCCTGGGCTGTCTGAGATTCCGGTGATCGGTCCGGTGCTCTTCGACCAGTCGATCCTCGTCTACCTCATGTACGCGGCCGTTATCGCGCTGGCGTTCTTCCTGTTCCGTTCCCGCTGGGGCCTGCGTTTGCGGGCTTGCGGTGAGCACCCGCGCGCGGCCGACACTGTCGGTATCAACGTGGGGCGCACGCGCACGGTGAACACGATCCTGGGTTCGGCCTTCGCTGGCTTGGGTGGAGCGTTCTTCACGATCGGGTCGGGACTGGCGTTCACGGACAACATCTCCGCGGGCAACGGCTACATCGCCCTGGCGGCGATGATCCTGGGCAAGTGGAACCCGGTGGGTGCCATGGGAGCGGCCGTCATGTTTGGCTTCGCGCAGGCCCTGGCGCGCATGCTGCCCAACATTGAGCCCGCGATCCCCGCCGACCTGGTGTCGATGATCCCCTACGTGGTGACGATCATTGCCGTGGCTGGATTCGTCGGGAAGTCTCGCGCCCCCGCGGCTGAGAACATCCCCTACGTGAAGTGAGAGGCACGGCCACGATGACACAGCTCGATTGGGATGCCCTGCTGGGCGCGGCCATCGACGCGATGACCCGCGCCTACTGCCCCTACTCCCATTTCCCTGTTGGGGCCGCGGGCCTGACGGACGACGGGCGCATCGTCAGCGGATGCAACGTCGAAAACGCGAGCTACGGGGCGACGCTGTGCGCCGAGTGCGGCATGGTCTCCGACCTGATCCGCACCGGCGGCGGCACGCTCGTCGCGGTCGTCGCCGTCAACGGAGAGCGCGTGCCGGTCGCCCCGTGCGGGCGCTGCCGCCAGCTCATCTACGAGCATGGAGGACCGGCATGCCAGGTTCTCATGCCCGGGGGCGTCGCCGACATGACGCAGGTCCTGCCCGGCGCCTTTGGCCCACACGACCTAGAGGAGGCGGCATCTCGCCTTGCCCCCAGGCCAGATAGTGCGTCCGACCCGGCCCAGGCCTCGTCGGAAGAGAAAGAAGGAACGAATGGCACTCTTTGATGCCGTTGACATCATCCGCACGAAGCGGGATGGGGGCGTCTTGACCCCCGACCAGATCGACTGGACGATCGACGCCTACACCAAGGGCGTCGTCAAGGACGAGCAGATGGCGGCCCTGGCCATGGCGATTTTCCTGCGCGGAATGGACCGCGCGGAGATCGCCCGCTGGACGGATGCGATGATCCGCTCGGGCGCGCGCATGGACTTTTCCTCCATTGGCAAGCCAACCGCCGATAAGCACTCCACGGGCGGCGTGGGCGATAAAATCACGCTGCCTCTGGCCCCGCTGGTCGCCTGCTTCGGTGTGGCCGTCCCGCAGCTGTCGGGCCGAGGCCTGGGGCACACGGGCGGTACCCTCGACAAGCTCGAGGCCATCCCCGGGTGGCGCGCGCAGCTGTCCAACGAGGAGATCATGACTCAGCTGGGGTCCGGCTGCGGCGCGGTCATCTGCGCGGCCGGATCGGGCCTGGCTCCCGCCGACAAGAAGCTCTACGCGCTGCGCGACATCACCTCGACCGTGGAGTCGATCGCGCTGATTGCGTCCTCGATCATGAGCAAGAAGATCGCCGAGGGCACGGGCGCCCTGGTCCTGGACGTGAAGGTCGGCTCGGGCGCCTTCATGAAGGATATTGACAGCGCTCGCGAGCTCGCCCGCACGATGGTGGACCTCGGCACGGACGCGGGGGTCGCCACACGCGCCCTGCTGACCGACATGTCCGTGCCGCTGGGCCGCAAGATCGGTAACGCGCTCGAAGTCGAAGAGTCCGTTGAGGTCCTCGCCGGCGGCGGGCCGGACGACGTCGTCGAGCTGACCTGCGAGCTGGCGCGCAACATGCTGGATCTGGCTGGCGTCCACGACGCTGACGTCGAGGCCGCCCTGGCGGACGGCCGCGCGATGGACTGCTGGCGTGCGATGATTCGCGAGCAGGGCGGCGATCCGGACGCGCCGCTGCCGCGCGCCGCGCACACCCACCAGGTGCTGGCCGAGGCTGACGGAACCATCGCAGAGATGGACGCCCTGTCCGTGGGCGTGGCCTCCTGGAGACTGGGCGCGGGCCGCGCCGTCAAGGAGGACCCGGTGCAGGCAGGTGCCGGCATCGAGATCCACGCCAAGCCGGGCGAGCGCGTCGCCAAGGGGCAGCCGATCCTGACGCTGCACACCGACGATGAGTGGCGTATCGACCGCGCGCTGGAGGCTCTGTCCGGCGGCATCGGTATCGCCGACGGGGTGGAGCTTGAGCAGCGCCGCGTCATCTTGGAAACCATCTCCTGACGGCTGGGCCGGGTACGGGAAGGACAGACGTGGACAGGCGCGACGAAGCGGCGATCGAGGCGGTTAAGGCCTACTACCAGCAGGACCTGAGCCAGGCTGAGGTCGCCGCCCGCATGGGCATCTCGCGCCCCACGGTCGCCAAGCTCCTGGCCCACGGTCGCGCCCGCGGGTTCGTGACCGTCGAGATTCACGATCCGCGCGAGGACGCCTCCGAGCTGGCCTCGCGCCTGCAGGAGCGCTTCGCCCTGGCGTGCGTGCGCGTGGCCCACGGCTGCGTCGCGGCCGAGGCCGAGGCTATCTCCCAGGTCGGGCGCGTCGGTGCGGAGCTGGTGGCCCAGCTGGTGCGCGACGACATGAGCGTGGGCATCTCCTGGGGTCGCACGATGAGTGCCGTGGCCTCCCACCTGGCGCGCTCCCCGCGCCAGGGCGTGCGTGTCGTCCAGCTCAAGGGCGGAACCTCCTTCTCCGACCGGGCGACGCACGACTTCGAGATCATGCGCGCCTTTTGCGACGCCTTCGGTGCTGAACCCAGCTACCTGCCTCTGCCCGTCATTTTCGAGGACACGGCCACGGCCTCGATCGTGCGGGCGGACCGGGGGATTGAGCGGATCCTGCGGGAGGGACGCGGCGTGGATATCGCCGTGTTCACGGTCGGCGCGGTCAAGAAGGAGTCGCTCTCGCTCAACCTGGGCCAACTCGAGCCCGGCGAGGTCGACGCGCTGCTGCGCGACGCCGTGGGAGACGCGTGCTCGCGTTTCTACACGCGTGCGGGCACCGTCGCCCTGGCCGCCATCGACGAGCGCACGGTCGGCATCCGGCTGGAGGAGCTGCGCTCGCGCCCGGTGCGCGTCCTCGTGGTCGGCGGGCGTACCAAGACCGCGGCGCTGGAAACAGCGCTGCATATGGGGCTGGCCACGCACCTCGTGGTCGACCACGACCTGGCTCTCGCGCTGCTGGAGAGGCAGGGCGAGGCGCCCCCGTCGAGGGCGGGCAACGACGCCCTCGACGGATGAGAACACTTGTCAAATGAGCCGTTGACACTATGACAATGCAGGGCATAGCCTTGCGAACAGGTAAAGAAGCCGTAACGGAGCCACCGCTCCACGACGTACCGGAGGAAACATGCGCTCGACACCGCACATCAACCCCACCGCCCCCATCGCCGAGACCATCCTCCTGCCGGGGGACCCGCTGCGCGCGAAGTTCATCGCCGAGAACTACCTGGAGGACGTCCAGCAGTTCAACGCGGTGCGCAACATGCTCGGCTTCACCGGCACCTTCCAGGGCACGCCCGTGTCCGTCATGGGCTCGGGCATGGGCATTCCGTCCATCTCCCTGTACGCCTACGAACTGATCCACGAGTTCGGCTGCAAGCGCCTCGTGCGCGTGGGCACGTGTGGCGCGCTCCAGCCCGACATGCACCTCTACGACGTCGTCGTCGCCCAGGCGGCCTGCTCGAACTCCGCGTTCCTGGATCAGTACCAGCTGCCCGGTTCCTACGCGCCGATCGGCTCCTTCCGCCTCATGGAGGACGTCGTGCGCCGCGCCCGCGAGGCCGACGTCCCGGTCCACGTCGGCAACGTGTTGTCCTCGGATACCTTCTACAACGCCAACCCGACCTTCAACGAGGGCTGGCAGCGCATGGGCATCCTCGCAGTCGAGATGGAGACCGCCGGCCTGTACGCGACCGCCGCCCACGCGGGCGTCGAGGCGCTGGGTATCTTCACCGTCTCGGACTCCCTGGTCACGGGCGAGGTCACCGACGCTCAGGCGCGCCAGACCGCCTTCACCGCGATGATGGAGCTGGCCCTGCCCCTGGCCACGCTCTGACACGAGAGGAACCTACCTTATGAAGAAGCGTGACGTGGCCGCGATGATCGACCACACGATCCTCAAGCCCGAGGCCACGACCGCAGACGTGGTGCGCATCGTCGAGGAGGGCGCCGCCGCCGGCACCTTCTCGGTGTGCGTCTCCCCCTCGATGCTGCCCCTGGACGTGCCCGAGGGCCTCAAGGTCGCCTGCGTGGTCGGCTTCCCCTCGGGCGCGGTCAAGCCCCAGGTCAAGGCCTTCGAGGCCGCCCAGGCCGTCGCCGATGGCGCCGACGAGATCGACATGGTCATCAACGTTGAGCTGGTCAAGGACGCGCGCCTGCACGAGCTGGAGGAAGAGATCGCGGCCGTGCGCCGGGTCGTGCCCGCACCGCGCGTCCTGAAGGTCATCATCGAGTCCGCAGCCCTGAGCGACGACGAGATCGTCGCCGCCTGCACGGCCTCCATGGCCGCCGGTGCCGACTTCGTCAAGACGTCGACGGGCTTCCATCCGGCGGGCGGCGCATCGACGCACGCGGTCGCGCTCATGCGCGCCACGGTCGGCGACGCCCTGGGTGTCAAGGCCTCGGGGGGTATTCGCGACGCCGAGACGGCGCTCGCCATGATCGAAGCCGGAGCCTCCCGCCTGGGAGTCTCGGCCACCAACGCCATCCTGGCAGGGCTGGAGGACTGACTCGTGGAGCTGCTTGAGAAGGCCCAGCGCTGGGCCGACCATGACCCGGACTCGTCCACGGCCTCGTCCCTGAACGCCGACATCGAGGCGGCGCGCGGCGGAGACGAGGAGGCCCTGGCTCGCGTGGGTGCCGCCATGAACGGCCCCCTCGAGTTCGGCACCGCGGGACTGCGCGGCGT